>Ga0123342_1006222_pt1 | contig 16700 bp, 11 predicted proteins | sample Turbeawhitnodule_FD_89960 | JGI IMG/M metagenome (GOLD analysis project Ga0123342, IMG submission 89960) | Root nodule microbial communities of legume samples collected from Mexico - Turtle bean Mexico white nodule | ecosystem: Host-associated > Plants > Roots > Nodule | place: Mexico: Nepantla... | reverse complement strand
GTTACAGAAGCAAATCTGAAATCAATACAAGCAGAAATCCTATCTCACACTCTTTGATCAATCTCAATCTCTAAGCAATCTCAAATTCCTTTGAAAATCAGAATCTTGTTGTTCTCAAAAGATTGTTATTTCTCAAATCTGTTTTTCTGAATTTATTCAAAGATGTTAGTTATCAAATCTTTACAAACTTATTCATTGCATTTAAAGATTGGTCAAAACATTAAAGACTGGAGCGTAAACAGTTAGAATCATTTAAAGCTCAGTCAAAGCTAAAACAGTTTTTCTGTTATGGTACCAAAACAAACAATCGGTTGTTTCCTCGAATCAATCGATTGTTTTAGTTTTAACAGCTCAACCATTTGAAAAACAGTTTTCAACATTTTCTAAAAACACCTAAGTATAAAACAATCGGTTGTTTCGACAAAACAATCGGTTGTTTTTCACTTAGTTTGAAAATCACTTTTCTTTTAAAAAGATTGAGAATGCCTATGCTTTGGATTCAATCAAGAGTGGATTACAAAACTCAAACTACCCTAGATCCTAACTAAGACAGCTCAGCAACAGCAAGCACAGCCAAGCCTTCAACATCCTTCAAAGGGTTTGGATTCTTCAAAGCTTGAACACCACTTGGTTCAACACCTATAAGCATAGCTAGATAAAAAGTAACCAAGAAAGATACCTTTGTCTGATTTAGCATCAAACTTACCCAGACTATCTTTGCCATTGTTTAGAATGTAGCACTTACAACCAAAGAACTTCAGATGGCCTATGTTTGGCTTCCTTCCATTCAACAGTTCATACGGTGTTTTCTTCAACATAGGTCTGATTAGCACACGGTTCATCACATAGCAAGCAGTACTTACAACATCAGCCCAAAAACACTTAGGTAGGGCAGAATCATTCAAAATAGTCCTTGCAAGCTCTTCTACAGATCTATTCTTCCTCTCCACCACTCCATTTTGTTGGGGTGTTCTTGGTGCAGAGAAGTTGTGGAAGATTCCTAACTTGTTGCAAAAGCAGATGAACTTCTCATTTTTAAATTCCCCTCCATGATCACTCCTGATAGCTCCAATGTTACTGCAACATGTGTTCTGCAGCCTTTTTGTTAGCTTTTTGAATTCTGGATATGCTTCCTTCTTTGAGTGTAGGAAAAGTGTCCAAGTAAACCTGGAAAAGTCATCTGCAACCACAAGAGCATACAAATTTCCTCCAAGGCTCATAGTCCTAGAAGGACCAAAAAGATCCATGTGTAAAAGCTCAAGGGGTTTTGAAGTTGAAACATGATTTTTCAAATTAAAATGTTTTCTAGTTTGTTTCCCCTTTTGACAAGCATCACACACATGTTCCTTCGCGAACTTGAGTTTGGGTAAGCCATGAATAAGTTCATTTGAAACAAGTTTATTTAAATGATTTATATGAATGTGTGCAATTCTTCTATGCCAAAGCCATGATTCATCATGTTTTGTTAGAAGACAACCTATTGAGGTGGAGCTAGATATATCAAGCAAATAGATGTTGTTAGATCTCTTACCAATGAGTAGAACATCATTTGAATTTGAATTCGTTCTAAAGGTGACTTGATATCCTTTATCATAGAATTGACTGATACTGAGCAGGCTATGCTTCAAACCTTCAATATAAAACACATCATGAATAAACAAGCTATTTTCATTACCTATGGTACCTTTTCCAAGTATCTTTCCCTTGTTGTCACCATATGTTACATGCCCATCTTGTTTGAAAGAAATACTGATGAACTTGGATGCATCTCTAGTCATTTGCTTGGAACAACCACTATCTAGATACCATAGATGTTGTTTTCTCTCGAAGCAACCTTGGTCAGATCTAGATTCTTCCTTTGCCATGAGATAAACCTCCATCTTGGTTTTTGAAGAAGATGAATCAGTAGAAGATTCTTTCTTGTCTATCAAAGCACTCCTTGGATTCTTATGATATTTCTCAAGTGCATCCCATATCTCTTTAACTGAGATACATTCTGCAATCTTGAGCAATTCATCATAATCTAGAGCAGAGAGAATTATATTCTTTGCAATACAGTCAAGGTGTTCTTTTTTTATGATGCAGAGTTATTTTCAGGCATATGCATGTAGCCTCGTTTTAAATAACATTCCAAATTTCCTTATCTAATGATTCAATAAAGAACTTCATTCTTATGCACCAAATTGGATAATTTTTACCACAAAACAGATATTCAAAGAAGCACCTTCCCCAAAAGAGAACTTGTTAGCCATATAGAACAGTTTTTCAGAAAACCAAAAACAGAAACTTGAGTATTTTTCAAGAACCTAACTCTTGATGCCAATTGCAAGAATTGATGGCTTAAACAAGAGGGGGGTGAATTGTTTAGTGAAATATTTTCGCAAAGACTTGATTTAGAATGAATCTTTATCAAACAATCAAAATAAGAAATTAAGGAAAGAAATCAAAAAATCAACCAGAAACTGTTAAAACGAAATTTTAACCGGTTAAAACTTCGTTTTAGTCAGTTGTTTATACCAGTAGCAGAAATGAATTAACACAAACAGTTATAGAGAGTTTGAGAGAAGGAGAGATTTACAAAATAGGTTTATATTGGTTCCCTCACACAGAGCTACATCCAGTTCTCATAAAATCTTTGAGTTTCACTAGTAATCACAACCAGATTACAACACACCACAAAGAGGTGACCTTGAATCCCACAAAGCCTATTCACCCTCTTTGCAACACTTCACACCTCAAGACAGAACAACCCTATGTCTTTACAGGATTTTAAACACACACAGCAGTTAAAAGAAGTACTATTACAAGTAACTAAACAAGTATAGAAAACACCTGGATTTGCACAATACAGGAAACTTCTATGATCAGAACTTGTTACCACAACAAAGCTTGAACAACAATCTTGCACTTGTGAAAAACTCTTTTCAAAAACCAAATCTCTTTCTTTGATCTCAAATGTGTATGAATGCTTGTTGTATTTGAATGTGTATTTTCTTTTGAAAGAAAGACTATATTTATAGCTCTGAAATGTAGTTGTTTTAAGACAGTTTTAATCACTGAATCAGTTAAAAGAAGTTTTCAATAAACTTTTATGAAAACACACATTTAACTGGTTGAAACCACGATTTTACCAGTTAATGAGTTAAGTTGTTGCATAACTAATTAAAAAAGCAGTTTCAGAACCTCAAGCCAACTAAGTGACAAACAACCGATTATCTCGATGATTCAACCGGTTGTTTCCCTTTGCTTGGAAAAACAATTTGTTTCTTTTAATACTGATTGATCAAGCTTTGTGTAGGAATTAGAACTGATCTTAACAAAGATTCTAAACAATCTAATCTAACCGAAACCAAAAAAGCAACACAACTTCAAACTTCATGTGGATTTGAAACATCAAAGCTCTAAAGTGCAACAGTTAAACCCCGAGAAGTGCGTATTCGAGGTAGAGGCAGGGAAGTTCTTAGGTTTCCTCCTCACCGAGCAGGGAATAGAGGCAAACCCCGAGAAGTGTGTGGCGATCATAGCCATGAGGAGCCCAACCTTGGTGAAGGAGGTGTAGCAGTTGACGGGACATATGGCCGCCCTATCTCGGTTTCTATCGGCAGGAGGAGATAGGGGGTTCCCTATTTCCAGTTTTTAAAGAGTATGTTAGACTCTTAAGAGAGGCTTTTGATATGTTCGAGTTAGTACATGTCCCTAGAGAGTAGAATGCCCGAGTCGACTTGCTGGCAAAGCTCACCAGCTCAGGCAGGGGGCAGACAGAGGACAATCATCCAGGAGACCTTAAAAACGCCAAGAACTACCACATGTTACACGAAAGAGATCCAAAAGGTAAGTGTCTCGGAAGGTGGAGGAAGAGATCATCGATCGTTGACCCAGGAAACGTTAAGGGTACCTAGGATAAGCGCATACAACTCGTCAATAAGAGAGCCATTGCACATTTTCCTGGTCAACGAAGGTGAAACCTGGATGACACCCTATAGGCACTACCTAGCTGATGGTCTACTCCCACTGGATCCAGCGGAAGCCAGGGTCGTCAAGAAGAACGCAGGTCGGTATACTCTGGTCGATGGCAACTAATTCAGGCATGGCTACACTTACCCTATCATGTCCTGTGTGAGTGGGGTGCAATGCACACGTATCATGGCTGAACTGCATGAAGGTATTTGTGGGAGTCAAATCGGTGGGCGAGCTCTCTCATCAAAGGTCGTTCGAGCAGGGTACTACTGGCCAACCATGAGGGAGGATTTCACGAGGTACGCACAACAATGTAAGCAATGCCAACAACATGCCGATTAGCATCAAGCGCCCCAAGAGGAATTACGGTCGATCCATAGCCCATGGCCTTTCCACACTTGGGGGATTGACATCCTGGGCCTGTTTCCTCTCGCAGTTCTCTAGATGAAATACCTGGTGGTCACCATCGAGTACTTCACCAAGTGGGTCAAGGCCGAGCCTGTTGCGCAGATCACGACTCACAAGGTGTAACACTTCATGTGGAAGAACATAGTTTGCCAGTTTTGAATCCCAAAGCGTTTAGTATCTGACAATGGCACCCAGTTCGCAAGTCAACAACTGGGCAACCTATGCATAGAGCTCGGCATCAAGCAAGAATTTGCCTCGGTAGAACACCCCCTGACAAATGGTCTGGTCGAGTCTGCCAACCGAGTCTTGCTCAGGGACCTAAGGAGAAGACTAGAGAAAGCCAAGGGAACTTGGGAGGAGTCATCATTTTCTATCAGGAACGCTATGTCATTTACAACCCCGATGTATTTCGGATGGCGGACGAGGTCCCCAGAATTGTATGAGCTTACCATACCACTCGCCAGTCCACCACCAAGAAGATGCCTTTTAGCCTAGTGTATGGGTCAAATGCCATGATTCCCGTTGAGATCTAGGAAAGTTCACCTCATTTCCAGAACTTCATGGCCGAGGAGTCTAACGAGGAAATGAGGGTAAACTTAGACCTGTTGGACGAGGTTAGGGAGGAAGTGCGCATCAAGCCGAAGCCTTGAAGAGAAGGGTGGAGTTTAAGCACAAGTCCAAGTTGAAACCCTGGCAGTTCCAAGTCTCCGACTTGGTAATGCGAAAGACTCACCCCTACCAGCTGGAGAACAAGTTGTCTCCCATATGGACTGGCCCATTCTGCGTAATAGAGGTTCTTGGGAACGGAGCGTATAAACTCGAGACCTTGGAAGGCGGAACAATTCCCCGAACATGGAATGGGAACAATCTCAAATTTTATTTCAGTTAATCATATTATTGTACGCAGTTAAGGGGACACTCTTTTTCCCTTTTTAGGGTTTTTTAATGAGGTCACCCAATAAAAAGTTATTTGAAATATATGCTTGTGATATATTGTTAATCAAGGTTCCAACTGAACCTCTCCCTTGCCTTTATACGCCAAGGTCGAGAAACAGTAAGGTTCCAAGCGAACCTCTCCCTTGCCTTTATACGCCAAGGTCGAGAAGCAGTAAGGTTCCAAGTGAACCTCTCCCTTGCCTTTATACGCCAAGGTCGAGAAGCAGTAAGGTTCCAAGTGAACCTCTCCCTTGCCTTTATATGCCAAGGTCGAGAAACAGTAAGGTTCCAAGTGAACCTCTCCCTTGCCTTTATACGCCAAGGTCGAGAAGAAGTAAGGTTCCAAATGAACCTCTCCCTTGGGTAAAATACACCAAGGTCAGGAATGGTGGGATTTCTAGTAAACCTCTCCCTTGGGTAAAATACGCCAAGGTCAGGAATGGTAGGATTTCTAGCGAACCTCTCCCTTTGGTAAGATACCAAGAGAAAAATTAAAATCTCCTTTTAAGGGAAAAGTAAGGGTTGTGAAGGACTGTGCTACTTAAGTATGAGCGATCATTGGCATGCTATAGTCATCAAATCGCGTCAAGACATACAAGTTAACAAAAGTCATACACAAAGGGGTAAGCTTGGAGAAAGAAGATTTTCATTCATAAACACATGTACAGAGTAATCAGGTGTTCGTTAAGGTTACAAAATAAGGGCAACAACGGGGAGGTTCACCACCACTATTTCGCATCCACCAATTGCCCATCTGCAATAGTTTTGTTAAGGCATGTTTGAGAAAGATCCACCTCAGGATGCATGCAGGCAACCTAAGCCATGGCATCGTCAAAGCCCGCCGTATAGGAATCGACGTCATCACTGGTTAGCTCGTCTTTGGTCTGTTTGAAGAGTTCATCCTTGTGGTCCAACTCCTCCTTCAGTTTAACAATTTCTCCTTCTGCTTAGCCACCTCCTCGTCTTTGTTGGCTAGCTCCCTTTTCAGCCCATCCACCTCAGTGCGGAGGTCGCCGTTCCTGGCGTACAATCTCAAGGTCTCTTAGGATTTCTCAAACAAGAGGGTCTTGGTCTCTCAGTCAGTCTTTCGAAGCTCCTCCACCTCCAGGGAAAGTCCAGTTACTCGGCGTTTGAGCTCAGTGGATTGGAGGACTTCTTGGTTGGCCAATTCCTTTGCCCTCTGCATTTTGGAGAGAATGAGGTTGTTCGCAACTAGCGATTTATCTAGTTGCCTTGTCATATGCTCCTTGAGGGGGGTCCTCCTCCAAGTTCTCCAACCTCTCTTTAACTCTGGCAGAGTGCACCATCTTTTGGAGGAAGGAAGACAGGTCAGCAGAGGAGTCCCATTGGTTCCCTTCTGAGGCACTTTCCCCTCTGCCTTCATGCACCACAATATCGCGAGGAAAGGAGTCGCTGGGGGAAGTTCTCTGTATGAGGGGGCTCGGCCATCCGAGTCTTAAGGCACAGGGATAGCAGTGTTAACTTTGTGCTTCCTCTTGAAGACAAGACCTGAGCCGGTCTCTTCGTCCTCAGAAGGAACGACCTCGACCACTACTTTTAGTTTGTTATCCTTAGTAGGAGAGCCTGGAGCAGCTTTCTTTTTTATGGCCACAACAGTCAGGTGTTTCCTCTTCTGAGCATCTAGCACCATGCCTGCACGAGAACGAAAGCATATAAGAATTTAAGTAAACACACACAGGCAAGGTTAAGGTAACACTAACAGGAGTATGGAGAGGAAGTTGCACACCTCTCGCTCTCGAGGGGGGGGGGGGGGAAGTCTTCAAGGCATCTAGGTTTTTTGAGCCTGGGTTTCTGTGTCAATACAGAGGAAACCCATCCAAAAGATTTGGATCATCAGCGCTGTAGCGAATCTTGAAGAACTTCCCTTTAAATCCTTTGTATGATTGCTGGTAAAGGGTTAGTAAGACTCTCCCAGCAACACCGTTAAAGCTCACCCACAACTTTCGACCTAGGCTTTTGGCTTCGAAGAAATAGAGGAAGGCATCCACTGATGGCAGATGGCCAAAGTCGTGATATAAGATGGAGAACGCCCGAGCAAACGCCCGACTATTGGGGTGTAGCTGGGAAGGGGCAACATTAATCTCAGTAAGAAGAGCTCTCTCAAAACTGGCAAAGGGTAGGCGAAGGAGAATTTTTTGAAGATAGTGGAGTAAATGAAGCAGAACGGTCCCCCTGCTAGATCTGACGACTCATAACAACAGACTGGCTCTCCCACTCTGCAAAGGCACAACTTTGATGAATCTGTCATGCTCTTTGCCAAAAAGATTGTTCTTTTTGGAACGTTCGCTCTTCCTATAGGTCCCTATACTCTCACGGGTTGTGAAGTCTAAGGTCTCCCCCAACAGATTACTAGAAGCCCAAGGGTAAAGGGTTTTGTAATTCGAGGTTGGTTGATTCCATCTTACAGAGGAAAGCTAAAACAAAGAAGAAAAGCAAACGCAGTACTCAGAAGAAGAAATGCACGCGACGTAAACCAACAGAAAAACAGAAAACAACGATCATGGGTGCGAGAAATATAAACAGTCCCAGCGCAGTTATGAACAGGTGAAGAGCATTGAAACGATAGGCCAAAGACAGTAACAAGGTAAAGAACGTACCTTGGATGATTATCGAGAAGAGACGAGGTATTTGGGAGAAGAGAGTAGAGCGTTCGAAGCATAAATGTTTGAAAAGATACGCAAATAGAGAATGAAATAGTGAAGCAAGCGTAAAAGTTGAAGGGTTAACGTATTAGAGGAAGCGCAAGCGGCAACGCGTCCCAACCGTTAATCTGGCCACGCGTACGCTGGGGAGAGAGTATGGTGAAACGTCACCTCGAGGCACTGTGCATGTTCTGTCACTCATTAGCCATGTAGGTCGCCATAGGCGAGCAGTTAGCCTATTCACTGAAACAAGTTCCAGCTCGAGCCTGGGGGGCTTATGTACTGGACCAGACATCGGACATCGTCATTAGGCATCGAACATCGGCACCTGTGGAGCAGGTCGACTCGGCGAACAAGTCGAGATAGTGGGCCACGTAAGTGGGCCCCCAAAGATGCGTGGGTTGAAACCCGTATATATAAAAGGCCTAGTCAGCAAGAAAGTGCATGTGGTGTGTATAGTACATTCGGGTCTAGCACAAGCAAATATCCCCTTAAGACACCAAGGTCCAAAGGCGCTAGGGTTTTCAGGGGAAAGCTGCATGCATGATACGGAAAGGACTAGGGCGCCCACAGTAACAGATGGGCCCTATAATGCTCGTACATTAGTTGGTACCCTTGGCGACCATGCTCTTAAGATTGCGCACTCCAGAGAGGAAGATTCTATGGAGTTGTTACACTAAGATTGTGTAACAACGTAACAAAATGCTTCCCATCAAGCCCACTTTCACTCGAGATAGAGTTCTCATGAGAGAAGGGGTTGTTACAATGAGGTACCTAAAAAGTAGTCTAAGACTGAAACTGCTTACTTACTTCTTGTTTGTATAAGCCCTGAACTGACTTGATAATCAAAGTGTATTCAACAAGTAGGTCCCCCTCTATTTCAACGGAGCCGCTTTCTAACATTCAAAAGGAAGCATAGAATCCACCAGAAATAGAAGGAGCCACCACTTGCCTTTGAAGTCAACCAGCGACCGGGTCAACTGGCGAAAACACATTACATTAGTCAAATTTTGTTGTCATGCTATGATTATTATTATACTTATTAGTATGATTATCAATATTCATATAATTAATAATAGAAACATTATTAATATTATTCATATATTTAATGTCATTCATATTATTAATTTTATTAATATTATTATTATTCAAATTAATAACATAATTAATTATTATAATAATGTTATTAAATATTATTAATATTGTTAAATATGGTTAATATTATTAAATATTATTAAATCTTATTAATATTATTAAATCTTATTAATATTATTAATATTATTAAATATAATAATATTATTAAATATTAGTAATATTATTAAATATTAGTAATATTATTAAATATTAGTAATATTATTGTACTGGATAGAGTGCTCAATGATTGGAGCTCGGTGCACGGTGTGGGAAGGTCAGCTCGACTGTTGGGCTTATAAAGTGGGTCATGGATTTGGCCCAACTATGTTAGTAACCCCGTTGGAACATAATTAAAATAATCTTTTTATACGCTAATATAAGGTTATTAGCAAAAGGTACCTCTTAATCTATGGCTACATGTTAGTACACGTAATGGTTAAGTAACGCAAATATATTTTAATCTAAGTGTGTGTGTTTTAGGGTAATGTTGCACCATGAGTAGGTGTGTCCATGTAAACAGAGTATCTTCCTGCTGTTAGCACCTAAGGTGGTGCCCTGTTGGTAGGTGGTTTTTCTGTTGTTATTTTATGCTCTTGTTAGAAATCAGATTCTTTTCTATTGTAGCACCTTGAGAGAAGGTGCCCACAAACAAAGTGTTTTTCTGTTACGTATGCTTTCGGTTGAGATTAGATTCTCACGAGAGAAAGTTGTTACAAGAGATAAGCTATAAAAGGGGCTTGAGACCTGATGTGAGTTGATTTTATGATTGATCATTTAGGTGACACTTTTGGAATTAAGATTGAGATTGTTAAACAATTAAGAGTGAAAACCTTAGGAAAATCCCCATTGGACATTAACTTAACCAACTGGTTAAGTAGATGTGAAGGTTCATTTCACAAAGGCAAAAGGAAAACACAATTAAATGGTGAATATGATGACAATTATGGTGCAGAATTTAACAAGTGACATAAGCACAAAAGAATGGACCGAAATGGACTTTAAAGACACAAAACTTAGAACATGTTTATGATAGAATGGAATGGAAATGGATTAATGGAAGAGTTGATGAAAGAAGAACTTATAGATGGTGAAGCAATGATGGATCATGCCACTTGACGGGGTGGAATCACCAAGATGAGTGAAAGGAGGCCGCCACTTGAGAGCATCATGAACCCAAGATAAGACCAATTTTGGAGGAGATTCACTCACTCACTACTCACACAAAAATTGTACAAAATTTCTTTACTATAATTTCAACTTGTGTTTACAAAGGGGGAAGCCTCCTATTTATAGATTTAGGAGCCTTGTAAAACAAGAAAAGAGGGTAGAAGGGGAAGAAGCAAAATATGGTGCGGCTAGGGTGTTGACCTTGGTCAATGCCGCACCATTCAACATATTCTAGAAGGTAGGGTTTCTTTCCTACACTAATGAACATCTCATAGGCTCATTCTTATGTCTTCACCCCCTAATTATGCTATATAGACCTACTTTACAAAAATTACAAAAAGGGAGACCAATTGATGCTCAACACCTAGAGTTCGTGTTCTGCTCCTAGTAATCCTCTGAGGTATGGGTGCTGAGGTCATGGGCTGGCCTTGGTTATCATCATGGGTAGGCGCCCTCTTTCCTTGGTCCTCATCATGCTCCTCGGGTGTGAGGGAATTCATCCACGAATTTGGAAGACATGTAGAGAAAAGAGTTAGACCACTGATATTAAAATAATGACTACCTAAGTACGTATTAGGTAGATCCAACTCATAGGCATTGTCATTAATCCTTTTGATGACCTAAAAATGACCATCACCACGTGGCATAAGTTTGGACTTCCTATGAGTAGGGAATCTATTCTTTTACTCAAACCCAATCCCCGGGTTCAAAGATCAATGCCTTGCACCCTTTGTTGGCATGTTCAACATACTTACCTACCTTCCTTTCAATTTTCTGCTTGATGTGGTGGTACAAGTCTTTAATAATTTTCAAAACCATCTTTGCACAACACCTCATCAAGTACAGGAATAGGAAGGAGGTCAAGAGGTGTGAGGGGATTTGATGCAAACCCACAAAGACCCCAAAACCAAGTCCACAAGAAGATGACCAAGGATGCCAACTATGAAGGGTCATCTCAACAATAAAAGGAAGACCTCATCAATAGGAGGAATGGACAAGGTCCAGAGCACTTGAAGTTCTTCCTACTAGTCTTCTTAAATATGTAGAAAAATGTTGTAAATAAGTTGGGCTCACATGAGGGGTCCAAATAGTAAAGAATAAACAAGAGTATGTCTATATAATAATATTAGGAGGTGAAGACATAAGAATGGGCCATTAGTTTCTAGAATGTGTGAAGGGTGTGGTTTTGACCTATGGTCAACACCTAAAACTGCCCCACTTTTCATCTCCCCGTTCTACCCTCTTTTCTTTTTTTCCAAGGCTCCTAAATCTATAAATAGGGAGGCATACCTCATGTATTAAAAAATTGAATGAAGAGTAAAGTTACTATACACAAATTGTGTGAAATTAGTGAGACTTGTTTCTCCTAGTTTTAGTCTTATCTTGTGAGTGTTTGGGAGCTCTCAAGTGGCGACATCATCACTTATCTTGGAGCAAATTCACCATTCCAAGTGGCATGATCTTCTTCCCAAGCTTCATCCACATAAGCTTTCCTTTCACTCATTTTTTTTCCATTCCATTTCCATTGAAATTTCAATTCCAAAATATGTCTTGTTTCTTGTTTTTGATTCTTGAGTTCAATTCGGTCCATGTATTGCTCACCTTGTGTTTGTTTAAATTCCGCTCCTATTTTGGCATTCATCTTCACCTTTAATTGTGTTTTTCCTTTTGGCCTTATGGAAATGAACCTTCACATCTACTTAACACTTGTTAAGTTAATGTCCAGTGGGAATTTTCCTTAGGCTTTTCACTCTTAATTGTCTTAAATCCAAATCTAAGTAAAGTGTCATTAATCAAATGAACAATCCTAAAATCAACTCACATCATGTGGTATCAAGAGCTATGGTTGTGTTTATCTTTTTTAGTTGATTTGGCACTTTACATTCAAGCAATTTACATTCTAGCACCTTTAATTCTTGTCTTTAAAATCAAGTACCTTTACTTTCTTTTTTTAAAATTCAAGTACCTTTACTTTCTTGTCATTATTTTCTTGGTTTTAATTTTCCAGCACCTTTATTTGTTGCAAAAAAAAATTCAAACTTTCTATATTCATAGCATTTTTCGCTTTTGAATGTTTACTTTGTTGCCCAAATTTTTTTTCTCACCTATTGTGATTGTGTCATATGTTCTTAGTGTTCTAGGTGTCATTACTTTGATTCTTCTTACTTGCTTTTAATTGTGAAGTTTACATGTTACTTAGAAACTTGTTTTAGTAAAAGTTGATGTTAAGTTCCAAACATATGATTTCAAGTGTTCAATTATATTGCCTTTGTGAAATAAACCTTCACATCTACTTAACCACTTTGTTAATTTAATGTCCAATGAGAATTTTCCTTAGGTTTTCACTCTTAATTGCCTAAAAATTTCAATCATAAATCTAAAGTGTCACCTAAATGAACAATCCTAAAATCAACTCACATCACTATGTATCACAAACTCCTTTGGAAAAAGGTAGTGTTGCCAATTTTGCAAGGCTCTAACAAGAGCATAAAGTTATTTATCATAGGTGGAGTAGTTGAGATGACTCCCCTTGAGTTTCTCACTAAAATAAGCTATGGGGTGGCCCTCTTGAAGGAGGACAACCCCACTGCCTATGTTTGAGGCATCACATTCGATTTCAAATGTCTTAGCAAAGTTAAGAAGGGCTAAAATGGGGGCCTTCGTCAAATTTTCAAAAGCTTCAATTTGGTCTTGTCCCCATTTAAACACCACATGCTTCTTTACTATGGCATTTAGAGGTGCGACAATGATACTAAAGTCTTTCACAAACTGCTTATAAAAACTAGCAAGTCCATGAAAACTTCGTACCTCACTAACATTGGTGGGTGTTAACCAATGTTGAATTGTTGCAACCTTTTCCTTATCTACATGCACCCCTTTGGAACTCACAACAAACCCTAGGAAGTTTATATGATCTAGTGCAAACATACACTTAGCAAAATTAACATACAAAGTCTCCTTCCCAAAGGTTTCTAACACTTGTCTAACATGTTTCTCATGATCCTCTAAAGAAGCTATAGATAAGAATGTCATCAAAATAGACCACTACACACTTGGCAATGAAAGTCCTTAAAACATGGTGCATGAGTCGCATGAAGGTACTTAGAGCACTGATCAAGCAAAAAGGCATGACTAACCACTCATATAAACCAAACTTTGTCTTAAAGGCGGTTTTCCATTCATCCCACGGTTTAATCCGGATTTGGTTATAACCACTCTTAAGATCAATTTTGGTAAATATTTGTGACCCATGTAATTCATCTAACAAGTCATCTAATCTAGGAATGGGATGCCTATAGTTGATGGTTAATGTTGTTTATGGTGCGACAATCCGTACACATCATCCAACTCCCATCCTTTTTAGGGACAAGAATCACAGGCATAGCACAAGGACTCATGCTATCTTACACCCACCCCTTAGCTATTAATTCCTCTACTTGTTGTTGAATTTCCTTGGCCTCGTTGGATTGGTCCTATATACAGGCCTATTTGGTAAAGAAGTACCGGGTATGAAATCTATTTGGTGCTCAGTGCCCCTTCGAGGAGGTAATCCTTTTGGGGGGTCTTGAAAAACATCTTCAAATTCCTTTACCAAATTTGCCAAACAAGGAGGACTATCTAACACCAACTCACTCTCAAGGGTCCTAGGAAAGCTATGAAAATGTTCTTTTGGGAAAACATTACTTTTTTCTCTTGTGGGGAAATGAGAAGGCTTCTCTTAGAATTCTTTTTTTCTTTTTCTTGTTCTCTCTTTTCTTTCATTTTAAGTATGTCCTCATGAACTTCCTTTGGTGAGAGAGATTTTAGTGTGACCTTATGCCCATGGAAGTTGAAAGATATTTTGTAGGTAAGGCCATCATGAAGAGTTTTTCTATCACATTTCCATGGCCTACCTAAAAGAATATGAGTAGCTTCCCTAGGTACAACATCACACAAGACCTCATCCTTATATTTGCCAATAGAAAAGGCTATGAGGACTTGCTTATTGACTATGATCTCCCCCTCTTCACTTAACCATTGAAGCTTATAGGGCTTAGCATGAGAGATAGTAGACAATCCAAGTTTATCTACTACTCTTGTGCTTGCCACATTCGCACAACTCCCTCCATCCACTATTAAAGAACACAACTTATCATTAATGAGACATCTAGTGTGGAAAATATTTTCTCTTTGACTTTCATCAAAGGGCTTTAAAACTTGCCCTAGCATTCGTCTCACTACTAATAAGTCGCCTTCACATGGACTTTCACTTTATTCCTCACTTGGGGATCTAGAGGGATTGGGAAACCTATATCTTTGTGAACTATGGACACTTAGAACTACCCCTTCATGCACCATCATATTGCGTTTGGAAGGACAATTTGAAGCAATGTGACCAAAACCTAAACATTTAAAGAATTTTCTACTTGAGGGTTTAGTAGGTGATTTAGGAGTTGAAGTTGAGGGTTTAGAATCCCTATGTTTGTAAGTGGACTCTTTAACAAAATTGGAGGGAAAAATTGAAGAAGTTTTGTTTTTGTTTTTCCAAGAAGAGTGGTAAAAGCCATCATTATGAGAATTTTTTAAAGAAGTTTTCTTGGAAATTTGTGATTCTACCTTGATGGCAAGGTGAACCAACTTTTCTAAAGAGGAGTACTCATAGAGTTCTACCACATCTTGGATATCCCTTCTTAGGCCACTTACAAATCTAGCCATTTTTTACTCCTCACTTTCATGCATGTCAATCTTTGTTAAGGTTGTTTCAAGTTCCTTAAAATAAGCATCCACACTTTGTTTTCCTTATTGAAGCCGTTGGAGCTTCAACAAGAGCTCTTTCCTAGAGTGTGGAGGCACAAATCTAGCGTGCATGCATAATTTCAAATCCTCCCAAGAGACCATGGTTGGCCTCTTTTTTAAACCAATGTCCATTGCAGTTTTGTGCCACCATTACATGGCATAACCCAAAAATTCTAAGGAGGCTAACTTAACTTTTTAGTAATCTTGGACCTCATGCACATTAAAGATTTGTTCTACCTTAGCCTCTCATCCTAAATAAACATTGGGATCACCTTCCCCACTAAAACTAGGCAATTTTACAAATGGTAAAAAAGATTTTGCCACATTTTGGCCCCTATCTTCAAAATGATGCACCCTCCATTCATCCTTTTCTTCATGGCCACCATAATTTGATGACTTCTTGATTCATGCCTTTGATTATATCTTCTTCCTCTTTGGGGTCTATCATAGGTCGATTCTAGTATTTGGAGTCTTTCCTCCATTTACCTCATCTCTTCATCCTTTTTGGCTATAGTTCTTTTGGTCGCCGCCAATTCTCCCATAAGGAATGCCTTTTGGGGAGATTGGGGTTTAGAACATTCTCCACTTGAAATATGAGCCATAAAAAACAAACAAGAAACACAAGTAACAGAAAATTAAAGAAAAGAAGTGAGTAAGAAATTAAAGCTTGCGGCAATTTGAAGAAAAAGCACTCTAAGCACTCAACAAACAAGATTTCCTCCCTTAGCCAATGTCTTTCTTGTGGTTGAAAAACTCTCAAGTGAAAAAGGTCAAAGCCTCAACACTTGCTCAAAGTAAGATCACCACAAAACTTGAGGAAAGAAAGAAAAGACAAACAAGATAAGCTTAAACAAGAAAAGGCTACACCAAAATTGAATCAAGAGATTGTGACAAAACTTTGAAAAAGATGACAAGCAAGAAATAGCACAAAAGAAGACTCTAAGAAACTTACTAAACTTTTTACTATGAAACTTTTCTTTTTAGAAAAATGCTAAAGCAAAAGGATAAAAAAATTCCACAAGGTTGGAAACAATTTGTCAATCAAGTTGAATCCATAGTTTGGAAAATGAGTTGTCTTTGAGAAATGATAGCCAAAGATGCCTTTTAAATTTCTTTGTTGTTTTTGCGTTACTGTTTTTGGTTCTTTTTTTTATACTAAATGTGACTTATAGAAAAGAAGACCATAATTTGTATCATGAATATTTGTCAAGAACTTTCAATTTTCACAAAAAAATTTGGTTGGATTCAATATAATTGAACACTTGAAATCATGTGATTGGAACTTTAAATCTACTTACTAAAAACAAATTTCTAATTACTTTGCAAACTTCACAATTAAAAGCAAGTAGAATCAAAATAAGGACTCCTAGAACACTAATGAACATTAGACTCAAAGTAAAAGGCAAGATCAATAAAAGACATAACAAGAAACATATTCAAAACGAAAAATGTTATGAATATATAAAATGGCCGAAATTTTTTTTGCAAGAAATAAGGTGCTGGAAAATAAAAAGCAAGAAAATAATGACAAGAATTTAAAGGTACTTGAATTTAAAGACAAGAAAGTAAAGGTACTTGAATTTAAAGACAAGAATTAAAGGTGCTAGAATGTAAAGAAATTGTAAAGTGCCAAATCAACTCAAGCAAATTAAGCATAAG
>Ga0123342_1006221_pt1 | contig 16701 bp, 8 predicted proteins | sample Turbeawhitnodule_FD_89960 | JGI IMG/M metagenome (GOLD analysis project Ga0123342, IMG submission 89960) | Root nodule microbial communities of legume samples collected from Mexico - Turtle bean Mexico white nodule | ecosystem: Host-associated > Plants > Roots > Nodule | place: Mexico: Nepantla... | reverse complement strand
TAGCTCTAAATCTATTATCAAAAAGCTTCTTTGCTTCAGAGCGTACTGTACTCGGTTCCTCACACCATTGTCCCCCTACCTCAACACCTTTTACTTCATTCCTAAGCCTTCTCCATCTCAAAGCCGAATGATAAAACTTAGTGCACAAGTCCCCGTTTTTAAACCAACTCGCTCTAGCTTTTTGGCATAGAAGAGAATCTAATTTTTTGTCCATTTCCCTCATTGCATTGACCAATTCAATCCTCTTCAGCCTATCTCTTTCCACTAGGCCACCTATGCAGTCTTGACAATCAAGCTCCTCAATTTCCTTCACAATCCTCTTCTTACTAGTCTGTATATTCCCGAATACATCCCTATTCCATACTTTTAGGTCTCCCTTTAAGCACTTCAACTTCTCTTTAAGCCTCACAAAACCATCACTTCCCTGAATAGAATATGAATTCCATTTAGCCTTTACCATCTCACCGAACCCCTTCTCCATCAACCAAGCATCTATAGATCGAAACGGTTTGGGACCCCAATCTTTGTCCAGAGACTTCACCACTATAGCACAGTGGTCAGAGACTTCCCTTCGTTGCACATACTGTTTGCACTTAGGCCACTTTTCCATCCACTCTTCAGAGACCAACACTCTATCCAGTCTACTCTTTGTCAACCCATTTGAGTTAAACCACGTGAACTTCTTACCTACAAGGGGGATGTCAAGAAGAAGATTGTCATCAATAAAACTATTGAATCCGTTTATCTCACTTGATAAATCATCCCTCACCCTACTTCCTACCCTTTCGCTTCGTCTTCTAATTGCATTGAAGTCACCACAAAAGCACCATACCACCTCTTGTGACGCCATTTTGATTGAAGATAACTCTTCCCATAAGGCCTTCTTTTCTCTCAATGTGCATGCAGCATAGATATTTACTACTGCACAATTGGAATCAGATTTGATATGTTTCCCCCATACAACAATGAATCCCTTTCCCTGCACATGGCTGGTATAGGTAAACACTTCCTTCTGCCACATAGACAACAAACACCCACTTCCATTTTCTCCTTCATAATGTACCCATCCAATTTTATTGTCCCCCCACAGCGAATAACACTTAGCTTCAGACAACGCCTTTAATTTTGTTTCTTGCAAGCATACAAATTCCGCCCCCTCACATGCAATGATTTGCCTTATGTATCTAACCTTGGTGCTTCCCCCCACCCCTCTTATATTCATGCTGACTATTAACATGGTAGACCATTCTTTTTTCCCTCCTTTAAGCCTCTCACATACTCCAAATCTCTTTCTTCCATGTATTCATATTCTTTTACCACCTCCTCTTCATCTGCACGGCAAATTAGCCCTGCTTGTTTTCCGATTCCCCACAAATTCGAAGGCCCCCCACTAAGACGATTAGGACGCAACCGAAAATTACATTTATAAATGTCCCTATTTGAGATTGAAGACATACCGTCCTTGTACGAGAATACAGACCCTCCTCTAGATACTCTTTCGCTTATACGTACAGATCGCCTTGGGTGAGACGAAGGTTCCCCCAATTCTGCAAGACTTTTCTTCTCTCGACGACGAGGTGGGGAGTTGGACTTACTTCTCTCATTACATTTCCCTTCCTCTTGCACTTTCGGAACATCTACTCCTGATTTTACTACCCCTTCGTCTGGTCCTTCTTCACTCCCTCCCTTCAAAAGGCATAGCAACGGTATCCCATTGCCCTCCCACCTTTTTGGGTTCGCATCACTTCTTTTCCCTTGGTCACCTAAGGACTTTATTTCTTTTCCAGATGGGGCCCTTTTGGATTCTACAGAACCACCCACCTCCAAGACTTTTACTGGGCTTTCGTATACCATACTTTCTATTTCACTCCCTGTAACATGGATCCTCTGTGCATTTTGTTGTATACACCCCCCACCTTCCATTTCAGATTGGGCTGCCTTTAATGGCCACTCCCCCCCTAAATGGGCCATTGACATCACTCTTCCTTGGCCCAAGCCCGTAGTCATAACCTCTTGGTTAATATTACACTCCACTTCCACAACCATTTTAGCTACTTCATGATGTGTTGGCCAACTACTGTGAGCGGCGCCGCAGATTTGGTCAGAGATGATGGTAAAATCAGTACCTTCGTGCCCATACTGCTGCCTTCTTCCTTCAAAAGTTATACCTTTATCACCTTTTCCCTGACTCTCAACTCTTTTCGAGGAAGATCCCATATATAGCACCTTTGACTTTTGTAAGTACTGTTCATCTTCTCCTCTAACCTCTCCTTCTCTCTCCTCCTGTTTTGATCGGCACTTCCCTCCACCCCAACACCTGTCAACCTCCTCTCCATTCTTCACTGATAGCTCAGTTTCCTCTACATAAGTCTCCGAGGAAGAGACACTGTCTGATGACTCGTCTAAGGCACCATGGACCTTACAACCATCACTGTACTGAACTTGATTCTCTTCTTCCATAAGAACGCTATAACAAATATTATTAATCCACACACTTCTCGCCATCTTAGTGCTATCAAGATTAAGAATACGTACTTGTAGTCTGGCATATTCCACTACTTCCCAAGACAAAGTATTCTTATCAATGGAGACTAGCACTGCCGACGTAGCCATGACTCCAAGAACTTTTTCAAAGCAATCCCTACTCCAGTATGACAAAGGTACTCCATAACACCTAACCCAGACAACTCTATGATTCGAAGCACTCAACACCGACCAAGGCTCTATACTGACAAAGACCTCATCAAACCACTCCTTGTGATCCTTTATAATATTATCCATATTCTCACCTTCTCTTGGGGTAATCAGATGTAATCTATCCCCCAATTTTCTCACACGAATCATATTCAGCCCCCCTTTCACAAGTTCATCTCCCAGATATTCTTCATCAAAGCCATCAGAAAGTTTGCCAACAACACTTTTGCACAGCCATGGTGGTGTTTTTTGCTGAGTTGTAAACCCCGGGCTCATCCTTTGCTGTTTCTGATCTCCTCTAGCAACATCAAGGTAGGACAGATTCCCTTTGCTCTCCACCCACATCTCCGTACGAGTCTGCTTACCTTTGTGTCCAGATACTTCCATATGCCTCTTTCCATTATCCTTCAGATTCTCTACACCCATAGCCCTCGGGTTCCTCCTTACCCCCCTTAGGTCTTCAAACTGTTGCCTACGATATTTTGGAGTATTCACATACAGCTTTCTATTTCCAATGTACATCTGATCCAGATCTTTCTCCAGACGCCCCTCATTTCGTATCTGAAAGAACCTTACAAACCCAAACCGCCTCCCCCATTTGTTTGGTCTGCGAGAAATAAACACCTCTTTCACCCTAGCCCACTTCTGAAACACTTTGAACATATCCATTTCGCCGTAATCATCTGGAAAGTTGGAGAAGAAGAACGTAGTAGAGTTACTCTGTGCCCATCCTCTGCTATCCTCCGTCGTCCCCCTTCGTCCACTGTTTTCCCCCCTCATGATCATATTTTCTTTGTTTGCTTTCTGACTTCAGACTCTAGTTCATATCCATCTTGATTGCATCTGATAAAACTGTGGTGAAATTTTGAACATAAAGCTTATAGGAAACATAGGGTGTTAGAAGGGCTATGATGCATAAGGGATATGAACATGTCTATTATTCTAGAGTAATTTGACATGTTAATGTGGTCTGCATAATAAGCTATCAATAACCAAAAGCTATAAAAACATTAGCATGAAACAAAATATCATGTTTTGACATGAGTTTTTTAATATGAATACTCATATGATAATGAAAAAAAAAATACGGATAGACATACCTTAATTTTAAAATATTAACCTATATGTTTGTATTTTTTTAATTTATTCAATATTCTGAATATCATTCTTTATTTAGTCTTTCATTTGAAGAAAAATATATTAAAAAAAAATAATATAACAAAATTTACTGATTTCTTCTGAGAACATTTGTATATAAAAATATATGTTATGATTTTACATTATATTTATAAATTTACTATATAACTACTATGTTTCGATAAAATATATTAGTATTTATATTTAAATTTTATTTTTGTTTTTTCATGTGTATATTTATATTTATTAAAATAAATTATAAATTTATAATAATAATATAAATATAAAATAATAACATCTTTTATTTAATTTTTAATATTAAATTAATTATATATAAATGATAAAAATAAAAAATAGAGATAATTCTTTCATTACTAAATAACCTATATTTTTTCATTTTTCACAACAACAAGTAGTAGCAATTATAGATATCTAAAATGTCTGGATAGGGATAAAATAAAGCCTATATGCTCAATTATCTCTTAACCCTAAATTTTGAGGCTCTTTAACCATTCCTCTTTACCCATATCTAACTAGCTAATAATAAGAATAATAATAATAATAATAAATTAAAACAAAACAAAACACAAACTTAACATAAAATAAAAATAAACCTTCTATTACACAATAATAAATTTTACAATTGAAAAAAACTCAAAGAGAAAAATTAAAAAAAAATACTAAAATAAAAACTGCAAGAAAAAATTAAAAAACACGTGAGATATTAAAATGTTAATACCGACGCGACGCAATGGGATTGTCGTAATTTTACACGGACGCAATGGGATTGTCCATATATCACGATCCATTTATAATACTTGTTTTTTCTTCCTTTTTTTTTTTATGTGTTAGACTGATTAATATTTTTTACCTAAACAGAAAAAATAACTACCCCTCTATTTTTTTCACATCCCACCATTAGACCTTTGCAATGACTTCAAATTACCACGAAAAGCCTTAAAATACCGTGAGTTAAAAAAACTAGCGAGGGCATTTACGGAATAAAGTAGTTCGATTGTCGAGGATGTTTGTTCTGGTGGCAACCTGTAAAAGTAACATAACAATAAAGTTGCGTGTCCTTAGTTATCTGTATTTCCAAACGTTTATATATGTAAAAGTAAGAAACTCAAGAACATAATCTGGTTCTTTGTTTTTCGTGTTCTTCTCTGGAAACACGGGAGAAGAACAAGAAACAAGAGAACCACGAAGCATTTCGAGATTGTCATAGATATCACGTTGCATGGCGAGAATAAAGCTGGATTGATTCGTCTTTTTTATTCTTTCTTGGGTTTTTAGAAAGGGTTAATTATTTCCTCTGATGGGAAATTGCTGTGGAACTCGGGTCAAGATTGATGCCAATTTGAATCCCCACCCATATCCTGGTAGCATTTTTTCTGTCAACTTGTCGTTTTTCCACAATTTCGTACGTAACTTACATCATGCTTCCGTAGTTGCATGTGGAAATAGAGATTTTTTCTATGTTTCATAATCAATTTCTATTAATTGTCACTGTTTCGGGACCGTAGGGGTACGTTTTCTTTTGGTTTCTGGTATAATATCTTGATGGATTTTTGAAAAAAACAGAAAATGGTTGTGCATTTGCTAATTCTGCTTTGTTGTTGTTCATCGTGATCATGCATGAAATATTTTTTTTAAATGACGCTTCCCGTGAAATAGAATATACATATAATTAGATTGTGTCCCATGCATTGTCATGTCGAGGAAGATTAACTTCTACAATAACTACTTAAACCAAGATTTCTAATAAGTTTAAACAAATTATGTAAACTTATTTACTGTAAGCAAATTAAGCACATTTAAGATTTAATATATATGTATATATGTGTGTGTTTTGTTTTTGGATTGGAGTAGGCTTATTAGGAAAGTGTATTTTCTGTGTCTCTGGGTTCAAATAAAACAGACACAAGTAAGTCAAGTTTGAATTAAGTGTACATGTTCTTTATTAGGAAGGAAAGTGTGTAGGCTGGGCTAACTAGTGTACTTGCAATTCCCTTCTCCCCTTTTGTTCATTTGATGCTTACAAACTTTCTTTGGAGACTCTTGAGAACATGTGAAGAAAACTTTTTCATAAATAATCCATGTGATTTGAAGAAACTAATAAAAAATAACTTTCATAAATTAACCTACACATAAATTAATTTTAGTTATAAACAATGTGATTTTATTTATTTTTTCTCCTAAAGATATTTATGAAAAAGTTTTTTCCTAATAAACCGTAATTATTTCTTTGATCCTAATTTTTTATGCAGATGTTTTTTTTCCCAAGGAAATACTGTTTTTTCTGCTACAAAAAAATTGTTATCTTTCACTAAGATGAAAATTAATTTTCAGATGTTACCGAAGTTGACAATAGAAGCACCCATTTGTTAGTTCATTCAAATCCAAACGGGTATGGATACATTGATGAAGGTAAACCTGAGATTCTCCCTACTCCAAGATCTGAAGGGGACATACTTTCATCCCCACATTTAAAGCCCTTCACATTATATGATCTTAAGAAGGCGACAAGAAATTTTCAGGCTCAGAATCTAATTGGAGAAGGAGGATTTGGAAATGTTTATAAGGGGAGGATTAATGGTAGTAAATCCCTCGGGGGTACGATTTCTGGATCTGGAACAGATGTAGCTGTGAAGAAGCTTAGGCCTGAAGGCTTTCAAGGGCACAAGGAGTGGCTGGTAGGTTACTTCCATAGGCCTTTAGTCCTTATTCTGCTTTTGTTTTATATGAATCAGTCCATAATACTTCTCTTTGTTTGCAGTCCGAAGTCAATTATCTTGGCCAACTTCACCATCAGAATCTTGTCGAACTTATTGGATACTGCCTGGAAGGAGATAACCGACTTCTAGTGTATAAGTACATGCCCAACGGAAGCTTGGAAGATCATATATTTCGCAGTATGTTTTTTTTTTCTATCACCATATTTCGCAGTATGTGGATGCCTTTAGTAGCTTAAGTTTCAGAAAATAGACCATTTCAAACTTGATTGTGCTATGATTTAACATTTTTGTAAATCAAGAAATCCAATATATATGTTTGGTATCTCCAAAGGTTTCTTTAAACTGTGCCACTGTTGCACTTTGATCAACCACGCAAGTGTTAATTAATTGCAGAGGGCGCACAACCACTTCCCTGGGCAACAAGAATCAAGATTGCTACGGGTGCTGCTCGAGGTCTCTCCTTCCTACATGACTCTAAGCAACAAATTATCTACCGTGATTTCAAGGCTTCTAATATTTTGTTAGATTCGGTACGTTGGTTAAACACTTGCATTGCCATGTTAATATATGCGCATTTTGGGAAAATGCTTGCAAATAATGTATCAGTTGGTGGTACCTTTCCTTTAGCCATCTTTATTTCCTATCTGTTCTATTGTTTTCCCTTCTTTCTTTTTTCTGGGATTTTTAAATAAAATGTGTCCCTAAATTTAACACACTCGTCCAATTTGAAATGCTGATTGAAAGTATCATAGTAGTCATTCATTTTAACTTTAAAAGGTTATACAAATTCAGGAATTTAATGCAAAACTCTCAGACTTTGGATTGGCCAAAGCAGGGCCCACTGGTGATCATTCTTATGTTTCCACTCAAGTTCTGGGCACTCACGGCTATGCTGCTCCTGAATATATTGCTACAGGTTTGTGTTTTGCTTAAATCTATTTTCATGCTTTTTGGCTCATAAAAAATCAGATGTTCTATCATCTTCCTCATTTTTAATGCTTTTACATTTTTTTATGTTGGATATTTGATATAACTTAAGCTTGTAATTCAACTAAGTGATGGATGAATCTCTAAGGTGAATGTTAATGATAGACCAACCAACTTAAAATGAATTCTGAACATCTCACTAAAAAAAAAAAAAAATTTAAAACTTTTTTAATTTTGTTAAATTCCAAATGTTATTTTAAAACATTAACAAAATAATAGAAGTGTTTTTTAATTTTCGTTAAATTTCAAAGGTTTATTTTAAAACCTCAACAAAATAATGGAAGTTTTTTTAATCTTTGTTAAATTTTAAAGGTTTATTTTAAAATCTCAGCAAAATAAATATTTTTTTTAACTTTCGTTAACTTTCAAAGGTTTATTTTAAAACCTCAGCAGAATAACGGAGGGTTTTTTAACCTTCGTTAAATTTCATAGGTTTATTCTAAAATCTCAGCAAAATAACATAAATTTTTTTAACTTTCATTAAATTCCAACACTACAAGAAAAGTTGTAATTAGCTGCCAAAAAAAGTGAGGGCCATGTAAGGGACATTATTAGTGTCCCCAAATCCTACATAATTGAGACACAAAATTAAATAATAATTATAGTGTGGACAAAGAAGTTTTAAACGGACACTAAAATCATAAAAAAAAAAATTGTTGTGTCCCCCATAGTCCCCACTAATTCATTAGCAACCTTTGGATTAGTGTCAACTTAATGAGACACTAAACTCACTCTAAGTATCATTTAATGTCTCCCTTTTACTTTTTGTGAGTTTTTTGGGGAGGCTAATATTATTATTTCTTGAAGTGCAAAGATTTATTGTGGAACCACAATAAAACACTCCAAATTTTTCAAACTTCAATAAATAAATATAATTAAATCTATTTATAAATAAATAATTAAAAACTACATAGTTTTAATATATTTTATATACTTTATAACTAAATTGTCTAAAATTTTGAAAGTGTAACTTTACATTAAAAATAAGTTTTCTAAAGTTTCAAAATTTTATTTTAAAAGCAAAGCAAGGTGACCTTGGATAATAAGTATTTCAATAGTATTTACATATTTTTTATGATTGATGGTAGTTGGTTTATATAATTCATAGTTTGTTTTGTTACGAGCTCATACTTCAAAAAACTTGACTTATTTTGTTTTAGTTTTTTTTATGTACGTATATTTTATGTGCAATTTTAGTTTTAGTTTTAGTTATGATTGTTAATATTTAATTCTCATAATTTTGAAATATTTTAAATTAAGACCTTTATTTTAAAATGCATCTAATAATTAATTCATTGTGAAAGTGAGAAGTAATAAAGTTAATTTCTTCTTTAATATGTTTTTGCAATCTTTAGCCAAGAACACACATGACTTTGAAGTCCACATTTGATAGATAATGCAATTATTTAGGATATATAAAGTAGTGATAAACACCAATTGTTGTCGAGCTAGGTAATAGTGGCTTGTGACCCAAGTTGGGGTGGTAAGGTGATGGAAGAAGCAATATTGGAGTAAAAATAAGATAAAATGTCTTATTTAGTGTTTCTTCTCAATAGAAATGAGTGTGGCTGAATTGTGATTCCTTGTTAGGACTGTTGTAACTAGCCATTGAGACTATGCCGGATAACGGTGTTCTACACTGGGGAACACGTTCCCTGTGGATGGTTTTGCGAGGGAAATTACAACCCTGTGTAAATGACTTAATAGAGGTTTAAACCTTGGATAATGTAAAAATAAACCCCCTACTAAAATCATTTTTTCTTGTATTGTCTATAATGTACGAGAAATTTCCAACAATTGAATTAATGTGACTAGTGATGATAAAAAGTATTTAAATAGTGATATTCTCCATGGATAATTGATGAAGCATCAGATGACCTTCTACTTTCTCATTTAGGAAGACTAAGATGTTTAGATTTGGAGTCTAGTTATACTTACGTGTAATTTGGAGAAGAGGGTGATAAAACCTATAGAAGTTTTGAATGTGTTGATCTCATTTACTAAGTTATTACTACAACCGAAGAGATGGAAGGTTCAAAGCCTAGAAGCTTTAGGGAGGCATAGGAGGTGTATGTAGTGTGTCATTGAAGAAGAGATTGAATATTTGAAGAGAAATTACACACGGACACTTGTGGATCTGTCCAAAAATCAGGTGGTTAGATGCAAGTGAGTATTGAAGAAAAGGAAGAAATATCAAATTTGGAGAAAGAAACAAGGTGAGATTGGTGACGAAAGATTTTACATAGTTGGAGGGGATATACTAAAATGAAATCTTCTCTCCTATTGTAAAACATTATTTGATAAGGATTTTGATGTCAATTAATAACCAATTCAATTTAGTGTTGGAATAATTGGACATTAAAACAACTTTTTTGCATGGAAACTTGGAGGAGACCTTTTATATGCAGCATCCTGAGGGGTTTGTTGAAGATCAATGGAAGGTGTGTCTCTTGTGAAAATCACTGTATAACTTGGAACAAGTACAAGAGATTTAATGATTTCCTAAAGTTTGACAAGAAAAATCTTGTATGTAAATGATATCATTATAGTGAGTGAGTATAAAGATGAGATAAAAGAGCTCAAAGAAAAATTAAGCTTAGAGTTTGACAAGAAAAATCTTAGTCGCTCTAGGCGAATACTTTGGATGGATATATAAAGGGATCAAATGGTTGGGGTGTTGGTCTATGTTAGCAAGGATATTTGAAAAATGTCATTAGGAGGTTTAGGATGCAGGAATTTAAACTTGTAGGTACACCTTTGGCTCATCCCAAGCTCCTGATTACTCAAGCTCCTAGTTTTGAGAAAGAAATGAGAAAATGAAGACTATTCCATGTTCTAATGAAGTAAGGACCATCATATATAAGATAATGTGTGACACGCCGAATCTGGCACATGTTGTTAGTGTGGTTAGCAAGTTCATGGCTGATCTAGGACGTGTTCATTTAGAGACTTTGAAGTGGGTGTTGGGATATTTAAATGGAACAATATCATCTGGATTGATGTATAGACGATCTACCCATAATGGAAAATCTATAGACAGTTTGTATTGCAGACTATGTAGGGAATGTTCGACACCAAAAAGTTGATTTTTGAATATGTTTTCACATTGTTTGGAACTACAATTTGTTGGAAAACTATTCAAATTGAGTATATTGCACTTAGAGTGAAGGCAACCCTGTGGTTGAAGGGGGTGATAGGAGGGTTGGGTATTGTGCAGGATTATGTGAGTATTCATTGTGATAATTAAAGTGTCATACATCTAGTTGATCATTGTATATACCATGAGAGAACCAAAGACATTGATGTTAGGTTATTCTAGACGTTGTTGAGTCCTAGGAAGTCAAGATTGTAAAGGTAGCTTTGGAGAAAAATCCTGCAAATATGTTTACAAAGTTTTTGCCAAGATCAAGATTTAAACATTGCTTAAAACGAATAAATTTTTTCGTTTGAAGATAAAAATGAATTTTTCCATGATTTGAGGTCAAAGTAAGGAATTGTGATACATGAACTCTATATCATGACAGTCTAATAAAAAATATAAAAGATTGTCGATTTGAGAATGTTTAATAGTATTAAGTTTAATTAAATTGTCTAGTGTTTACTACTTCTATAGGATGATATTTAATCTTAAGTATCTATGCTATATAATTGTATTATAATACAGTTGTCTATATATAATAAAGAACTATACTATATACATTGTATTATAATAGAGTTGTTTTCTTTCGTTCTTTGTATCTTTCTTGTCATTGTTGATTGAAAACCTAACATTTACAATTATTCACCATGCACCATCATTTTTAGGTTCCTTAATGTATACTCTCCAAGCATCCTGATAATATTCAAAAGAGTTCTATGTATCTCTGTATTACTCTCTAGTTTGCATTATATATATATATATATTAATTGTAATTATCTGCTAACTACCCCTTTATGAAGTAATTGTTCCCTTTCTTCATATACCACAATTAAGTGAGTTCTAATCCTTTCCTGAGATATTGATATACTATTTTACGCATTGGTTGGAATGATGTGTTTTTTCTTTGATCAGGTCGGTTGACAGCAAGGTGTGATGTCTATAGCTTTGGGGTTGTGCTATTGGAACTACTATCAGGGCGCCATGCTATTGATAACACAAAATCTGGAGTGGAACATAATCTGGTAGAATGGGCAAGACCCTATTTGGGTGATAGGAGGAAGTTGTTCCGGATTATGGATACCAAGTTAGAAGGGCAATACCCGCAGAGGGCAGCTTATACAGTTGCAATAATTGCTTTACAATGTATTTGTGATGCCAAGACTAGACCACAAATGTCAGAGATTTTATCTGCCTTGGAACACCTTCCAGCCATTAGACACTCACCAAGCCCATGTAGAGAAGACAAACCCATACAGAGTCCTGTCAGAGAGGCTCTAAGTCCTGCAGTGAATTTCCCTATGAGAAATAATCATCCTCAACAAAATACAGACTTCTGAAATTCCTAAGTGAGAAATAAGTTGGTGTATTTCTCTTCAAGCTAGATTCTCTCGTTTTATGGGTCGTGTTAGATGATAGCCCCCATGAGAGGGGTTAGTGAACTGCTACTTTTACCTATAGGTACAAAACCCTTATTCCCAATCAGGGGAATCACTTGGCTCCTTCCATCATATATGACAACATTCTCGCAACGAGATTTCAGTTTAGTTGCATGTAAATGTTTCTTGGTTTATTTTATAAAATATTTCTCATATTTCCGCATAAAATGACACAGGAAAAATATTCTTCCGTATCACATTCAGCTTTCAAAGACCATCACCGTAACATAAAAATGAAGCAAAAAGATTGAAACTTGAACCGTAGGCAACATTTCTTGAAATCTAATCAAATTAACATAAATGTATAACAGGAAGCAAACTCGAAAGAAAATAAGTGAAACCATATAAATTTATTATTTGTATAAGGTAAAGTAAATGCATTGCATTGCAGCTTAATTGGTACAACTATTTGTAAATTCTGAAATCCATTTAGTGAGCTGTGAATCTGTAAACCATGATGTGCTCGTAAGTCTCCCCAGGCTTCACAATCTGTGTTGGAAAGTAAGGGTGATTCACTGAATCTGGGAAACCCTGTGTCTCCAAGGCAATGGCAGCAAACTTGTGGTATATAGCCCCATCCTTGCATTTGGTAGCATTCAACTGGCCACTAGTATAGAACTGCACACCAAGTTGGTTTGACCACAGCTCCATTTTCCTCCCAGAGACAGGGTCTCTAACTACCGCAACCTTGCTTAAGTGATTTTGGAAACTTTTGTCCAGGACATAGTTCATATCATATAGATCTGGAAGCTCGTGAATGTAGGTTGCAACTTTTTTTGGTTCAAGGAAATCATATGGTGTGCCCTTTACGGATATGATTTCGCCAGTGGGAATGAGAAGCTTGTCCACTGCTGTGATGTGTGAACCAAAGATCTGAACAATGTGAGAAAGAATGTCACCACTGTTGTGGCCCCCAAGGTTCCAGTAAGTATGCTGCGCAAGATTCACTGGTGTGGCTTTGTCCACTGGCTTGGCAATCATTTTCACAGCCAGTTCGTGTGCTCCAATCAGCATGTAAGTTACTTTGACCTTTAGTTTTCCAGGAAAGCCTACCAAATTTAAGCCAAAATATGTTACAATGTGTTATAATTTTTTTAAGAATTTGTAAGTTTAAAAAATATTCTACTATACACCCGAATTACATACTATACCTTGTTCATTTTCATAACTGTTGTAGGTAAATGTTATATGACTGTGTTTCTTGTGAGATTCCACCGACCATACAACGTCACTGAAACCTCTTGAGCCACCTGATATTCATAAGAGCAAGTGGTTCAATAGTTATTAGCAATTTAGTAAAAAATATCAGAAAGTTGAATTTTCAAGTATTGATATTTATACATACCATGAAGTGTGTTCCCGTGATCATTTGCGGGTAACTTGTAGGTTTTGCCATCCAAAGTGAATTTAGCTCCTGCAATCCTATTTGCCACTCGTCCAATAAGGGCACCGAAGTAACTTTTGTCATTCTATAACAAATTTCAACACCGTAAGTTTGAGAAATCTCACTGTAATAAATAATATTTTCTGATGATCGTCCTATAGTAAACAAATAACCACATTATTTTAGATTTTGAGTATACTTTGTAGAGTATAATGCTGGTGTACAATAGTTGGTAGGGTTATTTCATTTGGAGATAAACTTCTCAACAACAACAAAAAATACCAATCAAGTTTAACACAAAATGTAGATACGACTGCCACAACTTTTTTTTAATCAGATCTTAAAACAGTTTAAAACTATTGTATTGATCAGACACTATATAGAGAACAAAACAATGAATAAACTAAAAGATTGAACCACAGAGGGCAAGGATAAGGGACAAAATCACAAAGAAAGCTTGCATCTTTATTCATGTTTAACGAGGGTACCTCTTAACTGAGAACCAGACTCTCTTTTTTTTATATATTTTTTTTCTTTTTCAATTAGCTAATTGGAGCAGAATTAATGAATAGTACCTCGTAAGAATCAATGGAATCATATCCAAGAACAATATCAGCTGGTTTCCCTGTGAATAAAATCAGAAAAAATGTGACATGTGATTGTGTGACAGAGAATGAAAGCAATAATCAATAATTAAGAATGTTGGGGAGAAGAGAAAACAAACCGTGTTTATCAGGGGTTGTAAGAGAGATTATTGTAGCACCATAATTTGTCAAATTCAGCTTGAAATCTCCTCTCTCCAGTTCATAAAACTCAATTTTCCTATGATGGTCACGTGCCTGAGCAAGGAGCAGAAGCCCCAACAGAAAACATAACAACAACACTATCTTAGTCATGTTTCAGTGAATCTCTACTATTGTTCTGTAAATTATGACCCCTTCACTCAGTATTTATATAGAGGGAGTCAAACAAATTAAAAATTTCAATTAAAAAACAAGATAAGTATAAAGTTTACTTTAAGAATATTAATTATTAATTATTTAGCTTTAAATTTCGATTCAGATATAAATTCTGTTAACAATGAGTTTTTAATGGTTCAGTTTCTCAGAATTTTATACTGACTCATATCATAATCTTACCAGATCTCCTTTCACTTAATTTTTAAAAAGTGTCAATTAATAGGAATAAATTAATTTAATTATTAATTTTATATTTTAAAATTGCCTTTAATATAAATTCGAGGGAAACAGATTTTTTTTTTCCAAATATGATTACTATTAACATATTTGTTAATGATAAAAAATAAATATTTAAAATTTTTCCTTTTATCTTTACAAGGTTAGAATTTAAAAAGTTAAATACATTAATACTATATTTTAAATAATGGGCCTTGTATGGATTAGTTTAAATTATTCCTTTTATAATTATATATATATATATATATATGTTTTTTAAAATTGAATTTTTATTGAATACTTATATATACATATATATCATATATATTTCATAATAAATATGAAATTGATTTTTCTAAAATAAAATAAAATATTTTATAAATTGGTAAATTTTTAAATAATATTTACTATATAAATATTTTTTATAAATAATATTTATAAAATATATAAAGAGATTCTTCCTTTAATACACATATTTATATTTTTATGATGTCTTTAATTATATTTTTTAAAAAAATAAAAATAAACTATTTAAATACTAAAAGTAACTTCATGCTCTAACAAAACAACAAATTTGTTCCAAAATAGTATTTGATAATATAATTTTTAAAAACTAATGAGATATTTTTCTTAATTATCTTTTTATAATCAAATATGTTATCGTAATTTTGTATGGATATTGATTTATTGGTAACGTACCCTTCTAAAAATATTATGAGTTTAAAAAAATTATCAATATTTATCAAATGTGTTATTGTAACGGTAAGGATAGAGAAAAATAGTCTTAGAGTAGAAATGGAACAATTAAAATGACACCTAAATATTTTATTATTAAAGTGAAAAGGCTATATAAATAGAAATTTAGTTATTCAGGTTTCATTTTAAAAAGAACCATCATCTCTCTAAAACCTCCTTTTTCCTTTCCTCTGCCTTATCTCTAAAATCCTGACCTCCTCGCTCATCTGTTTGACGATCGGAGTCCACCATTGGATTCCTGGCAACGAGAAATACAAGATTGACCGATCAGAATCTTTCATAGAGTATGTTCATTTTTGTTCCCTTTTTCCTTTCCTCTCCCTTCTCTCTTAGATTCTGACCTCCTCTTTCATCAGTTTGATGATCATAGTCTGCCATTGGACTCCTGACAGTGAACTCTACAAGTTTGACCGATCAAAATCTTAGATAGAGTAAGTTCATTCTTGGCTCTTTTTCCTTTGAGTTAGTTTTGATCTGATTGGGTTGCCTTTTAATTTAGGTTTGCATGTGAGGTTTTTTTCTTCAGAATTAGTCTCTATTAGCTCAGGATCTTAGTGATGTAGTTAGATTTGTGATCAGGACTCTGTGGTGCAGGTTAGGGTATCCTTAAGCTTTTGGTGGGTTTGGAGCTCTTAGTGAGCATATGCTAAAGTCCAGGTAAGGGAAGCTAGTTTAAAATCTTCAATAGAATCCTAGATTAGAAGATTTGAATGTGAGTGTGACATGGTCACCAATTCCAAATTTTGTTGCAAGATTTCTTGTTTTGAGTAGATTGTAGTTTGATTGAAATTGAAAGTGTGGTGATTGAGAATTGGTTGTTTGATTTAAATGGTTTTGGAATTAGAAATTATATATATATATATATATATATATATATATATGTATAAATGGACATAATAGCTCAATGATTCAATGAGAGTGATTGTATCATGTTGAACAGGAACTGTCAATGCAACGTGTAGATTTATAATTTATGAATTGAATGAGATATTGATTTATAATCTAATAGGCATATTAAGTTATGCAGAATTTTTCTGCATATTTCGCTCAAGCTAGCGAATTCTAGCTCAAGCTAAAATTCTGGATGTGAAATGCATGAGAAAGGATGAATTTATGTGGATGTTTAAAGTCGTATTTGTGTTATAAGTTTTAAAAATACCTAGCTTACCCTTTGTTTTGTTTTGTGGTTGTTTTTCTTTGATCTGTGATGATCGTGTATTTTACACGGGAGCAGATGATGTTACCGGTGATAAAG
>Ga0123342_1006220_pt1 | contig 16701 bp, 11 predicted proteins | sample Turbeawhitnodule_FD_89960 | JGI IMG/M metagenome (GOLD analysis project Ga0123342, IMG submission 89960) | Root nodule microbial communities of legume samples collected from Mexico - Turtle bean Mexico white nodule | ecosystem: Host-associated > Plants > Roots > Nodule | place: Mexico: Nepantla... | reverse complement strand
TGCACCATGCACGTTATGGGTTAAGAGAGCACCAATCACCGACTGACTTACTAGCTCTCTTAGGCCACTCTCGTGCACGACACTACAAAGCACATAACTTCTCCTTTCTCTGATACTCTGTCACGCCAGGCTCGTATGCAACGCTCTCGCTGGGAATCACCCTTCGTTTCCAGCTTAACTGTGTGTAACACGAAAACCCGATGATCATCACTCACACCAGATGACCGATCGGTGCACCATAGCGCCACGCCTTCTGCTTCCAGGCGCTTATCTAGGCGCTGATCGCGCATCCTCTCTGACCACCGCCCCCTGATCACCGATCATCACCCTGGGTGACTTTCTCAATGACTCATCTGCTTCCCTGGCCCACGTGTTCCACTAAGAACGGTCCACGTGACTATCTGTTGCTGATGTCACCGACTACCGATGACCGACCGGATCAGTAACTAATTATTTTGATTTCTAAAATTAATATTTATTTAATGATTTTCTTGTAGTGATATCATTTTCACCTTTTTATAACAATTAAAATTTAATTGGTTTAATTTATAAACTATATTGAGTTTCAAATTGATTGTAAAAACCAATATTGGAGTTTATTTGTATTTTTTTTTGTCTAGAATGAAAATTTGGTGCAATTAGCTGGAGGTATTCTTAGAGAAAGACCAAATTTCCCAAAGAAGAGAATTGGTAGAAGGAACTTTTAGTGGAAAAAGTGTTGAAGAGGATAAATTCATATGAATGAACCTAAAATTAAATAGAGAAAAGTTTAAAACGATGAATGCCAAGAAGTAGACAGAAATTCAGACGTATAAATATAATTGGAATTTTGACCACAACTTTTATTTAATCCCTCCATGGTTACTTTCTTCTACCAACTCTGGTTGGTCTTAGGTTTCTTAGTGTTTTTGTTGAAATCTCTTTGTTAAAAAACTTATCATGATTCATCTCTAATAGTACTACATGTGATGTGATATATCTATCTCTTTTATATTTGAAAACAAAGATTCTTTTCTTTTGGAATATAAATTATATATAGTTGGGGCAATTGTTTCCTTCACCAATCATTCACATGAAATGACTAAAATGTCATTTTTAATTTTTAAATAGGAGTGGAGTTACTAATCAAAATTATTCTGAGTCTGGCATTCTGAAATCCATTTGAGATCTGAATTTCTGAAACATCTTTCTAGATTAGGTTTTCCTGAAAAAACTTTTTAGAATAATATTTTTAGGATATATTTTTGGATTTTTATTTTCCAAATTTTTTTAAAAAATGTTTCCAAATTTTTTTTTTTGAAATTATTTGTCTAGAATGTATTATTTGTATTCTGGATTTGCTTTTTTCTAAACGGAGATTTTGTTTTTTCAATTCTATTTTTTGAAATCGTTTTTCTAAAATGTATTATTTATATTTTGGATTTCTCTTTCTAAAATGAGATTTTGATTTTTCAATTCTATTTTTTGAAATCATTTTTCTAGAATGTATTATTTGTATTAGGTATTCCTTTGTAAAATGAGATTTTGATTTTTTAATTCTATTATAAAATTATTCTGAAAAGAAGAACAATTATAAATTTTTAAACATTTATTAGGTGCAGGGAGCAATTGCCTAAAAATTGGTATGTGTAAGCCTCAATGCACATATCCATATACCCAAGAGACAATTAGTTTAATTTTTTTTTTATAATTTTGAGGGTGTTTATTTCTGTACTCCAACAAATTTCTTCCTACACCCATCAATTTTGGAAAAGACTGTTTTATACTTTCTAAAACTAACTTTTGGATTAGTCTTTTTAAAATGTTTTCAGAGCATACAAAAAAAAAGTGTTCTAAAAAAATATTCTAGAATGATTTTTCTTTTCTGGATTTTCTATTCTAAATACCTTTTCTTAGAATCACCAAAAATTATCAAGAGTAATTTAGAATCACCCAAATAAACCAGACCCAACTAGTTTCTTCTTCCAGGGTAAAGGCTTTTGTCGTATACAATTTCCAATTTCCAATTTACTAATTACATTTTCTTTCTTTTTTTTATTGTCAATTTTTTTTTTACATTAAAAAGGAAAAGAAAACTCTACTTTGATATCCATCTTCACTATTTTTTAAACTTTATTTGTGCATTCTTTGAAATCAAAATTTGCACTCTCATGTTAATTATTCCTTAAATGCATCTTAATTGTTTATGCCTCCAAAAACTTAATACTTTTTGTTTTTATTCATAAACTCTAATGTCTAATCTAGCATGTTATGCAATATTGAAATTAAAGGAACCATGCTTTTGGAAGAAAGGAATTGACAAGGTTTTTGAGGAGAATAAAGGGAATTCTTTGTTCTTTATATAAATGGTGTAACTACAGTTAAATAACCAAGTAAAGAAAAAGAAAAAAGAGAACAGTGAGAAGAAAACAAGATGCCTATTGTGGGATACAAATAATGAATGGTGAAAGTGAAAGAATGATCTAAAGTGAAGCCCAAAAGCAGGTTTGTTAAGTTACTGTATAATTGATAATCACCAGAATCATATAAGAATTTGCAGTGAGTGAGTGTGAATGAAGACTATGTTATCTGGTTGAATCCCCATTTTCCTTTCCTTATGCCCTCCAGAGTCTCTAGCACCTGTTTGATGGATGGTCTGAACTCCCTGGGACACTGCACACACTGAAATGCTAACTCTGCCACTGCTGTTACCATTTCCAAAGTGTTATCATCAGAACCACACAAAAAGGATGGATCAACTATCTCATTTAATTCATTGTTCAAGATTTTTCTCTTTGCAAACTGTGCAAGAGTCTCATTATCTGTGCCTGCAACTAAAGTTGGGTGGATTGATGATATGAGTTCAAACAAGACCACTCCAAAACTATAGACATCACTTTTGTTACTGACCCTTCCAGATATGTAGTAGTCAGGATCTATGTAAGCACGAGTTCCTACTGGAATAGTTGTAACATGAGTAACATGATCTGGAAGAGACCGTGAGAATCCAAAATCAGCAACTTTAACAGTAAAATTTTCATCCAGGAGAATGTTACTCCCTTTCACATCACGGTGGATGATACTTGAGTCATGAAGAAATTCTAAGGCAGTTGCAGTTTCAATGGCAATATTCAATCTAGTTTGCCATGGTAGTTTGCCACTGGAAGACTCATGAAGATGTTTCGAAAGAGTGCCATTGGAGATATACTCATACACTAGCATGTGTTTCTTGCGATGGCGAGAAGTGCGGCCATAAAGTGAGACCAGATTTTGATGGTGCAAGAGACCTAAGATCTCAGATTCTTTCATGAATTGCTTTATGGTCTCTTCTGTCTCATTCTCGTCATGGAAACATTTTATTGCAACCTCTAGCCCATCTTTAAGTTTTCCTGTTACAATGGCATGTCATCAGAACAAAAGGTGTTTACATGGTCAGTTAATCAGAAATAACCATTGACATGACTGTTAAGATGTTTGTTATTGAAGTCAACAAACTTATAACATATTGTGATGTCTGATGAGATGACAATGTAAAACTGTTTTTACTGTCTGTGCATATCCTAACTTCTCTATGCACATTTCTTAGGGAGCTATGATTTAAAGTATGTGGACTAATTAGCCTCTCACCATAGTATACGCTGCCATACCCTCCCTTTCCAAGGCAAGTGCCAAAATTGTTGGTAGCTTCTTCAAGTTCAGCATGGTGGAAGATTTTCAAAGCTGAAATGTATGGATTATAAGACGTTAATAAAACCTCTAATCCTCAGTCTGTAAACACAAAAACACACAGAAGCCAGAAAACCATGAGAGAGGAAAAGGGATATAATATTGTACATTTGGTTGAGTGAGAGTTTGTTCCATATCTCCCTTGCTTTATCAGACTGAGAATCTCTATCACCTGTTCCATGTTTGGTCTCGATTCTTGTGGACATTTCATGCAGAGAACTGCAAGCTCTGCTGTAGCAGTCATCACCTGCTTGATATGAAGGTTTGATTGGAACCCAAGTCTTGGATCAAACAGCTCCACCAAAGTTTTATTTTCAATTTTTCTGCTTAAAAGGGTACCAAAATTATCCTCCTCGTTGAGAGTCCAGTGTTTTGCCAGCTTTGATGATAGAAGCTCACACAACACCACTCCAAAGCTATAAACATCAATTTTTACACTAAGCCGGCCTTTTGTCAAATACTCTGGATCTATATAACGACCTGAACCTACTCTATCACTAGTAACATGAATGGTGTCAACAGGAACTCCATCTGGAAGTTTGCATGATAAATGAAGGTTAGCAAGCTTAGCAGAAAAGTTCACATCTAGGAGAATATTGCTGGACTTCACATTGCGGTGGATGATGCCGTAATAGTGAAGATAGTCCAATGCATTTGCAATATCAATGGCTATATCTAATCTTTTAAGCCAAGGTAGTGCAATGTTTTCGTTCCTTTCACTTACAAAATGTGCATCAAGATTTCCATTGGATAGGTGTTCATGCACTAGCAGAGGTTCCTCGTGATGAGAAGTGCACCCGTAAATTGACACAATATTTTTGTGGGGTAAGTAATTTAGGATAACAGTTTCATTGATAAACTGTTGCAATATGTAGCGTTTGTCTTCTTTAAAGCGCTGGACTGTAATCTCGCGTCCATCCTCAAGTGTTCCTAAAACAATATAAATAATCATAAGAAAATGTTGAGCAAAAACATGAGATATAGTCCTTTAACTGCTTTTCATGTTAATCAAAATTGAAGTTATACATTGATACTTGTTCTGGTCACAGCAAATTGTCAAAAACCCCTCTCTTCAAAACAATGTTTATATTTTGCTTTTCAGATATGGTAGATTTACACTTATTAGTTAGTGGTTATTTGAATGGTGAGAATCTCTTGTTATCATGAGTCTTATCATCTATTGATACTATTATGTATTTAGAAGGTTATGGAACAGTCTCTTACCGTGGTACTGATCGATAAAGCCTTTCTTTCCTACTCCCTTTTCAAGACATTGATCAAAATTATTTGTGGCTTTTGCAATTTCCTTGTAGGGAAAGACTCGCCACTTCAGGCTTCTGTGCTTTGGAAATGTGTCAGAAGATGTGCTAGTGAAGCAGCACTCAAAGAGATCACACCTAAATCTCATGAGGTAATTACCAAGAGTTGCAGGGTCGTTGGGATGCTGAGGGTGAGTGAGGTAAAAGGTGACTGCTCAGAAATGAAATTTTCTCTGCATATTAAACTCTATGACGTCTAATTCCTGTTCAAATAAGATCAAAGAATTGGAATTTAGTGGAACAAGATGAAAAATGTGAGGATCAGCTAAAATAAAAGGGGTTGTTCCAGCTGGTAACATCCTATTACGCCAATGACTCTCTTTGTGGATATACAACAACAACAACTCTTTGTGGATATACGACTGCTACTAGTTGATCAACTTCATATGACTTGACCCATATAAGAAATTTAGGTGGAATAAGAGTAAGAAGTTACCAAAAAAGTACAGTTAAATTTAAGAGAATAGGTTTTAGATCATTACAGAAAATTACTCCTTGAAAAGAAAACTTTTATTATTACTCCTGAAGCACATATTCCTTCCTAACAATACCTGTTTTTTTGGCAGAAACTACAGTAATTTTCTTTAGAAGAAAATCCCACTTCAACCGGACAAGGCCACTATAAGCTATAAAACAACTTTCTCTCTTTGTATTTAACATAGTTGCATACTTATGACTTGGGTTTAAGATACCAGATTAAGCTATAACAACTTTGTACTAATTCATGCAGGTGGTTGGTGATAACACCTGATTGAATGGTTATTTCTCTCCTGATTAAAAAAAGTTAAAACAAAAGTAAGAAAGTTAACTAATTAGGACTTAACTAATTCAAGTAGGATTAGCACAATATGGATACTACGACATGTGTAATTGAAAATGTCAGATAGAGGAACACATATATTAATCATTATGAGTTATTTAAATTTACAATCAATTATTTTTATATGTTCAAAATCATCTACAAACAAGATTAGTCAAATATACAATCTAAATATATTGTTACCTAATATAAAAATGAATTTATTTTATGTATCTAAAGTCTACAAAATAAAAGAGGATATAATTCAGTTCAGATATTTCATCTTCTTATTGACCATCATCATTTGAAAAAGACATTTTAGTCAAAATTCATTTAAATACAAATTAACAACTTCAAAAAGTTCCACCTTATTTGAAGATATAATAAGAGAGTAAATAAAAAATTCCAATATTATATATATAATCTAAATATTCATGATTATATAAAGTGTCGTGTGTCGGATACAAAAGTACACCATTTAAGACTTCACACACAGTTAAACTACAATGGAGTATGTACTACAAGGACATCCAAAATGTATTCCTTGTAAACACTAATAAACCGAAAGAATTACATAAATACAAGTTTTCCTATACATACTATTCTGATGTACAGATACTTTTTATGCGTATGTTTGTATGCTAAGATTTTACTTTTGGTTGAATGAAATGAACAACACATTTCCACAAAAGAATTCAACACAATTAAGTATATTATATGTAAAACAGAGAGTAGGTTTCTCAGTTCTTACCTAATGCAGAACAAACAATCCCAAGAAAGACAAGGTGCCCCCAACAGTTTTTGGGGGATAAATTGTGTGCCCCTTTCAAAGAATTATCTGCCACTGAGATAGTGATTGAGGTGTAGTGACTCAGAAAGTCTCAACTTAGCCAGCAACAAGTAATCTAGGAAAAGAAATTCACCAAGGTAACAAGGCCATTCTTGAATGAGTGTTGTTCTATGAAGTTGAGAACTTTAGGATCAAGGATAATTTGTGTTGTAGTTCAGTTAAGATGAACAAAAAGGGCACTGAAAAGTAGAGAAGAGAGAAGCTGCAGAAAATGCAAGGAAGGAATTAGGAATTGCAGCACAACACTAAAAAATTGATACTCGAATGCATTTATTAAGGATGACTTTTCTACTAAAAGTGTTTTTCTTATGACCAAAGTATTTGTCGGTTAAATGACATATAATTATAGTATTTTTGAAAAAAAAATTGAACTACCATTTTAATAAAGTTTTTTTTATTATCATTTTTGTTTACAAAATTAAAATTAAAATTTTGTTTAAAGAAACTCAATTCAATTATATTCATAATACTACTAAAGAAAAATATAAATTTATTAATTAAAATTTATTTAAAACTATAAATTTTATTTATAGTTTTACCTATAAAATTATAGGTAAATTTTATTTAATAAAACGCGTAAAGAAAAAAAAGTATCTACAGAAATATATTGTTAGCTGTTATCCTTCATGAAGTAGTACCGAGTCAATGAAAAAGACAAATTTTCTAATAAAATACAATTTTCAATTGACCAAGAATACAAAGTTCTTTATACTCCACACTGGATAAAAATGAAACTCGGAAAAATCTATATTTTGATATAAATTTGTGCCAAATTAATTATGAATTCTCCTGCTTGTAATTCTCTTGAGAAAAACAACTTAATGTTAAAATGCTAAATTTTCCCATGAAACACAAGATTATAGTAAATAACAATAGTAACTTGGTTCTCAATAAAAAATTTGGTGTTTTCTTTCTGTTTTATATTCAAATCCATTAAAATCTTTCCCAACCACAAAGCTTGATTGACAAAAAATGTTATTACTATGAATTGTGCTTTAGCACTGGATTGAGACACTCTCTTGCTTCTAAAACATCATGAAAAAACTCCAGATCTAAGAATAAAACAACATGAAGTAATTCTCATCTCATCAACATGAAGCCAACCATGCATTATTTCCTGTCACCAAAAGATCATCAAGATAAAGTGTGAAACCATCAGAACATCATTGCTCTTAATATAAAGAGTGGCATAAGACAAGGTCTTTTTAAAACCAATGCTCAACGATTGGTTATCTATCCTGCTGTATAAGCTCAAGAACATCAAGCGCTAACTCTTTTCCGCTCAACTGCAAATAACACTTGATGATGATAATGTTCGAGCCTCTTGTGCCATATTTCTGTAAGGTTTTCCTTGAGTGAGAAAACAACTTGCTCCTCCTCCAATGGATTTAGAGCAAAACTTTTTCCTTTCATTTTTACCTTGAAAATATCTTGACCAACAACATCTTTGATTAAGCAATATTTGTTGACATTTTCTTGCTTCAAATATCTAAAGAGTGCCTTGTCAAAAGTCATGTGATTGGTATACCCAGTATCTACACCTTTAAAGTCGTCATCTGTGAAGGTGATGGGTGGCATCCTCGGTCCAAATGTCACCGCCGTTCACCTGGTGTACTGCCCGAAGGTGTTTCTTTCAAGCGTTGTTTGTACTCCCTCCACCGGCGAAGCTGCCGGCTAATGGTGTTGATAACCTCGCGGTTTCTTCTTCTTTTGGCCTCCCGGGGCAAATCATCCCTGCGAAGAGGGTCGTCTCTCCGAGACCGGCGGTCTTACCTGCGATCTTGGTCATCTCTGGTCTACGGAGGTGAGTGTCTTCTCTTGGAGGACTAATCTCTGCGTGGGGAGTGCCTTGTATCTCAGCCACCCCTGACGAAACGGCGTAGGTGTCCAGCTTGAACGAACTCCTCAATCTTGTCCTTCAAAGCCTGACATACCTCAGTGGTGTGCCTGCTATTCTGATGATACAAACACTGTTTTTTCGGTCGGCGTTGTTAGGGTTGGCCACCTTCCTGGGAGGAGGGATCAACTCGGCATTGAGTGTCTCGTCCATGATTCTTCCCCTCTCGGCTGTCAGGGGGTGTATCTTAAGAACCGGCTCCCTCAGTCCCGATTATCTCTGCGTTTGTCGCCTCGTTGACCTGATCGGCCTTGGCGGTCCTTCTCATCCTTGCTCTTCTCTTCGCTGGCCTCGACATAGGCCTGGTTGCGAAACACCCTGAGTTCCTCCAACTACATGAACTTAACAGCTTTCTTCCTGAGGTCGTCCAAGCTGGTGGCTAGCTGTATACACAAATTATCAGCAAACGGTCCTGGACGCAGGGCTGTCAACATATGGTGCATGACAACGTCCGGGCTGAAATTTCAAATACTCATTGCCACTTTGCTGAACCTATCAACAAAGGTTCTTAGTGACTCTCCCTTCTCTTGGCAGATGCCTACCAGGACAATGGAGGTTAAGTGGTGCGACCTGCTGGTAGAAAACTGAGTCTCAAACTTCACCACAAGTGTGGCGAAGCTATCAATGGAGTTGGGTGGGAGCTTGGTAAACCAACTGAGGGTTGCTCCCTTTAGAAATGTAGGGAACACTCCCTTTAGAAATGTAGGGAACACTCCCTTTAGAAATGTAGGGAACACTCGGCACAACATTGCATCGTCTGAGGTGTAGAGACTCATGTGGGTAGTGTAGGCATCCATATGCTCGTCCGGGTCAATGGACCCATCATATCGGTCTTTGTTGAAACCTTTCCACTTGTCCGGCAGTGGAGCTTCAATAACAGCATTGGTGAAGGGGGTGTCGGCGGGCCGAGTCCATCGAGACGGTCGTCCTGACCGACTTGTTGAGACAGGATTCACCATCCATCTCATGGGTGGAGACCTTGTCCCTTGTCTCCTCCACTGGTCTCGGGTTGGGAGGGGAGGTGTAGGACTTGCCGACAATATTAATCGGTCCAGCAGATGGTCCTCTCTCCATCAGTTTCTTCTTCATCTCTTTGTTCTCCCTTCGGAGAGCCTGTATTTCTTGTTCGTTCTTCTGGGCAACTTCTTCTGCCTTCCTCTTCATCTCGACCATCTCTTTCTAGAGAGACAACAACAACATTGTCTAGTAAGCTTCGGTCATGAGCGTCCGAAGGACGTCCATTGTAAACTCATCAAAGGGAAGAGAAACATGTAGGTCCAAGAAGAGACACAAATACATGTAGAAAAAGGGGGAACCGGTACCTGGTCTCCCCATGCAGACACTCTCGGTGGACGAGCAAGGCACAATGCTAAGGAAGCTAGAATGCCCGCTCGCCTTTAAAACTGGACATTTATCCAAAAAATTGGATACAAAAGGCTCGGTCTTATAAAAGGACAAGATCCCAACTACCTTAGAGTCCACTCAACTAAGGTCCACCAGAGGAACACCCAACAGGGGAGAGTTCGATCGATCAACAACATTGGCCGGATCATCCCCCCTGACAACCTCCACCTGGAGTGGCACCTCGGCCCCCCTGACCGACAAGGAGTCAGTTTTGAAGGACCCATAAGAAGAAGATGACGAAGAAGACAGACGAACGAGAGAAGGAGAGGGAGGATCAGAAAAGGACGTGGGTTGAGACAAGGTTGACATAACTAACCTTAAACAGAGCCGAAGACTGAGGCAAATCAAGAAGGCGATAGAGCACTCGATTATCCGAACAAGGGGCGAAAGATCACTCGGCTATCAGAGAACTCACAAAGAAAAAGCACAGTGTCTCGACACTGTTGGGACCACTATTTATAGGGCCTAATGACCTTAGAATACGAAACGACGAAATGATCTCAACCGTTAGATCTCCTGGATCCAACGATCAACAATGCCTCGCGCCCAAAAAAACCCCTCATTAATGCGGGTCATGTCACGCCGCCTGAGGTCACATCACACCTCGGGAAGTCCAACAGTCACACACCCAAGAGGAACTGACCAACACCCACCATTAAAGACTCCGCGAATACATCCATCATCGAGACTGAGGGCAAGTGTACTAGTATGGGACGGGACCAGGCTGACCGAGACCCCACGGACGGCCTGACCGATCGACATGTTTAACCATTAACGCTCAAACCAAGACCAGTGAAGTTAAACTACCATGAAGAATTAGGTAATACAACCATAAGGGTGATCCATTCCATTATTCGAACCCAATAAGGTAAGCTCATTAAAATAATATAAATAGCACACATTCCAAGAAATAAGGGGTACATCATTATCACGTTACACACCCGAGTGTCTTCTACAAGTATCTCCCCCATTGAGAGTCGAAGGAATAGCACGAAGACCAGGAGAACCACAGGAAAGTTTTAGTAGATTGCCCGAAGAAAAGAAGATGACGAAGTTTTCAATAGTTTTCTAAGTCACATCTTCCTAGCATGAAAATGATGTGTTTTATAAATAGCTTAGTTAAACAATTATTTATATTTTCTTATATTACTTATACTTATTGCTTATAGTACTTATTTTAAAAGTGAAAATAGGATATAGGATAAATCACTACACACTGTAACTAAAATAAAAATAGAAAAAATATCAAATATAACTTTATGATTCACAATCTATTCATTCCATTAAAAAAATGCATATTTTTTTTATATTTTTGAATTTCTAATAAGTTATTAATCTAATGCAAAATAAAATGATATTTTCTGTCTATCATTATATTTATAGTGTGATGATTGTAGGAAATTGCATGGCAAAGAACAGAAAAGATATTCCAAAGCAATTCGCGGTTATCATATCCGTTTCCATTTCCAAACATATAAAATCTGGAATTGCTTGGTTGACTATTGTTAGAGGATATCTAAAATAGCTGAAACAGAAACAGAATACCTTTGTCAAGTTTTGTTTAGAACTTTTATTCACATACTTTCGAAATATAAACACATATCTCGTGTTATTCACCGTATACTATTAATTTTAAAAATGACTTTTTATTTCTGATGGAAGTTGGCTAGCCTGGCTCCATGATGACGGATAACTTCGAGAAGATCCAAAAGGATTGCCTCCTATTTTTACATATAAAAGATGTTACAAAAAATTATTATGAAGTTATGGTAGAATTAAAGGCATGCTTCCTGACATTTTATCATAAACAAGTGGAAGGCAGCATTTTACCTTAACGCAGTGGTACTCTTCATAACGAGTTTTCACAAAGCAAGATATTAGTATCTGCAAGAGACCAATAGTAAGAGAATGTACGCTGAGAAAAAATAGTTAAAAAAAAACTTATGAAGAAATATGTTTCTTGAGACATTGCAAAAAAACATAAAATTTTGCATGTAAACAAATTAATAAAACGGACACAAACCCTAAGATCAGGATTAATATTCTCCAAAATGACCATTCTATGCAATTTTTGCGATCCTATTTGAGGATTTTTGGACAAAACCTTGCGCATATCAGCTATAATATTCTGCAAGAAAAAAAGGTACCTAGAAAACATCAGCTTTCACATTAAAAAAAATGCATATAAGAGTCATAAAACAGGTTTTTAAGCATGTAATCAAATAATGTTCACCCTAATTTTGCTAAAATCCAAGTGACTGATATCAATGTAAATCTTGATACGCCAATAAGATTTTCTTGCGGAGTTCTTTGTTTCTGCATGTTGAATTAAGCTGAAAAAGAAAAATACAACCTTATAACATTATAATTTAACCAATATGCAGGACCCAAAACACTTAAGAAAGTAATAAAATTATATCAATACCGTAATAAGCAGTAACCAGATAAAATTATCACAAAGTCCGAAAGCAACGTCTTCACCACCGGCGACTTAGGTAGCACTACTAGATTTAATACCCTGAAACAAATGGAACAAATAATTATATGACACCAATAGTGGTGAGCTGATATAACAGTTCTGTAAGACAATATAAAATCTTCTACTGGGATCAATTGAACCAAAATATTTCCTTGTAAAGGATCATATACCTGAATAAATGTATAAAAGTAAATAATCTATCCGTAGAGTAATGTATTAAATAAAAAATTAAGAGGGAGAACCAGATCATTTAACAGGTTGACATACTGCAGAACATGTCAAAAAGCTAAATAAATAGAGACAAAAAACAGAGACGGGGTAGGAAGGCAGTTTAACTGCCAGGCACTAAAAGACTGAAAACAAGTGGTTTAAACTAGAGTGAAAAAAAAAAGCAAGTAATAAAAGAACATATAATGTTTACCACAATATTATATATAAGTATGAAGAATGATAGGAACACACTTTCCAACATATTATTCTGGACATACACTCTCCCTGAGATTCTCATTACTTCAAATTTGTTAGAAAGTAGGAAATAAGTCTGTTGTTAGAATTTCTCTGATTAAGCATAAGCATAAGCATAATTGTATATACATGTGACACTGCTACAAGCTAGTAAAAGCAAAAGGTCAAGTGAGAAACCATATACAGGTATGAGCATACATATCCACTGAATTGGGAACCTTTCTAGATTAAGGAAGGGGAAGCTGACCTTGTTATAATAAAGTATTTCATGAGGGGAGTTAAGGCGGACCGACATACGAAAATACATTTGGAAGACACGTGCCTTATTGGGGCATGTAGTCTAGTAAGATGGAGAGCCGAATATTGCTTCTGCCTTATTGGGGCATGTAGTCTAGTTAGATGGAGAGCCGAATATTGCTTCTGTAATTTCAAAGGAAATATCTTTAGATAAAATCATGATAAATAAAAAGGAGGGTGTATATAATCGACCAATTCCCCTCCCATTCTGTCATTTAATTTGGAGAGGAAAACCAATCGTAGAAAATTATCTAAATATCAGCCAGCATACCTGAGGATGAAAACTACGGTTGAGCCCAACTACTCCGTGAGAGAAGTGCATTGAACCTGTACAGACCATCTGGAAACAAGTTAATGCAATCAGTCAGTTAATTTCTCAATAATGAAATAATCAAAATATAAACATATAAAATCTGCAAGAAAATTAAAAAAAAAAACTTAACAAATCACTCCAATCTTATCCTAGAAAAGATCTCAGTAATCACAGTTCCTATAGTATGACCATAACATTTGGCACGCATTAAAGTGACATTTCATTCAACTGATAAAATTAAACTCAATGACTTATGACAAAAAAAACAGAGAGAACGCAAACAAAAACCCTAAACCCTAAAAAAAACCCCAAACCCCAAACGAAAACGAGGTGATTTTCGTTTTCGTTTTTGCGCTTTGGTTTCCAAATTTCGTCAAAGTTTCTCGTTAGAGTCATCGAGAATATACCAGTGCAATATAGTTTAGAACAAGAAGATTGAGAAACGCAACAATGTCAGGCGCCTTGCATGTAGCAGAGAGATAATCTGACCTGATAGAAATTATGTATGCTGCTGCTGCTTCTTCTTCCTCTTTCTTTGAAGAGGTTAACAATTTGCGGGGGAAAGATGAAAAAAAAACCTTTGTAATTTAATTTATATACCAGTTATACTAATTTTTGATAAATAACTAAAATATTTTTTTTCAGTGATAAAAGAAAAGAAAGTGGGAAAGTAATGGAAAAAATAAAAAAGAATTAAAATTATATTTTTTTAATTATTTTTTTATAATTATATTAATTAATTTATATAATAAAAATAATTTTAATATTGTATTTAAATTAATAAACTAATTATTTCAATATTATACTAAAATATTTAATAAATTAACATAAAAAAATTATGGAATTAAGAAACGTTACTTTTTTTTAATTAAAATATTAATTAATTAATCTATACCTTTATTTGTTATCATTTAACTGACAGGAGAGTGAAAAGATTGATTAGTTTCTTCTCTATTAAATAATTGTTAATATTTTGTAAACCACTTTTGCAAAAAAATAAAGATATCGCTACGTTATTTTTCTAATTTATACTGATATTCTTTTTTATTAAATAAGATATTTGTTGTGTCCATTTGAAAATAATGAGTCAAGTAAAATCTATAACTATATAAAAGGGATTCTCCTCTTATTTATAATCTATATCTATAACCTATAATCTATAATTCTAAAATATATGTAATATATATATACTTCTATACCTATATATAAAGGGGATTCCCCTCTTGACTACTCTTAATTTTTTTTCCTATTTTATCTTTATATTAATATTTAATTTTATTATTGTATTATGGTCATTGAGCCGCCAAACGTGAACAATTTGATTATTACTGAGCGGTTACCACTTTCTTCAGTAGTTTTCACCGTCATCATTTACATCCACTTTCATACAACGTTATAGGATTTGAACATTTTTGTTTCTATTGCTTTCTTAATATTTTTATATTTTTGTATGAATCCTAAACCCAGCTTTGCGCGCAAAGTTTTTATATCTACTGGTGCTTTGATCTATTAGATACACAGGCACGTGAGTGCCTGTGTTCCCATAGTATATATAAAGGGGATTTCCCTCTTTAAGTGCTTTTAATTCTTTTATTATTTTATCCTTATATAAATATTTAATTATATTATTATATTATGGACATTGTTGTCATTTCTTATTTTTTCTAAAATATTTAGTATATGTCGAAGACCTTCTTGAGCAACATAATGAGATTGAATTCGTTTTTTGATCATTAGTTTAAACAGTTTCTTTCTTTGTATAATATAATTTTTCCACTTATATATATATATATATATATATATATATATATATATAAAACAGTATGTGGATGTACACTACATTTAGCTCGTTTGGGAAAAAAAGGATATTGTTACAATTTTGAGAGAAAGTTGGTTGCAAAATAGTAGTTCAATGGGTATAAAAAAAGTGCAAAGTTAAATACATATTAATTATTATTTTTATGATCATTTAATATTTCTTATTTGTTTTTAAAACTAATATCTGTTGTGATTTTCTTCTGCATATAATAATTTTTTGGTTTTTTTAGTCTTCTCACTACATTGTAATTTGATAACATAAAACTTGTATTTTCTCAATATTGCACTACATTATAATTCAAACACTTTTAACTTTTTTGCTTTGCTTTATACTAAATTATAAAACAAATGGAAAGTGATAACTTCTCATACTCTAATTCCACCTCTCTAACCATATAATAATGTTTTTTCATCATCACTCTAATTCAATTTTGAACAATAAAAATAGTATGTAAAATTTTTCAATTTTTTATTTTATGCATTATCTTATTTTGGTTTATAATTTTCTTTATGAAGATCTGATTTTTTTTTTATGTTGTGAACATAATTTAATGGGAGATCTTTTAAAATTATTGTGTAAATCAGAATAAACATAATTTTACTAAATTTAATGAGATTTAATAATTTTCAATCAATATGCATTTAAAAAATATATTTTATGACATAATTTTCACAATCTATGTTAAAACAAAATGAGTATCTATATGATTAGTTTATATATTTGATTTAAAAAGTTAAATATTACTATAATCACTAACAAAATTTATTAATTAAGACCTAAGTTTCTGTTAGTTTGAAATACTAATTAAGATAAATAAAGTAATAAAATAATTAAAATAAAATAATTTGTTTTAGTTGCAAAATTCATTCAAGTAATTTATCTAATATTAATTAAGATAAACATATTTGTTTATTTTTTTATGATATCACAATATAAAAATAAAAGAATAGATATAAAATTAAAAAATCATTAAAAATATGAGAAAAATATGTGATAAGAATATTTTAATAAATTAATACTTCTTAACAATTTCAAAGTTTAAAAATAAAATTTCATTCTAAAACGTTTCAAGCAACATTCAATATAAAAACCACACTAATTTAGGTTTATTTGAATAACTTTATTTAGAGAATAAAATTGTTGTTTCATTTGATAAAAAGTTAAAAATATTCAAATAGGTATAAATGGAATCATATATGTGAAAGTTTTTATTTAAAAAAAATATGATTTTTTATTGAAAGCTAAGTGTTAATCCGCAAAGATACACTTCTTAATCCCATTTATCTTTCTCTGCTCTTTTAATAATCATTTTTACTGCTAATTAAATCAAAGTAAACCATTCACAATATATTGT
>Ga0123342_1006219_pt1 | contig 16702 bp, 15 predicted proteins | sample Turbeawhitnodule_FD_89960 | JGI IMG/M metagenome (GOLD analysis project Ga0123342, IMG submission 89960) | Root nodule microbial communities of legume samples collected from Mexico - Turtle bean Mexico white nodule | ecosystem: Host-associated > Plants > Roots > Nodule | place: Mexico: Nepantla... | reverse complement strand
GGATTAAAATGAGGTTCCAAAGACAAATTACCAAATGGAAAAGTTGTTCTAAAGACAAATCCTTGTTCCCTTAATCCTCCAGTGACAAACTTGTTCTGGTATATTCAATAGTCACATATCGTCTAAAAGTCGAGATCAAAAACAATTTAAATACATTTCTCTTTCTTAATTTACAGGAACACCTTTTAAAAATAAATTTGTGATGAGATTTTAAATTTTAATACAAATAATACTTCATATACAATAATTAACTCTAGTAATATTATTGAGAAAAATAATTAAATACTAAAACTTATTTTGAATATATATGATTTGGAACGGATGAGTGAATATTATGGCTGAATCGTGAAAATGCAGTGCATCTCAACCTCAAACAGATCACCGATGCATGAATAATGCATTTGAATGCATATGTATTACTTTTAGAGGGTTTACTTTACAGGCAATGTCGCAATATTGACGTGACACAACAAATAATAGCATTATTAGAAATTCAGACTTTACTTAAGCTCCAAAAGAAATGGATTGTTAACCTTTAAAATGACACATTAGATAATAACATTCTTTTCAATTTTAAATTCAAATATCTTAGTTAGTAGCTATTTTTGAGAATATTTAATAAATAAATAAAATCTTAGAATTTATCATTAAGTTGTATAAAAAGCACGTTAAGATATATTGATGACAATTTTATAAACTATTAAAGACACTTTAAAAACAATATTTTGAAATTATACTTATTTTTTAGTTTATTGTTTACATATCAGAATTTAATTTAAAAATTTAGTAATATATATATATATATATATATATATATATATATATATTTTAAAACAATATTGTTCACAGTTTTTAGGAACCAAAACTCTTCATGTAAAAAAGGAATAAAATCTCTTATAAAAAAAATTAACTAAACCACCATCTACACCTTAAAAGTATGTACTGTCGTTTTTGAAACAAAAAGCTGTAAAATTTTCAAAGTTCTTTATTTTAAATCTCTAAATTTAATATTTAAAATAAAAAAAAATCTAAAAAACTAACTGTTTTTTCTCAGTAAAATATATTCTCAATTTCAAACTAATGTGATTGAATGAATATTCTTTAAAAATTCATTTGCTAATTTTTAAATTTAAAAAACCAATATAACATACTTTAATTAAGAAACTAAAATAATAACTTATAGATAAAAATTCCCCACCTTTATCATTAAAAAGAATTAGTTGATTAGTGTCCGTTTATGACAAGCAGTTTCAATAAATCGTGATACAATTATGATAAAAAATTAAACATCTATAATTAACTTATTTTTTTTATTTAAAAATTGGTACAACACCTCAAAAACTTTTTAGACCTAGAATTAGGTGGTGTTCCACGGGATACGTCTAATGCATTAATTAATCAAGTTATTAACTTTTTATTTGTAATAAATAACTTTCTATATTTCAATGTTCACCAAATGGCAAACACAAAAGGTAACAACTAAGGATTTTGATAGGTTAATTTCCACCTTTTCTTGGTTATAATAATAATGAATGAAATTTCGTCATGCATGACGTTTGCACATATCTATTCATTCTTCTTCTTCATCCTCGTCTATTCATCGTTAGCACCACATACTTTTATAACTCATTTATCTGTTTGTTTATGTTTTTTTTTATTATTTCATTTCAATTCAAGATATGTTAAAAAAAATGTTATATTCCTAAGAATATTTTTTGGACCAAATATGAGTAGAATTTTGTTGAAAATAAAAAGATTATTCTTAGGGAAATAAAGTGATAACCAATCATATATTATTAATTATTCCCGGAATTCCTCTATAGGAATGTCATTTCTAGGCGGGAATGAAATATGTTTTTATTAAATGCTTACGTGTGAAAATAAAAAAATCGAATTAATAATCACTAATGCTGCAATATTTTTAAAATGTAGTTTATCCAAAAATATTTTTTTGTTAAAAGTATGATTAATATTCTAAATTAATTTTTTAATAGTTATTTTAAATTTAAATTAGAATAAACTAAAAATAAATAATAATATGTTGCATAAAAAAATAAAAAACAACAGAAAAATTATATACTCTATGTATGAATGTCATTAGTGAATGAGTATTTAAGTTTATGTTGTCAGAATTAATGAAAAGTAATGTTGGCAACTTGGTCCTTTCTTTTATTTATTTGTTTTTTAGAGTACGATAAATATTTTTTCCAGTTTTTTTCACTTCCTACTTAAATTTGAAACAAACTTGTCCTAGTAGAATAAGGTTTCAATGTTTTTGATCCGTTATATATATATAATCTGTTAACTTATAGTCAAAGAATTAGTTGGTGTAGACGTTTTATTATTTGTTTATACGTGTGTCTAGTAATTATGACTTGAAGTTTGAGAATTAACATTTCTTTTTATATTTTTTAAAAATGTTGAATTTTTGCTGTAAGAAAAATGTTGAATGTTTATAAATTATCCGGAAAAATCAAAATAAAAAAATATAAAAATTGAAATTGGGAAAATAAAAATTGAGACGAAACAGCATTCATGTTAATATTCAAACTTCACATAGTATAACTATATATGCACTTTATTATGTTTATATTTTCTTGTTAACATTATACATTGAATTAATGCATGTAAAAAAGATATCGAGTTAATAGTAATGTTTGCTACGGATAATCCGCTGTTTAATATTAATGCACCCGAACCTAAGTGACAACATCTAAGCATTATATGATAAAAAAGCAAAACATAGTTTGACTAACTTGGTTGGAAAACTACATCCACCGAGATCTGTAGGTCCCAACGAGTGTATGAAAGTTAAAAGACGTGTGGATCAATATCAATGATAAAGTATTGCTATATTGCTTAAAAAACTATTGCAGATATTTCCATCCTTCTCACATATTTTTGGTTATCTGTTGTCATTGATATTACAGCAATGGTGCAAAATAAATCAAATTTCTTAACTGAATAGGGAAACAATATTGGGCATGGATCTTATACAAGAAGAAAAAGGAAAAAGAATGGAATTAGACAGGCAAAACTCATACTGTTGAAGCACTTGTGTGAAGTTGGACTAAGGAAGCATAAAATCCACCACTGACCTTAATGAGTGCTTCATGTTTTCCTTTCTCCACTATGACTCCATTTTTGACAACAGCAATGACATCTGCATTTCTTATTGTGGATAGACGATGTGCCACGACCACAGTGGTTCTGTTCACCATGACTTTGTCTAATGCATCTTGAACAACTTTTTCTGACTCTGCATCTAAGGCACTCGTCGCCTCATCAAGCAGTAATATCTTTGGACTTTTTATTATGGCTCGTGCAATGGCTACACGTTGCTTTTGCCCACCAGATAATTGGGTTCCCCTCTCCCCCACTAAAGTATCATAACCCTGCCATAGGAGGGAATATACAGCGTAAAGTCAAACACATTTGACAATAAGAACAGTTCAGCCAATAGAAATGTTGCGAAGACATAATAACATAAAAGAAGCTAAGAAAATGCTTGCCAGTGTTTTACCTGTTGTAAGCCACTAATGAATTTATGGGCATTGGCCAATTCTGCTGCAGCCGTGATTTCTGCTTCAGTAGCATTGCCTCCTTTTCCATAGGCAATATTGGCACGTATTGTTTCATTGAACAAAACTGGCTCCTGGCTTACAAGGCCCATCTGCTGTCTTAACCACTTGAGCTGTAACTGACGAATTTCTATCCCATCAAGTGTAATTTGCCCTGAATCAGGATCATAAAATCTTTGCAACAAGGCAATCACAGTGGATTTCCCACTTCCACTTTCACCAACAAGAGCGACCGTCTGGAACAACAGTTTTAATGGTGATCATTAGTTGGTGCTTATTGAACTGAAATTGAGTAGAAATATATAACTCAAACTCTACCTTGCCAGAATGGATGGTCAAGCTGAGGTCACGGAAAATCTGTACGTCAGGCCTAGAAGGATATTTGAAGTTCACATGACGAAGCTCAATTTCTCCCTTAACACTATCCAATGTGGTGCCAGACTCATCACTCGGGTCTATCTGTGACTTCTTATCGATTATTCCAAATATGGAAGCAGTAGCTGTCCTGGCTTTGCTCGAGTCAGGAGCAAAGGAGCTTGATTGGGAAATTCCAATAGCAGCCATAGTTAATGCAAAGAAAACCTGCAAAAGATGAAAACAAATACATTTTTAGGAAGTAAAAACATAATCTTGAAATCTAATACTCTTTATACACTCACTTTCCCCTCAAAAGTTTATAATGAGTGTTACAAGTATGAAAGAGTTAGTACCCGGAAAACATTTGAGAAGGTTGTCTTTCCAGCGTCAACAAGTCTAGCTCCTGCGTAGAAACTGGTTGCATAAACACAAAACAGTAAGAAAAATGAAACCCCAAATCCTGATCCGCTGATCAACCCTTGCCGTATCCCTGTTTTCATGGGACCCTCACATTTCTTCCTGTATAGTTCCATAACATTGTCTTCAGCACAGAAAGAAGCAACCGTTCTTATGCTTCCAACTGCATCATTAGCAACTTGGCTTGCTTCTCCGTACATCATCTGCAGCGACAAACATTCAGTACTACTGAAAATTTGTCTCATTGTCTGAATAATAGTTACTTTTATAAATTTGTGCAGCTATTGAAAATAAAACTAACCTTTGCATCTGCACTGAATCCCTTCATGAATTTCATTTGAACATATCCATTAACCCCAATCAAGGGAATCAAGACAAGAATAATTAGTGCCAGCTGCCAAGATGCGACGAAAGCAATGATTAAACCTGCTACTGCAGACGCTAAATTTTGAACCAATAGTCCCAGGGCATCACCAACAAGGGCACGCACTGAAGCAGCATCTGCTGAAAGCCTTGCACCTATTGAACCACTCGAGTTTTCAGGCTCATCAAACCAACCAACCTCCCTGTTGACAACCTTCTCGAAACACATTAGCCTGATACGTTGGATTAACTTACTTCCTGCCACAGAGAAAAAGTATCCTCGCGCAGGAATTATGAAAAATGATACAATACCAAGGGTCAAAAACATCAGTGCCCAAAAGTGGGAGTCCTTTTTCATCTTATCAAACGGTTCATAAAATGTCTTGATGGCACTGGAAATCAGCAGGCCAAATATTGGAAGTATAACACCATTTATTATGGCAGCTACAGATCCAAGCAGAAGAACTGGAATCTCTGGCTTGTTAAGGGAAGCAAGGCGGTGGAGTGGAACCTCTTTTTCTTTGGGCATTGAGCTTTCATGTTCAGGATCAGAAACGTTAACTGCTGTGGGTAAACCGAAGGAAACTGAAAATGAATGACGGCTACTATTCCCTAAGGATGACCCCCTGCTAATAGATCTTTGAAGTGATTTCCTTTGACTAGATTGTCTTAGGGATTCAGAAGAAAGTTCACTCTTGCCAACATGGTCTGCATTCTGTTCTGTCTCCTTGCTTATTTCTTGTAGGCGTATAAGCTGAGAGTAAGCTCCCTCAGGATCCTTCAGTAATTCTGAGTGTGTTCCTGATTAATAAACACACAAAGTTATTGCGAGATATATGCAAACAAAATTGTGATGATTCGAATTATACTCTATATGCAAAAAAAGTATGCATCAGAATCAAAGAGTTAGTCTCACGCGCGAGCGCATATATATTTATGATCAACCGTTTAACGAGTGGGAATAGAAAAGAAAGCACGTTTTCAATGAACTGGTGTGGTACCATTCTCAACCATCTTCCCTCTATGAATGACAGCAATCATATCAGCATTCCTCACTGTGCTCAAACGATGTGCCACTACAACAGTTGTTCTGTTGACCATGATCCTGTCTAGAGCCTCTTGCACTATCCTTTCAGACTCTGCGTCAAGTGCACTTGTGGCTTCATCCAGAAGTAGAATTCTCGGATTTTTTAGGATTGCTCTTGCAATGGCAATGCGTTGCTTCTGCCCACCAGACAACTGAGTTCCATGTTCACCGACCATTGTGTTTAGTCCCTGCATGATAAGGTAAGAAGTTGAAAATTACTAATGTTCCCAGATTACGAATCAAGAAGTAGCCTTAAATTGAAGTACTCTGGCTACAGCGTAGAACCTGTGGAAGTTTATCAATGAATTTAGCAGCATTTGCAAGTTCAGATGCAGATCTTATCTCTTCAATTGTTGCTCCCTCCTTTCCATAAGCAATATTATCCTTAATGCTAGATGCAAACAACACCGGCTCCTGGCTGACAAGGCCTATTTTTCCTCTGATCCACCTAAGCTGAAATTCTTTCAGGTTTATGCCATCAATAAGAACTTCACCAGCCTGTGGATCATAGAATCTTTCTACCAAACTGATAACCGTGGACTTTCCACTACCACTTTGTCCAACTAACGCTGCAGTTGTACCACTTGCTATATGAAGAGAAAATCCATTAAATATCAGTTCCTCAGGTCTTGCTGGATAACTGAAATAAACATCCCTTAAATCTATTTCGCCTTGAATATCTTCTAGTATTTTTCCATTTGGATCATAAGCATCTATCTCTGGCTTCCTTTCAATTGTCTGGAACATTTTATAAGCTGCAGCCTGACCTGCAGCAAAAGCACTCAGGCTAGGGGATGCTTGTCCAAGAGACCTATGATTTGAAAAAAAAAATAAAAAAATCATGTAAATAAGTTACGGATCTATTTATTTATAAATGTGGCTACATTTTGGTTTGTTTTAAAAAAATGAACTCTCCAAACTTCCTTAGCAGAGGAAATATATTAAAATAAAATGCTACTTACATCGAAGCAGTTAGGAAGGAAATAATCACATTAATCACCGTGCCCCCATTATATCCTTTTTCCATTATCATCTTTGCGCCAAACCATACAGCCAAAGCATAACCACCAAAAATCACAAGCATAACCGTTCCTAGGCCCACTCCAGCCAGGGAACCTTCACTCACTCCTGATCTGTAAGCATCCACAAGAAATTTGCTATAACTATTTACTGCTTGCTTTTCCCCAGTAAAGGATGCAACCTGGAAATATTCATAGGGAAATAAAACATGATTATCATAGAATGTCAAGACGTAGGCAACAAGAAATTAGTACATTCAATCGAGAAATTATAGAATTCCGCAGATATCTACTTAGGTTTCAACAAAACAACATACGGTTCTTATTGAGCCAATTGTCTGTTCGACTACATGTGAAGCTTTTGCATAAGCCGTTTGACCTCGAGAAGCCATCTTGCCTATGATGACGGCCATAGCAGCTCCCGACAAAACTAGAAGTGGAAGAGTGGCCATCATGACACAAGTAAGAAGCCACCCTTTGATAAATGCTATAGTAAATCCCCCAACGAATGTTGCCATTAACTGCAAAAATTTCCCAACCTGTTCAAAAAAACAAATGTTAGCATATTCAAAGTGGCTTTATGCTCCTAATTTGCATTCAAGCCTGCAAAAATTATTATCTTTTGCATGTTGCAGCATATGACTGGTACCTTCTCACCCATGGCATCTTGTATGAGAACTGTGTCACCTGACATCCTCCCTACCACCTCCCCAGTGCTTGTTTCCTTATCGAAGAAAGCAATATCTTGTCTCAGAATTGTTTTCAAATACAGTCCCCTTATTCGTGCTGCCTGTCTCTCCCCCGTGACCATCCAGCTAGTCACCTCTGAAAAATGAAATGGTTCTCTCAACTTCGGTGTCTAGAAAAGTCAAATGGTTCAACACAAACCAAAGTGATCCGTCGTAATTATAAAATATACTTACGGAGAAACGCTGCCATCCCAGATCCCACTGCCAAGTACACAAATTTTAGAGAAACCTGTAGTTTTATCAATCAAATCAAACAACCTAAGATCTCCTTATAACTTATAACAAGGGTTCAAAAGCAGATTAACAAAGTCAAGACAAATCTCACTTAACCAACCTAGACATTTGTGTTTTTACCTTGGACACTGCTTCCACCACGTTAGGATTTTGCTGGTTACTACCGAAGCTATCAATCATTTCACCAAACAGCAACGTCATTATAGGCAAACCCATCCCATTTCCAATGGCACCAATAGTCCCAACAACCATCAAAAGAATGTCAGTGGAGTCTGCGAAAGCGAACAGCTTGAAAAATGGAACTGTCTCAGGTTTTTCTTTCTGTTTACTTTTTTCTTCTCTTTCCCCATTCGTGCTGGTTCCTGCACGATTCTCTGACGTGCTTGTGTCATCATGCTTCCTCTCTTCATCATTCTCCACACCCATGTCAGATCAGCGCTTTCTGCTCTCCAACTACGCAAAATTACCAAATAAAATAAATTCAAAAATCACAACTCCAAAAACCTTAACACCTCAAAGCATCACAAGCCAAATAACTTGCAATTGACAACGTAAATCACGAACTCAGTGATAGGTTGAACAAAAGCTAAACAACACACTAAAAAGACTTTCTACTGTGTTTGTTGGATTGAAATTAATTTCATACTAAAAAGAAAGAATCTTGAAATATTTCAATGCAAATCAAGTTGCCGGAGCCAGCTGGCGTTCACCAAATGAAACTTCAAACACGCGGAGACGTGAAGCAATCGTTTGCTTCCAAAGCGAGATTCATTCACGACCATCACAAACAGAGCAATACATGTAAACAACAGAGTGTTGTGTTGATATTGGCAACTCGACAAAAGTTTCTACTAATCTAGGCAAATATATTGCTATGGAAACGTGCCGTTTCGGTGGAGCTTAAAGAAAGAAGAACACACACTTGAATTCGCTGATCCATACAACAAACAAAAGGATGAATAACTCGTTTCATTTTGTCACCCACCACACTGCAAAAAGAAAAAAAAAACTCACTCTCTTCTCCCCGGAAAATTATAGTAGGTGGCTGTTAAAGGGCGGAAGAAGAAAAATGATGCACTTGAGTCAAAGTTTTACACCATATCATGCTTTATTATTGCAACACGCACAATGAGTAGCGTTTCAAATTTTCAAGTTTCAACGCTTGAATATGAACAACAACAAAAACAGTGTAGAGAGAGAAGAAGAAAGAAGGGAAAAAGTTTATTGTATTTTTTACCTTTGGAAAGAAAACTGGAAGAGAGAAGCGTTTTTGTGTATATATATATATATATGGAAAATGAAACTATATGTAGGATGGTTCCTACTGAGATCTGACAAGTGTATTAAGAAGATTCTGTAATGGAGGGTAGTTCTGTAGAAATGTTCACATTCATACATACACACACACACACACATATATATATATATATATATATACACATGTCATCGCTTAAAGAGCAAGCATTTTCTTCTTCTTCCGTGACGTGATGCGCAAGGACAACTAACAATGAAAACACGCACATATATATTCATACCACATTTAATTTTTTTTTTCTAAACTTTCCATTGAATCCTTATTCTAAGGGTGGTAATAATAATGGTCACCAGAACCGTTTTGACTTAACTATGATTAAACTCAATGGAAACGGACTCCTTAATCAACGTGTTTTTAATATATATATATATATATATATATATATATATATATATATATATATTTAAGAAACAAACAAAACACATTTAATTCTATAAATAGTTTTTAAATTTTTAATTAATTAATTAATTACTATCTTTATTTATATACATTCATAAGATTATTATTAGATTATAATTAATATGATTGGAACTTTATAAGTGTAAATCACGGTTAGTAAAATAAAACACCTTGTGTCATAACAAAGTGGACTGCGAGGTTAGTCAATTAGCTTATGTACACACAGTAAAAACATATTTAATTAAGTTTTTTTTAAATGACTAATTAATAGTTCTATTTGTATAAATTAAAAAATTATTAATTTTACATTTTAAATTGCAATTAAATATTTTATAAATTTTAATATATTTTAATAATTTTACATGTTAATCCCATGACAGACTAAATGGAAGTCTTTAACCTCAGTTGCTATATCATCTTTACCTGAGTATACATTTTGACTTAATCTTTTTTAACACATTAATTTTCTATACTATCCCTTGTTAATTAAAATTCATTAATATTATAAATGCAACTCATTAATAAATTTCATTTGATACAAAAATGTTTCAAATTGATTAATTTATTTTTTAATACGTATTATTAATATTTGTATACTTTTATATTCTTTTGTTTCTCTTTCTACTATTTTTTAAGCATTTGTCCTCCCTCTTAGTTATGTTCTTTAGAATTCGAAATTTTAGTTAAAGAAGTCAACTCCGACACTTGGGAACAACAATTTATCGTTTTTTAATTAACTAGATTTTAAAATAAAAAGACAAGTTAATTTAATTAGAAAGATTAAACTTATTTCATATATTTTAAAATAATTGTAACATTAATGAGCATACACTCTTTTTGGTTTTGAATATTTAATTATTTTAATCTCTTTCATCATTAATATATTTTGTTTTATTTTCTATTTTCCGTGCAATTTTATTTTTTTGAGAATCTTTTACAATGTGGTGACAGAACAAGAAGTTTTTAAAATAAACTTCATAAGTCAAAGTTAGACCCGGTTAAAAATACTAATAAATTTATTTTCTATTTGTTCAATTGAAAGAAGTGATCCAAAATATTTTTACAAGGAATACATAATGCAGAAAACATTTTATATTGGCTGTTGTGAAAAAAATATCTATTTTTATTATTTTATAAAACAAGTATTGCATATTTTAAAGATAATAAATTATTTAAATTTTATTTAACTCTTTTTTTCTTAAATATTATAGAGTTTTCTAGAAGAATATGTAGAATATATACAATTATTCTTACTTTTATCTTTTTTCACAATGTAGGTAACATCTCCATTTATACTAAAAACTTTATGATGCAGTATGATTAAATATATATATATATATAGAAAATATTATAAATATATATATATATATATCTTTTTATTGGAAATTTAAAATATATACATATATCAAAATAAGATGGGTTGATATCAGGTTTCATACTATTTTTGTTCGAGCGAGCAAAACTACTGTCACTTCACTAAAAATAGACACGAGAATATATAATCCAAATTTTTACTCAATTTTCACTCGAGCGAAATTCTATTAACTAAATTTCAAGTTTTACCCAAACTCAATTTAATACTAAAATTATATTTTATAAAACATTATATGATCAATATAATACTACTTTTCTCATTATTTGACTTTTACTCATTGAATCAAGATGTCAACAAATATCTATGTAGTCAAGATTTTTAAATAAGATCAATTCAAATTCAACTCAAACATTAAACTTTTATTATTATTTACCTTTCAAACAATTCCTAACCGGACTCAATAACTTTTAAAGAATTCATTTGACATCAAAATTAAAACATTTAAATTACCAAATTATCAAATATCTACTATCTATATGCTTTCAAAATCAATCTCAATCAATCAATATTTATTTTACTCAACAACAAACCCTATTATTAGAGAATTTTAAAACTTGTAATCACATCACCTATCACCTTCACAATCATGATCTAACAAAGGGTTGAAAGGTAAAACTAGTTCCCCTCTATCTTATTAAAAATAGGTTACTCACAAAAAACTACAACTCCTAAAGACAAGACAAATATTCTAACTTGCACCACATAATCTTAATTAATGATCCAAACATATCAATAAAATTTTGAACTAACAAATACTAATTGAGAAGACATCACACACAAAGAACAAATAAAAAAATTTGTATAATGAAGTTATACTAATAATAATTTTGATGAGTGCAAAGTAAATTTCCATGATCAATTTTGTGAAAAATGAGGTTAAAAATCTAGATAAAAAAAAACTTCTATATAAAAATTCTGATTATTTTTAAATAAAATCTGAATAATAAAATATTCAAATATCATCCTAATTATCATTTGAGAAATATATTTCTCATTTTTTTCCTACAGTAATTTTTTTTTCAATTATTAAATTTAATCCAAAGCTAAATTTACGAGAAGCTAATTTACTAACATTAATTTGCGGAATGGAAATGAAAATAAGTTGAAGTAAACTCTTAAATTCACTTTTTTTAAATATACAATCACTAGTAAGAGACAAGACCTGTAAAGAAAAGAAGAAGAGGAAAGACTGAAAAAATATATTGTAAGAAATAGTCATTATCAAAAGCTAACAAATACTTTACACATATATGTCATAGTAAAGGGAAAAAAATTCAATAAGTTAAAAAATATAATATATATTTTGTTAAAGACAAATTGCTTCTACCATTCCATTTTCTAATTTCTTATCCAAATTCTTTTATTTAAAAATATATAAATTCAATTAAACTATATTTATATGTATTTTAACATTAAACCCAACGTCCTTCAATAGTTAATGAGGTAGACGTTTAATCTTTTCAAGTTTAACGTCCCTATCAATGCAAAATTTAATGAAGAATAAGTAAAAACCGAATAAGAATTTAATGTAAATCTAAAGTTAACAAAAGTTGATCTGATTATTCTGGTTAGGAGAAATACTATGATATTTGGTAACCTTATTTATATAATTAATAATATATTGTATTACAACTCTTATACAGTACTTATAATTAAAAAATCATCATTGAAAATATAATAGACGATGATTGACCGTTAGATGCTATTTTTAAATGATTTACTACATTCTGAGTATATCAGATACTTAACTACAAGTTATAGCATGAATAAGAAATATATATTTTTATAATTATTTTCTTCAAAATTACTTAATTAATGATATTTTTCTTTATTTCAAAATTTAGTTTCTAGAATTCTATTTTATTAGAGTAAGAAAGAATTTGGATCCATAAAATTTAAGAATTTCTGTATTTTATATTATAGAAACAAATTTAATGCAAACATATCATCATATCACAGCTGGTCATTTGATTCGGAATATATTTGAAATATATTTTGTTTCATACTTTCCACGTAGATTGCTTCTATAGCTCCATTCTATTTTTAAAGGAAAATTCTAATGCAATTTTTGTTATATAATATTGAAACACAAATTGAATTAAAATATATCACAATATAAGGGTTATTTAATTAAAATTTACTATATAATTATTTTTTTTATTTTAATTATTTCTTTAAAATATATTTAAAATAAAATAAAATTGATTATCGATATGCAACTCCTCTTAAAATTAAAATCTTGCATTTTTTCATTAAAGTGAAAAAATAATGGCACTTGAAAAAATTTAGTATTTGGAAAAAAATAATGCAAGCACGTCCTATCAAGTATATTTATTTGAAAATTAAAAAAAATGTGGGAAATGTGTTTGTTGAATATTCAGAGTCAATGGCTTCACATTTATGGGAGAAACTTAGGTACTCAAGAACAACTAAGCTAATTGGAGAAAAAATCTCCTTAAAACTAGGATACAAAATGTTGTTTATTTTCTTAACAAGCTGGTCTTTGATTTGGTGACTCCAATTGAAATAATTTTTTAAAAGAAAAATATTTTTTCGTGTTTCCAACTTGCATTTGAAATCTTGGTCTAAGCGATCATCAATTCTTTTTTAATCTGATCACCATTTTGAACAATTTTTTTAATCAGAATAAATTTCAGCTCATACGTGCATATCTTCTCGATTAGACAACTGGCAATTCGTTTTCTTTACAATAAGAAAAAGTAATGATATATTATTAACAACTTTACTCTTTTTTACATAATTATATTATAATTCTTAATATTATTATTTTAATATTTTTTATATTATTTATAAATTTATCCTTTATTATATATATACATATATTTATATTTAAATCAATATATAAAAAATTATATATAACTTTTAGCTAAAGTATCGTTTCTCATAAGAAAACACAGTTTCGAGGTAGATTCTTTGGATTCCTTGACCACAGTATTTTTACAAACATTTTATCAAATGAATATTTTAAAATAAACACTCATATAGATGAAAATTTATAATCTAATAAGCGAAGTTTCCAATGGAGTTGCTGTAACACCAAATTTAACTTTAAACTACATTATATATATTAATATTGTAATATTACTCGTCTAGAAATAGTATAATTAAAATAATCTTTAAATATTTTATTATTAAAGCTAAACATTTATATAATTTATTTTGAAAAAATTATTATTCTTTTAAATTTTTTTATAAAAATTGACTCATTCTTTCGTTATATTGATTGAAGATATTTTTGAATTCATGATTATGAGTAAAGTAAAATTGTTTTATCAAAAATTTTGTTTAGAATAAGGTTTTTTCTATTTTTTTTAAAGTTTTATTTTTATATAAATAATTTGATTTTGTATCTGGTGTGTTTAGATCATTAATCAATCAAGACTTTTTAATGCATGTTAGGTTATTTTTAGAATTTTGAGCTATGTAACACATACATTGACATGGACACTGATACGACACGAATACGGATATAAAGATATGTAAAATATCTAAAATGTAGGATACGGGGACACAAATCTATATATTATATAATTATGAATTATATAAATTGGCAATAAAGATTTATGTGCACAAGTATGTTCCAGATTATTTTTGGAGTAGAAAGATGTTTTTTCATGACTGGTCGACAATGATTTGTTTCTTATTTTTATAATCATAATAACAATTTATACAATAAAGTTTGAATTTTGAGAAAATTAATGTATTTTTCCTTTTTAAAATTGTGTTAGAACCGTACTAGAATTATTATAAATCTAACAAATACTTTTTGAATTAGACACTTCACGGATACGTGTTCTACAAGTGTCATACAAGTGTCGGTGTCCGAACCGAGATGTCATTTAAGAGGAGTGTTCGAGTTTCATAGCCTTTGAGAGTTAAATTTCTTTTTTGGATGCTTTGTGGATATTTTTTTAAAAAAATACTATGATATTGTTTCTTCCACGGAAGTAAAACTTACATGTAATAGAGCTAAGCATTGGAGATGAAGCTAAACAGTGAGGATATGAAAATTAGTAGGGAATCTTTTTATACAATTGTTTTGGTGTATATATATTTTAATTCCTATAAAAAAAGTAAAATACTTTTGTAGTAAAATACTCTGATAATTTGAAGTATAGAAAATTGGGGATGTTATAGTATTAATGGTTAATTTTTGTATATACCCCTAATTTGTTGTGAAATATAATATAATGATAGTTTGAAGTATAGAAAATTGGGGATGTTATAGTATTAATGGTTATTTTTTTTTATATACCCCTAATTTGTTGTGAAATATAATATAATATAATATAATAATATAATGATATATCCACTTATTCTTCAGGCAATTGTTCATTAGTAGAAGTTATCCCATTAAATCATGCGTAGTGTTATTAAACACAACTATTATTTTGAATTATTAATATATGAATTTTTAATAATAATATATTTTTTATTAATTTTGAAAAAGGGATGAAGTTATCCCTTTATGATTGATTAAAATTGATTACAAATAAATCGTAAAAAGAAAGTTGCAAAAAGAGTATATATGTGTAGTTTTCTCCAAGCAAAATTCAAGGTGTGGAAGCACTTGTGTGAAGTTGGAGTAAGGAAGCATAAAATCCACCGCAGACGTTGATGAGTTCTTCATGTTTTCCTTTTTCCACTATGACTCCATTTTTGACAACAGCAATGACATCTGCATTTTTTATTGTGGATAGACGATGTGCCACGACCACAGTGGTTCTGTTCACCATGACTTTCTCTAATGCATCTTGAACAACTCTTTCTGACTCCGCATCTAAGGCACTCGTCGCCTCATCAAGCAGTAGTATCTTTGGACTTCTTATTATGGCTCGTGCAATGGCTACCCGTTGCTTCTGCCCACCAGATAATTGGGTTCCTCTCTCCCCCACTAAAGTATCATAACCCTGCCACAGGAATGAACTAACAAAACTCCTTAACCCAACAACAACACAAAGCAAGCTAAGGAATGCTTATTTATTTTACCTGTTGTAGGGCACTAATGTATGTATGTGCATTGGCCAATTCTGTAGCAGCTATGACTTCTGCTTCAGTAGCATTTCCCTCTTTTCCATAGGCAATATTGGCACGTATTGTTTCATTGAACAAAACTGGCTCTTGGCTTACAATCCCCATCTGCTGTCTGAACCACTTGAGTTGTAACTCACGAATTTCCACACCATCAAGTGTGATTTGCCCTGAATCAGGATCATAAAATCTTTGCAACAAGGCTATCACTGTTGATTTCCCACTTCCACTTTCACCAACAAGAGCCACCGTCTGGAACACCAATTTTGGCGGTGAAGTACCTTTTGAAAATGAAAAGTTAAAATATATAAAACTCAAACTGTATGTACCTTGCCAGAATGGATGGCCAAGCTGAGGTCTTGGAAAATGGGTATGTCAGGTCTAGATGGATACTTGAAGCTCACATGACGAAGCTCAATTTCTCCCTTCACGCTATCCAGTGTGATGCCAGACTCATCACTGGGATCTATTTTTGACTTCTTATCAAGCATTCTAAATATGGAAGCAGTGGCTGACTTGGCTTTGCTTGAGTCAGGACCAAGGGAGGTTGACTGGGAGATACCAGCAGTTACCAGAATTAATGCAAAGAAAACCTGAAAAGCATGAAAACAACTACAAAGATTGAAATGCAATATTGTTGAATAAACTTTAATGTAATTTGTGGGTTTTAAAGTTAGAAGTTACTAGAAAAGAGTAGAATGGGAGTTTGGATATGTAAAAGGTCAAAAGTTGTGAGTGGGATTTTAATTGTGTT
>Ga0123342_1006218_pt1 | contig 16703 bp, 8 predicted proteins | sample Turbeawhitnodule_FD_89960 | JGI IMG/M metagenome (GOLD analysis project Ga0123342, IMG submission 89960) | Root nodule microbial communities of legume samples collected from Mexico - Turtle bean Mexico white nodule | ecosystem: Host-associated > Plants > Roots > Nodule | place: Mexico: Nepantla... | reverse complement strand
TAGTTTGCTTTGAAGGTTGCAATGTGTCTTAGATGATCTTGTACTTTAGGTTTGTGTGTATTCAAGGTTGCCTTTTGCTACATGACCCATCCTAGATGCCAAATCAAGGTAGTAAGATCAAGCTAACAAATGTGTCACTTTTACCGTTATTGTTGAGTGAGTAAATAGCCTTTGCCAATTGTTAAATTTGCTCGGCACTGAAGCCTTGTACGAGGGTTTTCTATCGGACTCGTTAGTGATGCCTTGATTCTATAATTATTAAATTAATTGCATATAATTGGGTACATACAATATTACATACAATAATTGCATATAATTTGATAATTATTATTTTCTTAATAATATTTTAAATTAAAATATTATATTTTAATACTATTGTGCTGTTTGGAGAGGATATAAGTTTCGTTGGATAATCGATCTGATAGTCAACGGAGGGATTAATCAATTCAGAATGACGATTTGACAGTCCATGCTGAGTTGTCCAGTCTAGTTAGACCATGTTTAAATATAAGATTCGTTAAGAAGATGCCCCTAACAAAAAAAAAAGGTATTATTGAAAAGGTAGAGACTCTCTAGGTAGTGCAGTAGATGAAAACGAATTACACAACGTGAGAAAGAACGTGGAAGAAAAATAATGAACAACTAAACCTAAAAAACACGGGTGAGAAGAACTATAAAAGGGAAACTGAAAGAGAAAGGAGGGGATCAATTTTTTTTCTGGAAAAGGAGAGCAAAAAGACTAGAGAAGTCAAGAAAGGAAGAGAGAATCATTATTTGGTAAGGTTTTCTGATTTGTAACCTAGTCAGAACATGCATCCCAAGGCAAATCATCTCAGACAATGGAACTCAGTTCGTCAGTAGGCAAATGAAGGAGTTGTATTTCGAATTGGGGATCAAGCAAATCTTCGTGTCCATAGAGCATCCTCAAACCAATGCTAGGCTGAATCAACCAACAAAGTATTGTTGCGCAGGAGGCTCAAGAAAGTAAAGGAGGATGGTCCGACAAAATTTCAAGAATCTGTAGTCTTATCACACCACTCCTCAATCCATCACACGAGAAACATCTTTAATCTCGTATATAGAACAAAAACAATAATTCTAGGAGAGATATTTTAAATTAAAATATTATATACTAAAACACGTAAATTTCACAAAATACAATAATATTTAAAATTAAAATATTATATTTTAATACTATAATTATCTCACATTTGTTTTTATTAATAAAATATTATTATATTTTAATATTGTAATAATTTTTTGAGACGGGAGTTGAATGTAAAAATGAGAAAAGAGCGTCAAATTATGAGGAGATGTTTAGTGTATCATCTTTAAATGCGTAATATTTTTAAATATATATATATATATATATTATAAATTAATTATGAATTATAGATATATTTTATTTGATAAATAAAAAAATATTATATACATATATAAATAAATAAAAATTTATGTGTACGTTTTATATAGTAATATATATATATATATATATATAATAAAATAAGAAATTAACTTTATAATTTATTTGAATTTGTAAACAAAAATCTTCATACTTATTAAATTATAGCTAGAGGTTTAATATTGGAGTTTTAAATGAATAAAATTTGAAAAAATGGAATAATATTATATAATATTTTTAATTTTAATAAACCTTAGACACTATAAAAGTTATTTAAACTTCATTGAAAATAAATAAAGTCACATAAATAAAAATGTGAATGATATATATATATATATATTCATATTTTTTTATCATTATTTAACTTATTTTCATGATACTTGTTTTCGTTTTTTATTTATTTTCTTAATTAGAGTTGATAAAACTGCGACACTTACACAAATGAGTTTCAGTATATACCTACCAACCAATTATTTGTTACAATATAAGCCACGTTTTACAATCCACTATAAAATATAAACGCTCATAATAATATTGACTTTTAAGGGATAATGTTTATGATTTTCAACACTCTTTTAACATATCCTATTATCGTTAGGCTCACAAATCTTAAAAAATATACTCATGTTAAGTCATGGTATACTATACAACTTGACTAGTTTGTCTTACAAGGTACGTAATCAAACTTTTATGATATGATATATAAATATATATAATTGTTTTAAAAGCATCTCTAAGGACAATTATTATTAATTTTTTAACAGAGAAACCGGAAAACTACAATAAATAACCATAAATGAATGAACCTAACAACATAGGAGTCATAATCCCATGGTAGGTCAAAATAAGAGTTGCCATTTGGCAGAAGTAGAAAATGATTTCCTTGCAAGTGTCAGAGTTTTTTAGAAACAGCATACGATGCTCATTGAAATGTCATATACCTGTCGTCATATATATTGATAATAATAATTCATAATATTCCAAAAGAAGAGCATTTATGTTATTTATGTAGAGCACTATCCTAGAGTAGAAGACCACATATATTATTTAGTTTAGAGCAAAAAAGGTCACTGAACGTCTTTTTTCAATGGTTGGCTGATATTATGATGTATCAAAGATGTTCATGGCCTGATTGTTGTAACTTCTTTAGGCACTTAACTGAACTCCAATCAATTGAAATAGCACATTTTTAAACGTGTTTCTAAATCTAGAAAAAATAGCTTAAAAAATAAGTTTAAATGGTATGAATTTCTAATATTATATTGTTTAAATGTAAGTTTGCAGTTACGTATTCTAAACGATATTTCTAAAATCGAAGAGCATTTATGTCAAGCAACTTTTAGATTAAAAGTAGCTTCTAAGGTAAGAAAAAGTGAAAAATACCAAACAGCTTTTGCTTAAAAATAGCGTTTGGCAAGGTTCAAGCTGCAATCCTAACACACAAGTAATTGCTTCTCAATTTTGTGGAGGATGTTTCACCCTGCACCCCATCAAAATTCTTCCTGAAACCCCAACACTTAGATGAAATGACCAAATACCTTATCTAATTCACCCTCGTTCTAAAAAGTTCTTTTCAGAATACACTCCAGAAACATTATTCTGAAAAATACATTCTGAAAAGTTTATTCCTGAAATTTTGTTTGGAAAAATATTTTCTGAAAATTCTGAAAAATATTTTTCAAAATACATTTCATGAATTTCAAAAAGTATATCCCGGAAAAAACTTCAAAAAAAGATAATCCAGAAGTCATTAAAAAAAAGGTAAAACAGTCTTTTTAAAAATTCATGGCTGCAGGAAGAATTTTGATAGGGTGCAGGAAGAAACACCCTTTTTGTGCATTGGTAAAATCAGCCTAAGTAAACTTGGGTTTAATATTTGCAGCCACTAATACTCCTTCGAAGAGTGACACAACCCTTACCTCCTCTTTTCCTAAATTTTGAAGATGTACCCAAAAAATGCTGTATAGGATTTACCCAGAAAAAATGTACATATTATAGAACTATTCATACATAAAGACATCAATAGCTCCGGAACAGACTCTGGGGACAGTTTGAGAAGGACAAATAATAAGGACCAATCTCCGAGGGATGCTCAAATCATGGTGGTAGTCCGCCACTTCTTCATATTCTTCTTACGTCGAGATCGAGGAAACAAGAGTTGCCAAATCTGTTTTGCAGCAGCGTTTATTGTGGCAGCCTACAAATTGAAGAAGAAAAATCCATTAATTAATTCAAAAACATGCCAGGCTGAAGATTTCTTCTTTAAGCAAGTTTATATCAGTTACAAATGCTTATTATACAAGCCAAGTCCATTGAGTAAAATGGCCTATGTTGTAGGCTCTTGCTAACCATTAGATTAAAACGCCTTAAATGAAGGGTTGTGGACCGTAAAGGCTTCTTTCACACGAGGTCAATCACAAACACTTAACAGTGTTCCCTACTCTCTGATCACAAATGTTCACCACCTTACCCCAGCCAAAGGTTTGTTTACCTTACTTTGTTAATTAAGAAGCCCACTTCCCAAATTCTACCAAAAAATACATTTCTGGAGAATCCAGTTCAAATCTTCTTCCCATGTGCCACGCAAACATGTTATATGTGCGTGACACACTGGTTGACTTAGAACCTCAGACTTGTACGTTTATTTCAAATATTATTGATAATTCAGGAGCCTCAGAAAGACAAAAAATATTATAAAAACAAATTCATCAAATAATACTGCTCAAGTTATATAGTATAAAATAATGCCAATAAAATGTTTTATGGGGTATCATATAAATATGGTTTTCCTGGTTCCATTGGACTTATTTTAACATTATCATGTAAATGTCCCGTATCAAACACTGGATAGCATAAGAATCATAAGCTTACACAATCAACCCTCAGATTATCTTATCCATAAGAGGTTGATAGCAACTAGATTGTTTTAATAACTAATACACATGTTCTGACCAGGATGTTCAGGCGAGGGTCCATGACAGAATCAATCTGGAATAATGTACATTCTGTTGAAACCCACAATCCTTACCTGGATTTTGAATGGAAAGCGATGAGTTTTTACTTCTGCACCTGAAAAGACTCTAACATCCACGCCAAGGCTGTCAACCCCAACCAGGTAAGCTCCCTGAAGTCAAGTAATAATATCAGTGAAATAAACAGTCGGCTTAAACCAACTGTTAACAGTAGACACAAAATCAAAGAATAATCAGATAATGAAACAAATAATAGTTTTTTCCTACGACAGCGTATTTTCTTGGCATCATGGAGGGAAGGAAGTAAGATAGACAAGAAAAGGAGAGATGTAAAGAATCAACAATTTCCTTGTTTCGTATCATCCAATGGAAAATAAGGGAGGCTTTCCTTCATTTATTTGATGTCATAAACGAAAAGAATGGAGATGTAAATAAATGTCAAATTATTTTATAACCTTTTATCCAGTTAAATTGATTAATTTGAAAGATCTGGATAGTGGATAAAGTGGGGAAAAAATTGGATTACCTCAGCTTCAAGACCTTTCTTCTTGCAAAGTGCTTTAAGATCATCATCACAGAATCTGTTGAAGCGTTCCAGAATTTCCGAAGAAGAGTGTGCAAGAATATCAGGTTCAGCGTCTTGAAACTCTAGCACACTAATTTCAGACTGCAATTTTTGTGGACATGTGGAACATTCATAATTTGTAATTTAGAATATAAATCTCAACAAACTTAATGATCCTTCAAAGTACAGAAAAATATTGGGTATTTAGTAACGCACCCCCATTTGCTTTCTAGGGGTATTTTAGCAGGCTTCACCTTTAGGTGTATTTTTCAAAAAATAAAGTCATAAGTTATGAACGCACTCTTTCTAAATAACAAGCAGGTGTTTTTATATAGATAGATAGATAAAGAAAGAAAGAAAGAAAGAACCGGTTTTGAGACACATGCCTGATATCCATACATGGAGTGGAGCTTGATTTTCAGGATCTCCAACCGATATAGTGTCAAATTAGTGTTTCCTTGGTCATCAATACTATTTGAGTAAGAATCTTCGCCATACAATGATTGAAAAGGAACGAAGTTAAAAAACAAATTACCAATGAATCTACAGTTTATTTTGTCAAAAACTAAGATTTCGTGTCACTGATAAAGAAGAGCCTTTGCCTCTGCAGGTTACATAAATGCAATATGCTTAGAGAACTGCAATGACAAACTTCAAGCTTTGTTGTTATATTGAAATACTAGATAGACATTCCAAGACAAGAACCAACAAGCAATAGTAGTAGTGAACCCAAACAGCTAACACCAAATTTGAGTTTTCAAAAAAGTAGCACACCTTTAGTCAACTAAACAAGATCCTTCTACAATACAAAATTGTAAGGAAGTTCACAGCCCTTTAACACGCTTCTTCATAAATGTGCCATGACAAGAATGTATTACATAAAATGCACAATAAGTTAGCCAACAAATTAATAAACTAATTGCTCTACACATAAATAAAAACATGAAAGTGACATAAAAGTTAAAACTGGATTGGTGTAAATGTGTATCCTTAACTCTAACTTCCAACACCTTTACATCCCCCTTTCAATAAAAATCTATGCTCTACAAAATTTAATTTTAGGAATTTCTATAGTTATCCATTAGGTGCTCTTCGAAAAACTCAATGTTTTTATGCTAAACGAGTTAAGATGAAATCTGTATATCATAGATATCAATCTTGAAGTTAACTATACCTCTCGAGCCAGAGATGTATACAGCACCATCTTCAGTGTGATACGTCCATCTTAGATAAGACCTTTCTTCATCGTAAATGGGTCTAAGGAACCCTATAATAGAAACACCATTTGAAGGATGGTTCATTCTTTTAATATATTCCACGTTGTTGACAGCCTAGAAGAAAAATCATAAAGGATCAATGTTATTTCTTCCAGAACCTATGAATCTGTTAAATCATTCTCATGTTGAAACTTGAGATATTAGCTATCTATCAGTTCTTGTTGTGTTCTTTTTCAGGGGATGGAGGACCTTTGTTAAACACTTTGAGAAATAGATTGGATGAACAGAGTTTGTAGCGTCCGGACGTCCCCAATTCACTGAAATGTTAAAGTCCTCCATTTCTGAGACCTGTTTGCAGAAGAATATACTTGAGATTTAAATTTCTCACATGCATAAAAAGAAACTATTGGTAACTAAAACAACTTTCGAAATTCCATAATTTAAACATCTGAAAATGCAAACCTCAACATCATCATCTTGATCAACAAATGTGAATAATTCATCACCCTTGCCATTATTGAAAATGTCATACTCGCTAGCAGTCCTTCTATTATTATCATATATTGGGATGTCCATTCCAATGAAAACATTCTGAAGAAACACAGACCCTGAATATCAATTTAACAACTTCTATGTTAAAGATAAGGATGGAACACAAGAAGACCATGCCAAAAACTACTTCACTTTACCGTCCAAACAACAAATATAGCTCTTCAAGCTGTTGCACAAAAACAGAGTTGAATCACTTAAAAAAAATAATACTTTTAGGATGACTACATAATCTCATGATCTGAATTAATAACTTCATATGATTTAAAATAAGTATATCATCTATGAAAGTGGCTTTTTATTTTGAGGGAAAACATGAAATAACAAGGAGTCCCAAATACATCAGTCAAAAGAAAAAAAGAAAAAAAAAAGAAACATGAGAGAAGTAGGTGAAGAGATTGGAAACCTGGACCTTATAACTAGAAATACTATACACAGGTTTGACATGGTTCCCTAACACATATCTGCAACTTTCATCTACTTCAAATTTAAAAAGAGAAAATATATTTTTCTTAAAATAATTTGCATTAGGTGGGGAGACAAAAGAAGTAAAAGGAAAAAAGGTGGCAAATAATCCTTCCTTAGAGAAGAAAAGAAAAAGGGAAATCTCAACAGCTAAGCATAGTTGATCAACTATTTGCAGGACTAACAATGAAATCCCTTTGTAAACAACTACTAAATTCCTACCACAGGATTGTTAGCTCCACGATCTGCCAAAAGGTTTGCATCATCAAAGATTTCAAAATATATATCTACAGAAAAAAAAAACAAATAAAAAGCAATAAGTTAAAATTCTCAATGTTTAATACTAAATTAGAATTCGATAAGGTAATAGATGATTCTCACATCATAAACAAAATATATACATAACAGAAAGAAAACAAACCTCCAAAATCATCAATATGATATTCAAACTCAGCCCATGAAATCTGCTCATGTGGTTCACAGTGTACCATTGCAGGAAATGCTAGCAAGGCGCTTTTATTAGCCTAATGGCAACAAACAGGGCATGATGATAAAAGGATATGGATACTACCAAAATACGTTAAGCAAAATAGAAAAATCATATTATGTGTGCTAAGCCCCCAGCTCTAGATATTGCAAATTAACTCCTTTCACATGCACAAATGCATTTAGGAACAAACCTCTACAGCTGTTTTTGCCATTTCAGGAGGAGAGAGTCTTGCTGGCTTTGTATCATTGGAACCTTTCAGTTGTTCAAGAGGATGATAACCTTGTTCATCCATGTGATCAGAAGAATCGGGTATAGAATCTGAATAATCTGCAGCAACATTAACCTTTGAAAGGCACTGATCATGCCCTGTGGATAGCCAAAGCAGGTGTGGCAATCCAAAAAATGAACTTTTGTACCTAAAGATAACCAAAACTATTTCAGAAAACAAAGCATTTTAGATCTTGCAAGAAGAATAATGAATAGAAATGAATAAGGTTGAATAGAAATGAATAAGGTTGAATAGAAACTTCAAGTGTGAATTTGAATCTTACATTGAATAGAATGAGAAAGTTGAGCAAAATATAAGGAAAAAGACCAATAAACTTATTGTTTTAAGGTTTTGAGTTGAAAGTGGTGTTATAGTCTCTAATATAAGTTTGCTTATAACTCATTGGTGTCAAATCTTCCTTGTGTATCCCCCTTGAAAGAACCCAACAATGGTATCAAAGCCAATATGGATCATAAAAAAAGAAAGAAAGAAAAGAAGTCAATCATAGTAGTTGAGTGTCATACTGATATGGAATATGGATGCAAATAAATCTAAAATATCTTTCCCTAATTTCCTTGTCTCTAATTAGAGACAAATTGAATAATTCCACATGTAGTAGTATTACAATTCTATAAGCAAGAGAAAGGTGAATCCACTTTCAAACAGACACTCTATTTTCTGAATAAGGGTAAATAATCATCAATCATGCAATGTATAAGCACCTTGTGCTGGCAAGGTCATGCCATCTTCGGCCATCAATAGGAAGTTTGATTGAATTGCTTGTTATTCCATATGACGCAGTGTAACATATCCCTTCTACAAGACACAGTGTTGAACAAAGATGAAAACAGTATCCAGAAGAAAGAGCAGTTGAAATAACATAAATCCTCAAGTCAAAGACGTCAACGGGTGTACTGTGGGCAAGTATCTCAAAACACATAGAAGAAACGAAAATATCAAAATGTGCAAAAAAAATTAACAATCAAGAAGTTCTACCGCTTGAGACAAAAAATTCCGTCTCCGTAAAAATTCTGCACTCACTCACTCTCAATCAAATTCCTAGCATGTGTAATGTAGGTAAGTAAGTAGTATCTCAAATCACACAAAACAAAAGAAAATCTCAAAATGTATAAACTAACAAAAATCATATAAGTTCGATCACTCCATAACAAAAGTATAGTCTCGATCGAAATTTTGCGCTCATTCTCGTTATCAAATTCCTAAAATCTGCATTTAGCCCCAAAACTTGTAGACTTCTTCACAATCTGAAGACCGTAAGATCATTTAATTGATTTATTTTGCTCCGGCGAACTCCACAGTTCTATTATTGTAAAAGCAAATGAAGCATTCTCCTACTTAAAAACTCGATTGAGCCTAATAACTTGAGAACATTTTCATCTAACTAGAGTTAAACATGCATGCATGAGCACGAGGATCAATCATTTTACTGTGAAACGAATTAACGGATTGTCTATTTGAAGGAGTAATAGTAATTCGGAAATTGAATAGCGTAGAAAGAAGAGTTCGAAATACTTACCAGAAGGTGAGGAAAGTGAGGAAGAAGCAGGAGGTCGAATAGCCATGGAAGACAACGACGATTTGAGAAGAGAGGGAAACTCGCTTTTTATGTGACAGTGAAAGCGCTAACTAACAAACATGACGATGGTGTGTGATTCTGTTCTGCAGTGAAACTCAAAGGCAGGCTTTTACTTCTGCTTCTCCAGTGAACACTAACCTCACTCCAACTTCTTCGATCCTCTACTGCCGCTGCAGCTCCATCTTCCTTGAAGATAAAATCTGGACCACTCGTCATTTTGCTTAATCTCTGTATGATGGATGATCAACGGTTGTGATTTAACTGAATATAAAACTGGCTACAGCGGATTTACTTTCCCTACTTTTACCCTCGTAAGCCACATTTCCATCAACTTTTTCCCTTTTGTTTCCCTAGCCGCCATGGTTATTAGTTTTATTTTCAATTACTTTTGCACATATTAAAAAATAAAATAATTTTAATATTCATATATTTCGTGATAATTTGTTTTGTCAATTAATTTTTACTGTGAAAGATTTGTATGCACGGAGTTAATTAAAGTGGGCTTGGCTCCAAAATCATAAATTTGTCTTGTTTCTAAATTTATGTATGATGCATGCTGAGTTCTTATCTCCAAAGAATATTCGATTCTAAAATTATTCCGTATGAATGATACAGAAATGATTGAAGATAGAATTTGGTTGTCCAAGTATCGTGCTTCTATTTTAACTTTTCCAATACCTACTCTTGTTTTAAAAGAAAAAAAAAAAAGAGAAAAATAATCATCTTTAAGAACACAGGGATACTTATAAGGAAAGCATAAATTTTTTAAATGTATTCCCTTGGTTTTCTAATAGCTGAAATGTCTCTCTTTTATTGTAAATGAAGTATATGTTTTAAAAGAGTAATATCTAATTTTGAAATATAATTTTTATTTAGATTTATGTGTTTTTCCCTATAATGCATCAAATTTTATAATACTTTTTTTTTTTACTTTCCCTAACACTCGTTATATGTTAAGGTTGAGTTAGGCTTAAAGTCCACTTCGTAATATGATATCAGAGCTATTTCGAGCCTATTCTAGCGAGTATTTGTTGGGTTTATCAAGTCACCCGCTATCAAACCGTTATCGGACCACCCATAACATATATCTCCACGCACGAGTTGGTAGCCTCGGCATGGGGAGTGTGTTGGAGATCCCAGGTCGACTAGAGATAAGGACATTTCATTGTATATAAATGAACGCAAACCTCACCTCATTGAGCTGATTTTATGGGGTTGAGTTAGGCTTAAAACCAAAATTAGAGCATGTTTGTTTAAACCCAAAATAAATTCATTTAATCGGCACATGTTTTAATATGATTTTTATCGTTGAAATTAACTTAGACATACATCTCAATTACATTTAATAATTCAAAATTATTTGTCAAAATCAATTCTACTAAATTTTAAACAAACAAGCCTTCTTTTTTTGCATTTGGCCTTTCACTAAGATAAATCAACAAAAGAAGCCAATGGTTTGGTCCTCTCAGTGCTTGAAAGGTGGAAATATTCCCATTATCTCAGGAGTAATTGGCACATGATCCTTGATGGTTGCTGCTAAGCTCAGAACATGGCCAAGGGCTAACCTGATGAGCAAATCCAGACACATCAGAACACTTCCAAGGAGGAGTTCTAGGTCCTGTCACTCCACCAAGGTTGATATCATAAAGGCAAATATCAGAGAAAGGTGAATTTTTCACCCCTTGTATCAAGCCAGCCTGCAAAACCTTCACACCCCAAACATTCTTCATCGTGACACCCTTCACAATGGGGAGAGCATTCGGATCAAATTTGTCATCAGGGTGGTCCCCAACATCACCTGAGATCCTTATTCCCTTCCGTGCATCCTCCATATACACATGAGACACTGTAATATTCTTTATAAATCCACCCCTGCCACTGTTGGTCTTAATGTGGATACCAATTCCCATTTTGTAAAGGTTGATGTGTTCAGCAAGTACATTCTCCACCCCACCAGAGGTTTCACTGCCAATAGCAATTCCAGCAAATGGAGATGATCCACTTACTCGCCTGATGGTAATGTTAGAGCTAGGAAGGCCATAAGCAATCCCATATTCATCCCATCCACTCTTCACAGCCACAAGATCATCTCCAGTAGATATGTATGAATCCTCTATGCACACATTTGAACTTGAATCTGCATCAATGGATTACTTGTATGAATGGATATATGCAAGGGTTTTTTTTACTAGTCCTACCAACCTAATGGTTCCATAATATTACAACCACCACAGATAATCCCTGGATTTTGCCATTAACTACTGCATTGTAGTGTTGGTTAACTTGGATGAAAACAAACATGAATACAAAACTTGAGAGGATACTTGTCAAATCTCAAGCCACTGACTACATCTGAGTGCATCTTGTCACCAGTATCATAATTGTTTTATAAGAACAGAATTCCAAAAACCAGTTAGTAACCTAGCATAGTATGTGCAGGCTATTTGTTGTATTACTTTCACTATGTACACAAGTTGTACTCTGTAGCACTTATTCTTTCCTAATCTCTATTTAGAAAGCAATCACTACATACCTGGATCAATGCCATCAGTATTTGGAGAATCACGTGGGGCCAAAATGGTGACAAATCTAACAACAACATTGCTGCAAAGAAGTCAAACAACTAGGAATCAGATTTAATGATAAGAGCTGGTTAGTTTCTAGAGACAAAAGTAACAAGCTTATAAAGAATTCATACAAATATGACTATTAATATTTTTCCCCAAACATCATGGTATGCTGGTACCATATAATAAATTAAAGAAGTGACATGAAGAATGCTATCTGACCAATCCTTAAATTCTCATGAGTGATGACCTCTATCAACCTATACCTGCTGTAAACCGGGTGTATGTTCCAGAAAGGAGAATTCTTGAAGACTACATTTGAAATAATAATATCTCTAGAATTCACAAATTCAACAAGGTTTGGTCTAGTAAACTGAAGAGATCCCTGCCTCCACTTATTCCACCAAGCATCTCCTTGCCCATCAATTGTGCCATTTTCACCTGTGAAAAAACATGAATGTGTGAGAGATGGAGGGTGTAGTTTGGGCACTAAACCCTCCAGTCTTGATAAAAAAAACTCTCCCAGCACTCAATTATGGGTATGCATTATAAAGTTGATATTGGACAGAAAATATAATTTTAAAATATTAATATATATTAAATTTGAATTTATCTATTTTTAAATTGTTTTATTTTTTAAATATTTGATTTAGATAAGAACAATTCAAATTTATTAATTTTTTTTCATATGAATAAGTAATTCAATTACTATTGAATGCAAAAAAAAAGTTTATTTAAATATCAAACAATTATTAATAATTAGAAAATATTAAGGTTGATGATTTTTTAGTTAATTTTTGTTGATATTATTTCTAGATCAAAGTTCATAAAAAAAATTCAACTATTATTGACACAATGTTTTTTCAATTAACTCTTACGAATATTGTTTTAAGTTAATGTAGTTCACAATTATTTATGTTGAATTTTGGAATGTTTGATTTATGTCTTATGTCGGCTAAAAATGATATCGACAAAAATAAAATAAAATCCTAGTCAATGTTTAGTAAAATTTAAGTCCCAACAATTTAATGACAAATAATATTGCTATGAATGATAAAAAGAAATAATCACCACACACTAACAAAAATAATATACCAAGATATAAATCAATAAAAAATATTTAGTTCACATCAGCAAAAAGAAAAGTAGGCTCTAAAAATTAGTGGAAAAAACTCTAACTAAATAGTAGTCTATATAAATTGTAAATAAAAAAATAACTCATATCATCATTGATAAAAAGATCCTATAGTTTGAAAAATAGTTCTCCTAAATGTAATGATCATAGTCAAATCAACGACCTTTAAGATAAAATTAAAGAGGACATACATTAATTTAAGAATATAAATAATTTTAAATTCTTACCTTTTATAGTTAAAAGTTAAAATTCTACAATTTTAAATAATCTAATTACTTTCATAAAATTCTAAAATTTTAATTTCTTACCCAGAGAACATGTTTTATTATAAATATATTTTAAATTTTCTATAAAAAAAAATTATTCTGAAAATTCTCTATCCAAATACACATTAACATGATGGTTTTTAGAGAGGTCAAGTATACTTTAAAACTAAAATGGTTAAGTGGAGTAAAATATTTACATAGATAATTAGTTTCCATGGATGGGTATTAATTAATGCAAGTGGAATCTATAAGCTCTCTCATAAAGACTTTACAAGTGGAATTTATAAGCTATCTCAAAGAAGACTTCAGTATTGAGTAGCTAGTTTTTTTTCCATCTTTAACCTATATAATTATAATTTTTATAATGATTACTTTAAAATTACATATATAATTATTTCTTATTAATTTAAAAAGCGAAAGAAAATTTTCATAATCGAAGAATAATTATATTCTATAAGTACTATTTAGATTTTATCTACTGGTCTGGTACATATGCATCCTAAAAAACAGTTAATATTAGATACCCACCAGTGATTACCACATCTTGAACTCCATCTCCATGCATGAAACTCATATACCTTCCTCCAGGCAGCTCCCTTCCTCTTCCATAAGAAGGCAAGGGTGCAATCAAAGGCCAATTTGATGAATCCTAAGGAATCAAGCAAATGAAAGGCATTATTAGAAATTGAGTCCTAGTTCATCTGATCAACTTTTGATCTATTTGTTTTTTTCTCTTAAAGACCATAGTGTGTAAGAAAGGAAGGAATGATGAAAGATGTTTATTATAATTTTGTATGTAGCTAGATCAGGGTGCTTTCAAAACAGATGAAATTAGCATAGACAGATAGATACACTAATCACCATCTCAGATTCATGTTTAATTAAAACAGAGGAATAACACTAGCATGTGGCAGCAGCAGCAGAATAAGTGTCTACCCCACCACCACTTGATTAGGAAAGTAATTGTCTGAAATCCAAGCTGCTAAAGCTACAATGTGATGCACAAAGTGACATATGTATTGATGAAGACGAGACCAACGTGGGACCCACCATAGATCACGAAGATGGTATGTTTCCCACCATCCATTTCGATCATCTACAGTCCATACTCATACCACCAACCATACAGATAAACAACAACATTTGTGGACTGAATCCATCACAAACCTATTCATTAGTAACGTCTTTTTTCTAAGCACGTGAAATGTTTTTAAATTGTCACATCGAATGTACAATTTCACGTTCCTCCTCGAGTAGTCGGTGGATTGTATCGCCCAAAAACAGTAGTGTTTATGCAAAATTTAAATTAACAGAAAACCAACAATTCATGTAAAATGTACATTGCAATCGACGAAAGTAAAACGGTGAAGAACATGTTAATGAGAAAATTAATACTTAATAATTAAAATTAACACACGGAGAAAGAAATTAAAAATGATTTTGAAGTTGATTGTGTAGTGTACCTGTGTGGCCATGATAACGGCGCCGGCAGCGAGGAAGAGCGTCATGTGGCTGGTGAGGTTGAAGGGTTCTGTTAAGTAGACCCCGGGAGGGACGTAAAGGAGAGTGCCTCCTACACGTGGCAAGTGCTGAACCCTGTATATGGCCTCTCTGAAGGCCCTGGTGTTGAGGGTGCGGCCATCACCGACGCCGCCGAATTCAGTTATGGAGATGTTTTGGGTGCGGAACCCCAACGGCACTATGTTGGAACACGACACAGTTTCGGCCTCTCCCGAGACAAACCAACAACAACACAGACACAGCAGCGTGAAGCAGCGGAGGCGCATTTTTGGTGGATCAGATTGGGAGAAACGAAGAAGGAGCGATTCGAAAAGGGCTCTCTCTGAAGTTAAGGGCAGTGGGTTCTGCTATGTGGTGGTTGGTGAAAGCATTAAAGTGGTAGTAATGTTTTGGTTCTGTTATGTCCTACACTGAGATGCAGAAGAGTTCAAAAAGACTCTAGGAGATGACACTAGTAGAGATTAATATATTATGAGTGAAAATTTGATGGATAAACTGGTTTTAGTTAGATTTAAAATTTATTTCGTAATATAATATGTTTTTAAAGTTAGTTTGTTAAATTAAAATATTTAGAAATTTTGTATTAGTTAGGATATATATATATTAGGGTGTAAACTCTAACTTCTGAATCAATTTTTTTATGTTGAGTTGTAAATAAGCACATCTATTAACATATGAGTCATAAGAGTATTTAGTTTGGAAAGAAATATCTCTTTTAAGAAAACATTATTCCTATTTGTTTTATTTGTATTTTTGAAGTTTCAAATTCATATTTTTATTGTGAGGTACCATTACTCCAACTTTTGCCAATAGATTCTAGAATAGAACAATATAACTACTTAGTGTATTGAGCTGCCGAAACATGACTTTTATTGGTTTAGTTTAGATTTTTTAAAAAGCTTTGACACTACGTTTGTTTCACTGTTCGACTGGTCATACAAATGGAAATGTGGGTGACATTGTTTATATAGTGAAATGTGAGCAAGATGTGAGAAATCATGGAAAAGCCAGATTAGTGACAACTATTAATTGATCATGGTGCCCTTCACTTTGATGGTTTTGTGGAACTTCATTGGCCTATTGGTGGTGTAGCACTGAAGTAAGGAGTGATGGAACACATGATCCAGACGGAGTTTATTTTAGTATAGAAAATGTGTTGGAAGGATAATCGATTATATGATTAAAATAATTAATATTATGTTTTTTTTTCTAGTTGATAATCCATTATTCAATGTCTTTGAAGAATTCCATAATTGATTATGAGATATTTTTTGAATTGAACATTGATTATTGTTGCTATTTTTCTCGGCAAGTGTACCGAATCAATTGTAATATAATACTCTTTAAAGTACAAATGTCGAACCTACAGAGAACAATTCTAATTAAGATGTTCTGTTATAAAACTCATTAAGTATAAAAAATGATTTTGAGAACTTTTTCATGAACAAATTAAAGATTTCACAAGTAACTCAAAGGTTTAGGGTTTGATTCAAGCAAAACCAAAACTAACTTATCAAATATAAAGAAAGATACTTGAGATTGAATTGCGTCTATCTCAATCATCTTTATTTTGGAATAATACAATATATAATACTCAAAACTACTTATTCTTGATGCTTAATTTAAAGTCATTCACCTTGATTCCTCACAGATGAAATTCATAAGATAATTTCTCAAACACTGATTCCT
>Ga0123342_1006216_pt1 | contig 16704 bp, 13 predicted proteins | sample Turbeawhitnodule_FD_89960 | JGI IMG/M metagenome (GOLD analysis project Ga0123342, IMG submission 89960) | Root nodule microbial communities of legume samples collected from Mexico - Turtle bean Mexico white nodule | ecosystem: Host-associated > Plants > Roots > Nodule | place: Mexico: Nepantla... | reverse complement strand
TGTTGGAGATCCCACATCAACTAGAGATTAGAGCCTTTGATTGTATATAAGTGGGTGCAAACCTCAACCCTATGAGCCGGTTTTATGGGGTTAAGTTAGGCTTAAAGTCCACTTCGTAATAAATTTAATTAAATAATGAAATTTATCAATTCCTTATGTTATAAATTGTTTCCACCTTAAACGATGAAAAATTGATGGAAACAGTGAGTTTGAAAGATAATATTTGAAGTTGGGAGTTCGGTTAGAGGAGAAGATGCTTCAACTGAAAAATTTCTCAAGTGGATACACTAATAAAAATTCTAAACAAATGTAAATCTAAATCGAAATAATAAAAATAGGTGAGTGTGGGAAGAAAAGGGGTTAGGGGAGTATTAAGTAAAATTTGCGTATCAGATTTTTGCAAAATAACTTAAGGGGAGAACATTTTGATTTCTATAATATGTTTTGGAACATCAAGGTCACCCCATTAGTCCTATGCATTGCATGGATGATTATGTTAAATAGAGCATCCATAAAAGATAATTTGACAAAGAGCGGTATCATAATAGATAGTTTCTTATGTGCCTATGTGGGAAAGAGGAGGAAATAATAAACAGCTTATTCTTCACTTGAAAGATATAAAAAAAAAAATCTGTAATCTTTGTCATAGGTGGATAGAGTTGTTACTATGTCCCATAATGACCCCAAACAAAATTTGAATCAGTTCTAGTTGACAAATGTAAGCAACAAGAGAAATCAGATATGGAGGTATATGGATAGCAATTATGTGGAGCAAATGGAATCATAGAAATAATTTTCAAGAATATGATGGTGGATAGAGAGGAAATATTTGGATTGCTACAAGTAAAAGGATGGGAATGGATAACTAATAAATGTAACAATGCTTCCTTCTCTTTCTCAAATTAGTACATATGTCCTAAAACATGTTGAAATTTTATTAAGATGTAAGAGAATGAGAGGGTGTAGGAGGGCACACTTATGTTTATGCAAAGTCAAATAACCATAAATACAAAAATAATTAGAATCAGAAAGAAGGTGGAGATTAGAAAATATGCGAGATCAATGCCAGTAAGAAGCATAAAAGGTATCTACAAATTTCTGATAGTGTAAGACTAGAATTGTTAAAGATTTGTTGGTTGTTTTCTGGTTATCTATCATTTATTAACATAATATGGTTTTAAATGAAGTCAAAACTACATTAGTTGTATCAAAATAGGTAAATAGATGTAGGATTTCATTGGGTATGTTATATATCAGAGTGTAGTATGTTGTAGGATACTTATTATATTTTACAAAAGCTCTAAAAGTCATGGTAGTTAATCGAGCTTGGAAATCTCTGTTAGTTAAATACCAAAAGAAGAAAAATGGTAGCCAATGTTAGCTTTTTTAGGGTTAAAAAACCCTAGAGAATGTGTTTCCAAAAAATAAATTGCATGTGGAAATTGTAACCATGAAAAATTGATTTAGCCGTGGTTTTAACCTCGATGGTGTAAAAATAAACTTCTATTAAAATAATTTTTTCTTGTAGAATTTTCATTTTGAAAATATTTGTTCAATAAATATCTATTGGCCGAGTACTACTATTGAATGCTATGAGAATGAACTAAGAAAATTGTTTGCTAAAATATTTAATAATGTGGACTAATTTTGAAACTTAAAGATATTATGTAGTTTATATTTTTGGGCAATTATAATTATGATTAAGAATGAAGTTGATAATTGGGGTGTTGCATTGATGACCATGGAAGAAGATGCATAAGTCGTTTTATACAAGATGCATGAAATATGAAGTTTTGTCGATTAGTGTAATGAGATGACCCAATTTTCAAAGTCTTCAGTAAAAAGTGGTATAAGGGACCATCCCACTATATGCCAATCATTTACAACTCTTTTTGTTCTTTTGCGTGGAATGTCATATAAGGGGCCAATGCACTTCATAGAAATTCCCACGTATGGAATGGGATTGCTTAAGTCTTTTCCAAGTTTTTTTTATTTACTTACATGAAATCATCTAAATAAAATAATGTTCACATAAAATAGTGTAAACAGAATAAAAATCATATGAAAGTGAATCTCACTAGCTTGACTACCTCATAATTAATTATTTCTGATTAAAAAAATCACATAATTGATTATGTTCTAGTTTAGTTGAAAGTATATTAAGGTTCATACAATCATACTAGAAATAAAAAAATATGAATTGATAAATTAAGTGAAATTTGTTAACATATAATATTTATTTTATTTTATTTTAAATATTTTATATTTTATATTTTATTATTTAGCTATAATGATTATTTATTGAGTTGTAAAAAGAAATATGTTTTTCTTGTTTGTCTTGTTTTAAATTTTTAAACAAATATACATTTATTGTAAGCCCTCCGTGAATAAAAACACGGAACAACAATCCCCTCCCAATCATTATCCTCTCTTTTTTTCCTGCTTTCTCTCTCTACCAACTTCTCTTTCTCTCTTCTTTTTTCAATTTCTATTTCATATCTCATCTATTCAAAAATCTAATCACGTCTTGGTGTAATTGAGGAGTGAAGGTACATTTCTACCTTATCAGATTTTCAAACAGAGTAAGTTCTATTTTACTCTAAAGATCTCATATTCTCTGTTTTTCTCTATTATTTAGTCATCAATCTTAGTGGGGTCAGTTGAGTAAAGTAATTCTCTCAACTTATTTTATTATATATAGAATTTCTATTTTGTTTGGATAACTTGCATTAGACCATTATATTTAAAGTTTATCCAGACTGAGAGGATAAAATTCTAAAGGTTGCTTAGAAAGCAAGCAGTTAAAGTAACATAAGCTAACTTTAATTTTCAATAGCACTCTAGGTTAGAAGATATGGATGTGGAGGGGACCTGGTCCTAATATTGAATTTCTCTTGCAGGGATGTTGTTTGATAAAATTGTTTGGTTTTATGTTGTGTGAACATGTATAAATATTACCATATTTTTTTGCGAAGCAAATAATAAAAGAGTCTTCAATATCAAAGTGGCCTTGAATTGTTTTGAACTTTCCTCTGGGCTTAAGGTGAACTTTTTGAAGAGTAGGATTGGTGGCTTGGGGGTTTATCAGATAACGATCCAACATTTTGCGACAATTCTCAATTGTGAAGTGTTGGTAACTCCTTTTGTATACTTGGATATGGAGGTAGGGGGTGCCATAAGAGACACGGGCGTTCTGGGTAGGGGTGGTTGATATACTGAATAGCAGATTAAGCAGGTGGAAAGGTAGGTTCTTGTCAATAGCTGGAAGGATTAGTCTTATTAAGTAGGTACTTTCTTCTATTCCATTATTTTATCTGTCCTTATTCAAAATGCCCTATGATGAGACCCAAGGAGAGAGGGTTCCTACCAATGATGAAAACCAAGCCCAAATCATAACCTCAACACCCATACCTCAGAGGATTACAAGGAGCAGAGCACAAAATATGAGAGTAGAACATCAATTGGTCTCTCTATTTGTAATTTCCATAGAGTAGCTTTTAATAGCATAATTTGGAGGTGAAGATATAAGAATGGGGCCATAAGAAGTCCATTAGGGTAGAAAGGAAACCCTAGTTTCTATAATGTGTAGGATGGTGCGGTTTTTACCAAAGTCAAACCCTAAAACCACACCACTTCTCCTTTTCCCATTCTACCCTTTAAGATTTCTCTCCAAGGCTCCTAAATCTATAAATAGTGAGACCTACCTCATGTAATCACAAGTTGAAATTAGAGTAAAGAAATTCTGCACAATTTTTGTGTGATTTGTGAGTGAGTGAACCTCCTCCTAAATTGGTCTTATCTTATGAGAAATGAGCTCTCAAGTGGCGGCCTCCCATGTACTCATCTTGGTTATTCCATCCCATCAAGTGGCGTGTTTCATCATAGCTCCACTTTCATAAGTTCTTCTTTCATATTCTCTTCCATTAATCCGTTCCATTTGATTGTGTCAATTCGGTTTTCTAGTCTTATTAATTGTTTTGCTTCCTTGTTTTCAATTTGGTCCATATTCTTGCTCACCTAGTGTTTGTTAAATTTCCACACCATATTTGTCATCATTCTCACAATTGAATTGTGTTTTTCCTTTACCTTTGTGAAATGAACCTTCACATTTACTTAACCACTTGGTTATGTTAATGTCCAGTGGGAATTTTCCTTAGGTTCTCACCTATAATTGTCTTAAAATCAAAATCTAAGTAAAGTGTCACCATACAAATGAACAATCCTAAAATCAAATCACATCATGTGGTTATCAGAGCTTAGATTCTTATGTTAATTTTCTTGAGTTGATTTGGCACTTTACAATTTCTTTACATTCTAGCACTTTTAATTCTTGTCTTTAAATTCAAGTACCTTTACTTTCTTATCTTTAAATTCAAGTACCTTTACATTTTTGTCATTATTTTCTTGCTTTTAATTTTCCAGCACCTTTATTTTTTTTGCAGATTTTTTTTTCAAGCCTTTCTTTATATTCATAGCATTTTTCGTTTTGAATATGTTTCTTGTTATGTCTTCTATTGCTCTTGCCTTTTCCTTTGAGTTTTATGTTCATTAGTGTTCTAGGTGTGCTTGTTTTGATTCTTCTTCTTGTTTTTTATTGAGAAGTTTACAACTTAATTAGAAACTTGTTTTAGTAGAGGTTGATTTAAAGTTCCAAACACATGATTTCTAGTGTTCAATTATAATGAATCCAACCAATTTTTTTGGAAAATTGCAAGTTCTTGAAAATGTGCATGATGCAACTTATGATCATTCTTTGCCATAAGTCACATTAGGATTAAAAAAAAAAAACAGTAACAGTTTTTCCAAAACAGTGACGTTAAAAAATATACATAAAAAAACAGCAAAGAATTTTTTCAAAGGCATCTTGGTTATCACTTGGTATAGAAAATCATTTCACAAACTATGGATTCAACTTGATTGGCAAATTGTTTTCAACTTTGTGGAATTTTTTATCCTTTTGCTTTGGCATTTTTCTATTTCAAAAAGTTTCATAGTTAAAAGTGTAGTGAGTATTTTAGAGTCTTATTTTGTGTTTTTCTTGTTTGTCATCTTTTTCAAAGTTTTGTCATATTTCTTACTTCCAATTTGGTTTTGCATTTTCTTGTTTTAAGCTTTTCTTTTTTTGTCTTTTCTTCTTTCCTCAAGTTTTATGGTGAATTACCTTGAGCAACTGTTGAGGATTTGACCTATTTCACTTGGAAGTGTTCATACCACAAGAAAGACTTTGGTTAAGGGAATAAACTTTTTCTTTGAGTGGTTGAGTGTTTTTACTTCATTTTTTCCGCAAGCTTTTCCTTCTTCTAACTTCTTTTCTTTAATTGTTTTTTACTTTTGTTTCTTGTTTGCTTGTTGTGATGGCTCATATCTCAAGAGGTGAATCATCTAAGCCCCAAACTCCACAAAAATATTTTCTTATTGGAGAATTGGCGACGGCCAAAAGGACTATTGCACAAAAAGATGAAGCCATGAGGCAAATGGAGGAAAGATTCCAAAGCTTGGAATTGCAACATGAAAGACCCAAAATAGGAAAATGACATCATCATAGATATGATTCAAGAAGTTATCACACTTATGGTGACCATGAAGAAGAAGACGAATAAAGGAGGCATCATTTTGAAGATAGGCGCCAAAATGTGGCAAAGTCTTTTCTACCATATGTAAAATTGCCTAGTTCTAGTGGGAATAGTGATCCCAATGTTTATTTAGGATAGGAGGCTAAGGTAGAACAAATTTTTAATGTGCATGAGGTCCAAGATGACCAAAAGGTAAAACTAGCCTCCTTAGAATTTCTGGATTATGCCATGCAATGGTGGCATAAAATTGTAATGGACATTTGTTTAAACAAGAGACCAACCATGGTCTCTTGGGAGGATTTGAAAGAATGCATGCGCACTAGATTTGTGCCTCCACACTATAGGAAAGAGATCTTGTTGAAGCTCAAACGGCTTCAACAAGGGACACAAAGTGTGGATGCTTATTTTAAAGAACTTGAAACAACTTTAACAAAAATAGACATGCATGAAAGTGAGGAGTCAAAAATGGCTAGGTTTGTAAGTGGCCTAAAAAGAGAAATTCAAGATGTGGTAGAATTATATGAGTACTCATCTTTAGTAAAATTGGTTCACATTACCATCAAGGTTGAAACACAACTTTCAAAGAAAACCTTTTCCAAAAATACTCATAATGATGGATACTACTAATCACCTTGGAAAAATAAAACCAAGTTTTCTTCTAAGACTTTTCCCTCAAATCTTGTACAAGAGTCCACTCATAATTCTAGGGATTCTAAACCCTCAACTTCTACTCATAAATCTCCCACCAAAACCTCAAGTAAAAAGTGTTTTAAATGCTTAGGTTTTGGGCACATAGCGGCCAATTGTCCAACAAAGCGAACCATGCTGGTTAAGAGGGGTCAAGTAGTAAGTGAACATAGTGATACATCTTCTAAGTCTAACTCCCCCTCCCCTTCCAAATCCCGTAGTGATAATGATTATGAGATACCTTGTGAAGAAGACTTATTGGTGATAAGACGAATGTTGGGAACAATTCCAAAACCTTTGGATGACACCCAAAGAGAAAATATTTTTCATACCCGCTGCCTTATCAACAACAAGTTATGTTCCATGATAATAGATGGGGGTAGTTGTGCAAATGTGGCAAGCACAAAATTGGTAGATAAACTTGGATTGTCTACCATCTCTCATGCCAAGCCCTATAAACTTCAATGGTTAAGTAAAGAAGGCGAAATCATGGTTAATAAACAAGTCCTCATAACTTTTGTTATAGGCAAGTATAAAGATGAGGTTTTATGTGATGTTGTGCCCACGGAAGCAACCCATCTTTTATTGGGAAGGCCTTCGCAATATGATAGACATGTTTTACATGATGGCCTATCCAAAAAAATGACTTTTACCTTCCAAGGGCATAAGGTCACACTAAAATCTCTCTCACCAAAGGAAGTCCATGAGGACCAACTTAAAATGAAAGAAAAGAGAGAGCAAGAAAAAGAAAAAAAGAATTCCAAGAGAAGCCTTCTCATTTTCCACCAAGAGGTCAAAAAGGTAATGCTTTCACAAAAGAACATTTTTATAACTTTCCCTATGGCTCTTGAGAGTGAGATGGCGTTAGATAGTCCTCATTGTTTTACAAATTTGGTAAAGGAATTTGAAGATGTTTTTCAAGACCCCCCAAAAGGACCTCCTCTAAGGGGCATTGAGCACCAAATAAATTTTGTACTCGGTGCTTCTTTAACAAATAGGCCTGCATATAGAACCAATCCAACTGAGGCCAAAGAAATTCAACAACAAGTAGAAGGATTAATAGCTTAGGGGTGGGTGCAAGATAGCATGATTCCATCTACTATGCATGTAATTCTTGTCCCTAAGAAGGATGGGAGTTGAAGGATGTGTACGAATTGTCGCGCAATAAACAACATAGCAATCAAATATAGGCATCCCATTCCTAGGTTAGATGACTTGTTGGATAAATTACACGGGTCTAAAATATTTACCAAAATTGATCTTAAGAGTGGTTATAACCAAATCCGGATTAAACCGGGGGATGAATGGAAAACCGCCTTTAAGACCAAATTTGGTTTATATGAGTGGTTAGTCATGCCTTTTGGCTTGACTAATGCTCTTGCACCATGTTCTAAGGCCTTTCATTGGCAAGTTTGTAGTGATTTATTTTGATGACATTCTTATCTATAGCTTGTCTTTATAGGATCATGAGATGCGTATGAGGCAAGTGTTAGAAACCCTTAGGAAGGAGAATTTGTATGCTAAAAATGCTAAGTGTATGTTTGCACTAGATCATATAGACTTCCTAGGGTTTGTTGTGAGCTCCAAAGGGGTGCATGTAGATAAAGAAAAGGTTGCAGCAATTCAACATTGGCCAACACCCACCAATGTTAGTGAGGTACGATGTTTTCATGGACTTGCTAGTTCTTATAGGCGGTTTGTGCAAAACTTTAGTACCATTGTCGCACCTCTAAATGTCATAGTAAAGAAGGATGTGGTTTTTAAGTGGGGACAAGACCAAATTGAAGCTTTTGAATGTTTGAAAGAAAAATTGACTAAGGCCCCCATTTTAGCCCTTCCTAACTTTATTAAGACATTTGAAATAGAATGTGATGCCTTTAACATAGGCATTGGGGTTGTCCTCCTTCAAGAGTGTCACCCTATAGCTTATTTTAGTGAGAAACTCAAGGGGAGTCATCTCAACTACTCCACCTATGATAACAAACTTTATGCTCTTGTTAGAGCCTTACAAAATTGGCAACAATACATTTTCTCAAAGGAGTTTGTGATACATAGTGATCATGAATCCCTTAAATATTTGAAAGGCCAAAGCAAGCTTAATAAGAGACATGCTAAGTGGGTGGAGTTCCTTGAGCAATTTACTTATGTGATCAAACATAAGCAAGGTAAAATCAATGTGGTTGTGGATGCTCTTTCAAGAAGATATACCTTGCTACATGTTTTGAATGTTCAATTCTTAGGATTTGATCACGTAAAGAAAATCTATAAACATGGCCTTGATTTCTCTCTCATCTATCAAGAGTGCTCAAAAGAAGGACACAAAGACTTTTTCATCCAAGATGGTTTTCTTTTTAAAGGAAAAAGACTATGTATTCCCCAAGGGTCTTTACGAAAATCTCTTGTAAGATAGGCACATATGGGACACTTTGGGGTAGCTAAAACTTTAGATACATTGCATGAGCATTTCTTTTGGCCACACAGGCGCAAATCCATACATAGCTTTTGTGACAAATGCATAGAATGTAGGAAGTCTAAATCTAAAGTGCAACCTCATGGTTTATATGCCCCTCTCCCCATCCCTACTATGTCTTAGGTAGACATTTCCATGGATTTCATCTTAGGTCTTTCCAAGACATTCAACAGTATGGATTCTATCTTTGTGGTAGTGGAATCTTTTTCTAATATGGCTCACTTTATTCCATGCCACAAAGTAGATGATGCTTGTTTTGTTGCAAATCTCTTCTTTAAGGAAGTGGTTCGTTTACATGGGCTTCCTAGAAGTATTGTATATGACAGAGATTCAAAGTTCTTAAGTCACTTTTAGAGGACTTTGTGGGGAAAACTTTGAACTAAACTCTTGTTTTCTACTAATTGTCATCCCCAAACTGATGGTCAAACAAAAGTGGTTAATAGAACTTTGGCTCAAATGTTAAGGTGCCTTATTTTTGGGAATCCAAGGGTGTGGGAGAGTTTACTACCTCATATTGAGTTTGCTTATAATAGAGTGGTAAATTCTACTACTGCCCACACCCCTTTTAAGGGTGTTTATAGGTTCAATCCCCTCACACCTTATGACCTTCTTCCTATTCTTGTACTTGATGAGATTTTGTGCAAAGATGGTTTTGAGAAAGCTTATTTTGTTAAAGACTTGCACCACCACATCAAGCAGTAAATTGAAAGGAAGGTTAGTAAATATGTTGAGCATGCTAACAAAAGGGGCAAGGCATTGATCTTTGAACCCGGGGATTGAGTTTGGCTATACTAGAGAAAGGATAAATTCCCTAGTCATAGGAAGTCCAAACTTACGCAACGCAGTGATGGTCTTTTTCAGGTCATCAAGATGATTAATGACAATGCCTATGAGTTGGATCTGCCTGATACATATTTAGGTAGTCATTCTTTTAATATCAATGATCTAACTCCCTTCTTTGCAAGTCTTCCAAATTCGTGGACGAATTCCCTCTCAACAGAGGAGCATGATGAGACCCAAGGAGAGAGGACGCCTACCCATGATGAAAACCAAGCCCAAACCATGACCTTAACACCCATACCTCAGACGATTACAAGGAGTAGAGCACAAAATATGGGAGTTGAGCATCAATTGGTCTCTCTATTTGTAATTTCCATAGAGTAGTTTTTAATAGCATAATTAAGAGGTGAAGACATAAGAATGGACCCATAAGAAGTCCATTAAGGTAGAAAGGAAACCCTAGTTTCTAGAATGTGTAGGATGGTGTGGTTTTTACCAAAGTCAAAACCTAAAACCGCATCACTTCTCGCTTTCCCTTTCTAGCATTTAAGCTTGCTCTCCAAGGCTCCTTAATCTATAAATAGGGAAGCTTACCTCATGTAATCACAAGCTGAAATTAGAGTAAAGAAATTCTGCACAATTTTTGTGTGATTTGTGAGTGAGTGAACCTCATCCTAAATTGGTCTTATCTTGTGAGAAATGAGCTCTCAAGTGGCGGCCTTCCATGCACTCATCTTGCCGATTCCATCCCATCAAGTGGCGTGTTTCATCATAGCTCCACTTCCATAAGTTCTTCTTTCATATTCTCTTCCATTAATCCATTCCATTTAATTGTGTTAATTCGGTTTTCTAGTCTTGTTAATTGTTTTGCTTCCTTGTTTTCAATTCAATCCATTTTCTTGCTCACCTAGTGTTTGTTAAATTTATGCACCATATTTGTCATCATTCTCACCATTGAATTGTGTTTTTCCCTTGCCTTTGTGAAATGAACCTTCGCATCTACATAACCACTTGGTTAAGTTAATGTCCAGTGGGGATTTTTCTTAGGTTCTCACCTATAATTGTTTTAAAATCCAAATCTAAGTAAAGTGTCACCATACAAATGAACAATCCTAAAATCAACTCATATCATCCTTTGTGGTGGCAAACGAGCTAGTGAGAATTCAAAGGAATTTCTTATGGGGGTGGGGATATGATGGAAGAAAGGTTGCTTGGGATTATTGGAAAAAGGTGTGTGAACCACGCGAGGTCAGTGGTCTCAATATTATTAACTTAAGGGTTTTAACTCGGTGTTAGTCGGTAAATGGATTTGGCGTTTAGGGTCAAATAAGGGCGGTTTGTGGAAGAAGATTTTTGACTCTAAGTACGGGGTTGGAGAGTTTTGAGAGGGAGGGAAAAATAGCAAGGACTCTCTTTGGTGGAAAGATTTGAAGGAGGTCTGGAGTTTGGAGGGCGGGAGTCGAAATTTTGAAGATGCTATCAGGTGGAAGTTTGGCATAAGGAAGGAAATGTTGTTCTGGGAAGACAATTGTGTGGGCAGTGGAGCTTTGAAGATTGTTTTTCCGAGGTTGTTCTCTGTGAGCTTGTCAAAAACTTCTAAGGTGGCCGAGCTTGGGGTTTGGAATAACGGGATTTGGGATTGGAAATTCGCCTGGAGAAGGAGTTTTTTTGAATGGGAAAAGCAATTGGAGTGTCATTTTTCCCAGGTAGTTCAAGGTGTCTGTTTTCACTTGGATAAGGAGGATAGTTGGGTTTGGAAGGGTGGAGAGGCGCTATCATACACGGTTAAGTCTGCTTATAATCGTTTAAGGGGGGGTCAAGAAGGGGAGAATGCCACTGTGTTTAAACAGTTTTGGAGGAGTAAAGCTTTGCCTTCTGCACTTGTTACTACTTGGAGGGTGTTGGAAAATAAGCTAGCCACTAGGGTTAACTTGGGAAAGTGTGTGGTCGAAAGCTCTTTGTGTAGTCTCTGTAGGGTGGAGAAGGAGTCTAATAGTCATTTGTTCTTCGAGAGCAGCTTTCTTTGGCTAGTGTGGAGCCGTTGTTTTACATGGCTTGGAGTGCAGTTTGTGTCCCACAATGATCAACTGCTAAATTTTTCCCAGTTTAGGTTGAGTAACGCATCTGCTTCGGTAAATGAGGTGTGGGGAGTGATCTGGACTGCAGTAGTAAGTGAGTTGTGGAAGCATAGAAACAACGTAATCTTTGAATGGGGAGTAGTGGATGGTTTAGAAGTGGTTGCCTTGGTTTAAGTAAAGGCTTGGTCTTCGATTACGTCCAAGTCTCTCTCTGGGTATTTCTCTTTTTCCAATTGGTGTATCGAACATCTGGTCAGTATGAGGATGGTTTCTTGATATATTATTAAGCTCAGGCGTTCTTGTTTTTTAGGGGGTTTTTCTGCATAAAGTCAAGGGTGTTTTTAATTATAGGTTTCGGTAGAGCGTGTTTTTTTTAGGTGGGAATGACTTAGGTATTTTATTTTGTATAAGGGTTGGGCCACCCCTGATGTGGTTCACATTTATTCGTTTTTTATTATCGATAAAAAAAATTGATAGTTTGAAAGTTAAATATTATTTTTTTATGTTGGAAAAGTTCTTGAATGTTATGAATTTTTAACGTTATGTGATTAAATGATATGTCTCATATATGAATCATGAAAATTGTATGAAATTGATGTCATACATTTGGGATAATGTATGAGTTGTTGTTTGATGGTACATTAAGTATGAAAAGCCTATGTTTAATGGAGATCTTCTTGCTTCAATGATGATCTAAGTCATGTAGAGTAAGATATCAGGTGGTGAGAAGCTAAGAGGGAGTTCATACGCATTGGGTCCCACTGTAGACACTCGGTATTGGATGTTTGAACTTACCTTGATCTTTTCTATTGGATTCGCTGGTAAGCTTTGGATCAGGTCTTAGTCTCTGGTAGGGGCATCTTAATGAGTCTTCTGAAAGACAAAGTGAGATTGAAATGAAATCCAATGATTGTGATTAAAAATAGATTCATGTGTGGTCTATGTGAATGATGAAATTAGTATTGAAATTTAATACGACAACATTTAAAGAAATGTTTATAAATGATTAGTTTGATTGGTTCTTTTTGCAATGAATTAGATATGAAATTTCTTTTCATTAGCTTACCCTTGTTTTCTTGTCGTGTTTAAACTGCGATGATTGTACTACGTACACGAGCAAATAATCATACAGGTACTAGAGGTATTGGAAGGTCTGGAGAACTTTAGGGTGTTATTTTGAAACTTATATTGTAAATATTTGTATCTCTATAAGATCTAAGCTTATATAGAAATATGTAAAACTTGTATTGTAATCGTTAGATGTATTTTTGGGATGTTACATTTATAATCCTAAATATACTTTTTATATATTTTTTAAAACAAATATACTTGTAATACTAAATAAAATATGAGTTTCATAATTACATTAGAGAACTGTAAACAAAAATTAGAATAATTTATTATTTATTTTTAAAAGTAAAAATAGTTATCACAATTTCAAAACTAAAATCATAAAATAATTATGAATATAAGGTGTATCTCTTTATTAATTGTTATAATTTAAAAACAAAATATACTTAAATAATACTAAATAAAATAAGAGTTTCATAATTACATTAGAAAACTGTACACCAATAGAATAATTTATTATTTACTTTTAAAAATAAAAATATTTATCATGATTTCAAAATTAAAATAATAAAAGAATTATAAATACTAGCGAAAACATCAAGGTTGTTGCGCTTGTGTATCCGTATTTTTCTCTTCTACTCAACTTTCATTCTGATACAAAAATAATTTTGGATAAGTCGAAATTGAAAATAAAAAATAACATGTAAAAAAATGATGAATTGATTAATCAACCTCTTTTTTTTTTCTTCTTCTCTATTTTGAGTTTGTCTTTTTCTTCAATTTTTTTTCTCTTCTTCCATTGGTAGTTTTAGGATCAAAGAGTGTGATGATGTTCATGTTAAATTTATGATTAACTTGATGGTAGATACAAAATAATAATGACTTTACCAAAAATTAAAGTTAATTTAAAAAATTAATAAATAGCAAAATAAAAATTGTCTATTAATATTAATTTGCATATAAAAATTGTTCATTAATATTAATTTAAAAAATTAAAAAATAATTTTTTTTAAGTAATTTATTTGAAATGACAAAATATTTCGTTGTACTGATAAAATAAGATATATTAAATAAGGATAGAATCAGAAAAAATTTATGTACACAAAAAATGGTTATAAAGAATAATTTTCTTTATATATAGGTATAGACAAGAGTATATTCTCAGTGGAACCGGTATATTCTCTTTATATAATGACATAAATAATTTTACTTTTTTATGAGTAATTTATTAAAAATAAAAAATAATGCAATTTAATGTATATATATATATATATTATTTTATAAAAATAATATTAAAAATATAAATCGTTATTTTTATAAGGGGAAGGTTTTTTAATTATTTTGAAATAAAAAATTATTTAATTATTTTTTATTATATAAAGGGTAAAGTTGTTAATTGAAAAATGACATCAACGAAAATTATAAAAAATATGTATGCTTTTTAAATAATGGTTAGATTATAAATAAGTAAAAGAAGTTACCAATTTTAAAGAATAATATCTGTACTGGACAAGAGTGTTTGGACCTTGGTTTGGGCTTTTGGGTGCTCAGCTTGGTTATTGAGTTCAAAGTGTGGCTCGTGATATTATTATAAAGATAAAGAAATATTTTATGTTGTGATATTATTCTGAAGATAAAAGATAAAAAGATATTTAATTTGTTGTGATATTATTCTGAAGATAAAGGATATAATTGATACCCTTTAAATAATTAATAGTTGCATAATAAATAATAGTTGTTGAGAATAAAAGAGGAGCGTCGTGCAGACGTAAAACAAAATGTGTTACACGAATAATTATTATCTTATTTTGTAAGTTTTCACTGACTTGATCGTCGGAGTGTGATCAACAGATGAAGTGTAATTTGTCTCAATAAAGCCACATTCCAGTACAAAAAGAAGACGTGTATCAATATCTAGAAGAGAAGTTACTAACTAGAACAATATCCTAAAAAATGGGTAAACCTAAAAAAAATATGTATTTATTAAATTGTATAGATTTGAATGCATATCTGGCCATCTATGTAATATTAGATATTAACATTAGCCACAAATTCGTAATGTGAGGGGTTGACGAAGACTTGGGACTTTTCCAAGTCTTCCCCCAAACTCTCTTCACTTTCAATTTCTTCTTTTTCTTTCAAGCTTAGAATAAACATGTAACTTTCTTTTAAGAAGAAATAAGTCATACGGTAATTTATTATTTTTAACATTTTATTGTTTAAATTATAGTTGTTTTTATTTCAGCCAGACTATTAAATTTATTATTACTAATCAAACTATTGGAGGTAAGATACATTTTAAGCATATATTAACATTAATTTTATATCAGTAATTTCGTAAGAAATACAGTAAGAAATTTATTAAATTAAAAATTGATATAAAAATATATATTTAATTATCATATAAACTGATTTAGAAGTTATTTTATAAATTAAAATTGTTAGTATTTAGATTAAGTTCTATTTATGATACGTCATTCTAGTTTAGCATAGATGTTTCTTTTAAAATAAAAAATAAGAGTTAAAATTTTATTTTAGTGAGTTTTACATGCAATTTTATTATGCATTGATTAGATTAATCTCAGTTGATTTAGATTTATAATGATATGATTTATAATTTGATTTATAAATCAAATAGCCTAGAAGCAAGTTGAAAAAAATATTTAGTTTTTCTAAGTTATGAAGCACAAAATTAGGGGAAACGATCTTTAAAGAAGAAGTATTAATGTAACTTTGGAATTTTTTGGGAAATGAATAAATAGAAAAATGATATATTGTCAAGTTTATATTAAACTTGGGATTTGTTTCAATTAAAGAATTTCATGTTACATGAGTTTGAATTTAAATGTTATGTTGGAGAAAGAACTTTGGAAATTATTAGAAATTATACAATCATATTGAGTGTGAACTAGTAATTGCATGGGATAATAAAATAAAATAATATTATAAAGTTTAACTTTTATAAGAGAAATAAAATTAATTATTTTTAATCAAGATAAATTGAAATTTGTTCTTGAAACTTAAAGTTGTAGTTGTAATAACCAAAGTAATTTATGTTTAGAGTTGAATTAAACATAAGCTGATGGCTATAATTTTCTGCATGTCATTTATAAAATATATGATAGTTTTGGATGGGTCATGTTGGAATAAAAAGTCATTTTTAACTGAAATTTCAAAGTTGGAAATAGAATTAGATTTCATTGATTGAATTGTAATGTAAATTTTGTATGGTTAAATTAAGTTTAGTATTTAAGATTAAATTAATTGGAGGTGGGTTGAACATCAAATTTGTCCTATACGTGATTGTATTTAGTTTAGTGTAATGAAAAGACACCATTTTCAAATTCTTTTGTTGGAAATACTGGTATAATAAGGGACCATCCTACTATTGATGCAGTATACACTAAATACGCGAATGGAATGGATGAGCAGAAGCTTTTTCTGTTTCTATGGTTTTTGGAGTTGAGTGTGCATACGAGCGAGTAGGATAAATGATATTTTATTTTTCTTAGATTTCTAAAGATGAGAGATGATATCACGTAGATATAATTATTTTACATAAATACCCTGCAAACTTTAGTTTTGGAATCTCAGTATCATTGGAATTCCAAAACTTTGGAATCTCAAAACATAACTCAATACAATCAATTTTCATGTCTTTGTAAAATATATACAATCGATTTTGCTTTCTTTGGTATTATTGATAATTGATTCTCTTTACATTTGAATTTCATAGAGAATCAATTATCTTATTGTGCTTCTTTTTTGTTGGTTTTTTTATTTTTTAAAAATTTGTATTTATATTTTCTATTGCTTTTCAAGTTAGATCTTGGATGGTTGGAGTTGAGTAGTTGAAATCTAAAAAAAAGCATATTTGATAGTACTTTAAACCTAATATATATATATATATATATATATATATATATATATATATATATATAATAATTTTTATGTGACAGAAAAAAATATATATATTTTTTCTAAAAGAGAAAATATAAAAAAAAATACACAAAATAAAATATATAAAAAAATAATCAAAACATAG
>Ga0123342_1006214_pt1 | contig 16705 bp, 8 predicted proteins | sample Turbeawhitnodule_FD_89960 | JGI IMG/M metagenome (GOLD analysis project Ga0123342, IMG submission 89960) | Root nodule microbial communities of legume samples collected from Mexico - Turtle bean Mexico white nodule | ecosystem: Host-associated > Plants > Roots > Nodule | place: Mexico: Nepantla... | reverse complement strand
TGGGGGGGGGGGGGGGGGGGGGGGGGGGGGGGGCGCTTTATGATACACAAAAGACATAATGAGTGTTGGTTAACGAAAGAGACAACAAGTTTATAAGCAGGAGAACCTTTTCTCTTGAGAATCTAGTAAGGACCTATGAACTTTGGAGTCATCTTCTAGATATGATTGCTCTCTTTACACCAAGGAATGACGTAACTCTCAGAAAATCATGATTACCCAAAAAAAAATCTAAAGGTATTCTTCATTTATCTGCATCAGATGTTTGTCTAGTCGAATATGTCTTCAATCATCATAGTTCTCAAAATTTGGCTCACAGTTGTTGATAACTAAAGTGATGAAAAATACGCTAAGTTTTTTTTTCTTGGCTAACTTTCTCCTGGTGAATATCAATAAATGCTTTGATGTCTTTTTCCTCCATCTCAAATAGACGATCTAGGTCAACTCCGTGATCTTCGAGTATTTTGTAATATTTCTGTTGAAAGGTTATTTTCAAATTGCCTAAGAGATTTTGATGTGACCTAACTTAATGATCCACGACTTGTTATATTCTAACATGAACAAAGACATCTTAAAAAAAACCTTTTCACCATTTTTTCAAATTGAGACCTTTTAGCTCACCCAATTATTCTGATTCATTTTTATTCACTATATATGAGAAGTAGGTGATAAAACTCATGGAAATATTATTTCACTCCCATCCTGGAAATTTCAAACTATGTTAACATACTTCCTAATCGTTATTTGTTTGACCTTTGGAATTTTTTGATAGATAAACAAGTAACTACATACTTGACTATATCTTCCTTCGTACCAAGTCACCAATTAAACTTCCTGAAATCTTGATACCCTTGTGTCATACTTAGATGTATACTGAGTTTGCTTTCGTGGCTCTTAAATAACCCATTTGATTCAATTTATCATCCTTTGACGCACTTACTTTGATTTCCTTTCAACCCTCAGTACCTTTGATTTCGTTCCAATCATAGTGATTGCATATGAATCTATCGTCTGCCGAAAGATTCATTAATCATATTGTGGTAACATAAATCCATTTGTCTCACGGTACTTTGATTTCCTTTCAATCCCCAGTACCCTTTTGATTTCCTTTCAGTGATGGCATATGGATTTATTCTCTTCCGAAAGACTCATTAAGTATTCCCTACCAAATACTAACATCTAATCCACTTCAAATGGACCAGGAAAAGTCCAAACATCCATACTATGTGACTACAAGTGGTCACAACATGTATGAACTCACTCTTCAGCTTCTCACCAAGTGATACCTTAGTCTTAATGTACCAAAACACAACATCTCATACATTACATCGAATGTATGACATCAAGTTTATGCAAGATTTCATCAATCACATAAAATACATATCATTCACATACAATGCATATCAATCACTCATACGTCATTTAAGATTTCTTAAATCAATTACATATGTATCTCAAATTCATATTCATATAAACTCATAATCAAATTCAGTTTAACTAACTTTATAACATAACATGGATACAATTACTAGATTAACCTATTATCTAAACCATCTATCTAAGGTTCTATTAAAAAATATAGATAACTTCCCTTAATTGAAATTCTTTATTCTAGTGAAAATTTTAACTCCAACAGGAAAACCACTCCATAATCTAGGGACTTAAAGCATGTTATTCAAACATCACCAAAATTTAGTATGTGGTAAAACAAGTTGAGAGAAATACTTTTCTCACTTGTCCCCGTCAATGTTGATGACTAAATCCTAAGGAAAAAATAGAGAATAAAAGATCTGTAAAGTAAAAATAAACTTACATTGTTTGAAAATCTGATCAAATAGAAATGTAACATGACTCCTTCCATGCTTAGAATTCTAAAAAGATATCCTTTTTAGAATCTTCTTTAAGTCCTCCCATAGATCAACGATACAATTTGAGGACTCACTAGACGTTCCATGAGATTACCAAAACATTCCATCTCTTCCATGTTTCATAAAGATATCCATTATGTTTAGGAACTTTTATACTACCATCAACGAACTTGAATTTATTTTTTAGAATGACACGTTTCATAGTTCTACTCCAAGAATGATAATCTAAACCATTAAGATGCAAACTAATTAAAATCATTATAGAATTTTTACCTGGATGTAGATAATAAAAACTTGATGGGTTTTGAGACATATCCATGGTAGTATTATTCACAAGAACTGAAAGAAAAAAAAAAAAAAGAATGATAGGAAAGAACAAATCTTGAAGTAAGAAGAAAGGAAAAAGAAACAAAAGCAAACTGGGATTTAACCCACTCTGATACCATATTGAAGTCAGTAGCCCTAGTTGTTAGGTTTGTAGTTTTTGCAAGAAGTAAGGTGCATATGTAGAAGAATGTGACGTGTAAATGTGAAGTAGTATGAGCTAATGAGAAGAGCACATCTCCAGGTATGAAACAGTTGAACCCCAGTATAGACAAACCTCTAGACAATGACTTTGGAAGTTCTCCTCAACATTATTATAACATGATTTTACATAATCTAAAAATTATTACAATTTGTTTACTCATAATTCTTGTTATTCATTGTTATTTTGTTGGTCTAACAAATTCTAATTCTTCTTATGTTAACAATGTACAATTGTTATTAAACTCTTTGTTCAAACTAAAGATTACAATTGTTATTAAACTCTTTGTTCAAACTAAAGATTATTGAACTTTTTAAATATTTTTTAAACTTAAAAATTATCAGATGAGTAAAAAAGTTTCCTTAAGTTAAGAAAAATATTTTAACTTTATTTAATGATACTAGTTTCTTAAATAGAAAATCAATTATCCTATGATCTCAGTTTAAAGACTGAAAGATAATAATTTATTAAGGATCATAAAAGATTAATTAAAGCTAATTTATTAATAATATATATGCTCCAACGAAATAATGTAATAAGAAAAGGAAAATAGAAATAAACCCTAAAGCCTAAAGTGTTAACTAAGAATTTATAATTAATAAAGTTTTGCTTGATTATAATTTTGGTCTCTTGTAATTCTTTATGTGCGATTTTAGTCTTCCCATTTCTTTCTCGATTTTTGTGCTTTAAAAATCCGTAATTTTAATTCAATCTTTAGCTTAACATCAAATTATTTTTTTAGGATAAGAAAATAATTTTTTAATGGTTTTTAAATGAATATGTTAACAGTGGATAAAAAAAATATGTAAAATTAAATATTTAACCAAAATGATAGATTTTATCAATTATAAAGACCAAAATTAAAAACAAAATCCATGAAAAACTACAATAAAAAATAGAAATTAAAGAGATCAGAATTATTTAGTCTCAAAAGTGTTAAAAAATGCTTTATTTGCAATGGTGACATTTATTTGAGGTGACCTTTTATTTTGGCTGGCAGACACAAAGTATAGAATAAACCGAACCAATGTCACAAAAGCATGTTTTTTGTGCGTATCACGTTTTCAATATTCTTGTTATAGTGGCAGACTCTATTATAGAGTGATGTTTAATATAGGGAATTTCTTTCTGCACCTGCATGAGTTGATTCCTGCATCCAAAAAAATACCTAAATTACTCTTTGAAACTTTTTATTGAACATTTGTTTTACTTTCAAAATATAGATTTTGGACACTTCTCATATTATATTATTTAAAAATTAAAATTTATTAAAAAAATTGAAACAAAATTTATAATTTATAGAATTTAAATTATAAAATTTATATTTTGGATTATACAATCTAACATACCGTATAATTCAAAATATAAATTTTGTATTATAGAATTTATATTTTTGGATTGTACTGTTTAAATATAAAGTTGTGGTAGATTATATATTTTTAAATATAATTTTTATATTTTAAATTGTAATATCCAAAATATAAATATATATTTTTTATTTTGAATTATATAATACAAAATATAAATTTGTATTAGAATTCATAATAAATAATTTTGATATTTTAAAAAGTATGGAATAGATGAATAAATTGTAAGTGTGGTAACAGCCAGCTCGAGTCACCTTTTTTTTTATTCTTTCTCTCTCCCAACTTCTCTTCTCTCCCTTCTTTCTTAATTTTTTCTCTCAATTTTCATCTATTTTAGAATCTGATCGTACCATGTTGTAGTTGAGGATTCCTAAATTTTTGGAGTAGTTTCACTGTTTTTCATCAGTGGACTTTTAGGTAAGGGAAGCTAACTTTAACTTTCAATAGTACCCAAACTAGAAGATTTGAATGTGGAGGAAACATGGTCTCAAGTTTCAATTTCTCTTGCAGGGATGTTAGTTGATAATATTGTTTGATTTTATGTTGTGTGAACATGTACAAATATTATATTTTGATAGTTTGAAAGTTAAATATTGTTTTTGATGTTCCAAAAGTTCTTAAATGGTATGAATTTTTAAATGTTATGTGATTGAATGATATGTATTATATATCAATGATGAAAATTGTATGAAAATGATTTCATACATTTGGGATAATATATGAGTTGTTGTTTGATGACATTAAGTATGAAAGGTCTATGTTTAACAGCGATCATCTAGCTTCATTGATGATCTAAGTCATATAGACTAAGATATCATATGGTAAGAAGCTGAGAGGGAATTCATATACACCGGATCCCGCTATAGACACTCGATAATTGATGTTTGAACTTATCCTTATAGCAATTAATGCAAAAACAGCTAATGGGAAAGCAATAGTTATGTTTTTAATCCTTCAATTTACCAACAAAAGAACTTTACCATTTGATCCCGCAACTCCTTAAAATACCTTTTCACTTGGATTTGCTGGTAATCTTTGGATTAGATGTTAGTCTTTGGTTGGGACATACTTAATGAGTCTTCCGGAAGACGATAGATTCATCTGTAGTCAGTGAGATTGAAATGAAATCCAATGATTGTGATTAAAAATAGATCCATGTGTGGGTTATATGAATGATGAAATTGGTATTGAAGTTTTATATGACAACATTTAAAAAAAATGTTTTTAAATGATTAGTTTGATTGATTCTTTTTGCATGAATTAAATATGTTATGAAATTTCTTTTCATTAGCTTACCCTTGTTTTTCTTGTTGTGTTATGAACTGTGATGAATATCTACATACATGAGCATATGATCATACATGTGTCAGAGGGTCTGGAGGGCTTTAGAATGTAGCTTTGAACCTTATATTGTTAATATTTGTATTTCTATAAGTCATAATCTTGTAAAAGGAATATTTTTAAAAACTCAAAATCTATATAAAAATTGATAAAACTTATATTATAATAGTTAGATGTATTTTCTAGGTGTTACATAAATCATAGAAATACATATGTTTAGTTGAACATCTTCTATATTTGACTAGCTTAAAATCTTAAGCATTTAGGATCCAGTAAAATTAAAATAATTATTATTTTTGAAAGACCTGGACTTAGATTCAAAAACATATTACATATATTTCATTAAATATGCATGTTTTATTTTTTATTTAATGGATTCTCCATTTTATAATGGATGTGATTTTCATGAACTTTAACAAAATATATAAAGAAAAAGTACGAATTTTTTCTTATGAAACATCTTTCCTTTCTTATTTATTTTAATATATATATATAATACACAAGTGTTTTAATATTTGATATAAGATTATTTTGTTAAAGAGTAAAATCTCACAAATAATTGTTTTCTTTTCATTCTAAAGAAAATAAAAATATTTTATTTATTCAATTTTAGACCATGTTTTTTTTAAATCAACAATAAAAAATAATATAAATGATAGTATTAGGGGTACTCAAACTTATCTACAAAACGCCTAGTTCTCAATCTGCACATGTACAAATACTATAATACAAAAAATAAGACAACAACATAACCCATGTCAAGGAGATAAGACATGACATCTCCACAAAGGTATGTTGGTTTCTTGCTCTTATCCAACATCTGAGGTTTAATCACACTGAGCAAAATGTCCTCTCATCCAAATCAGAATCCACCAAAAAGAACAATTTTAGACCATGGTTGTTAAGGCACTAACAACATCTTTGAGTAATGATACATTAACAACCCATGTTTTTTATACAACCACATTCCAACCCCAATACTATTATTTTAATATTTTTTCATATTATTTAATTTTAAATTTACCTTTTATTCTATGATCAATAGGAATATGATTAATGTGAAGCTTAACAAGAACCAAGTGAGAATTAACTTTCATGTTCTCTAGATGAGCATACATTTAAACACATCCAACCAACCAAGTCCACTACATTATTCGTCTACTCTGAGATATCGATATACAATGCAAGAGAAAGACTGAAACTTAAAATAGGAACATGGGGTCTTTGAGAAGCCATGATCATTATTCTTTACTCCCTGATGCTTTATAACTTATCTATGTTTTTCTTGATTAACTCTCATGCACTCTTACATAAATAAATCCCTCCTTGAGAGACCTGGAGCTCCTTCCTAATATACAACTTAGTAAAAGATGGTTATCTAAGATACTTGCCAGAGCCATCATCACCTTCTCATCCCCATGCAAGGAAGAGTCATGCAATCTTATTGTATGAAACTCCTTGGAGTTTTCATGTCTGGTAGCTCATCTCACCTAATTAGCAAACAATATTCTAGATACTCTTCTAGTACACTTACTTTATTCTTGTATCCACATGTGGTGACTAATTTCCTATGACTTATATTTTCATTATTTTGTTCACTGACAATATTTCTTCTCTTAGGTTTTGGTCACAGGTTGTGGTTAAGATTATTAGACTTGGGACTGAACAACTCGACTCGACCTCTGTCGAATCAACTCGGCTAAACCTCGATTTGGGCTGACTCAGTATAACTTGGACCCAGGCCGACTCGGCTCCACCTTGACCTGGGTGACTCGACTGAACCTAGGCCCATATTGACTTGGCTCAACCTGGGCCCAGGCCAACTTAACTTTACTTGGTCTCGGGCCGAGGCAGTTCGACCTGGGTTTGGACCAACTTGGGTTGTGGGCTTGAACCGACTCAGTTCAACCTGGGCCTAGGCCGATTCGAGTTGACCTGGTCTTGGGCCAACTAGGCTTGCCCTCGTCACACGATAACTTAACTCGACTTGAGTACGAATCAACTCATTTGTACTTTGGTTCGGACCAACTCATCTCTACCTAGGTCCAGGCCGACTCAGCTCAACATTGATCTGAATCTACTCGACTCGATCTGGGTCTACTCTACTCTACCTAGGCTCAAGTTAACTTGACTAGACCTGATCCCTATCATCTTGGCTCAACCTAAGCCGAGTCAAATCAACTCAACCTAGGTCCAGGTCAACTCGACATGACTTGGACTCAGATCAACTTAGCTCGACCTCGACCTAGGTTGACTTTGCTCAACCTAGACCCAAGCCAACTCAAAATCTAACCCAAAATCCATTTTAAATAATCTAAGAAAGTATCCAATCTATATCTAATCCAAATCCAAATAAATGTATTGAACTTTAAATCCAAAAATATAGATTTGAATTTGAGATTAATCCATTTAAATGCACTTAAAAAATAATATAAATTTGAATAATTATGAATTGTATTTGACAATTTGAATTTTTTTGTCCATCCTTAATTCATAGGAACCAAGACTTAGATCAAGTTTCCTATGATCCTATGACCACATAATGCATAATAATCAATCTTGCTATAAATAGATGGTTAACCGCATTCACGTAATTATCATAACAAGTCAAAATCACTTTCATACACCAGCATGCATGTGTCAAGATCCTTCTTGTATAGAATCACAAAATGCTAGATATTATCCAGGGTTTCTGTAATACAATCCACAAGAATGGTTTGCTTGCAGTTAGATGACGTGATATGGTAAAAGTAACGTTATATCTCACTCGTAATGTAAGAAATATTTATTCAAATTTCTTAATCAATGACAAGTCATTCAACATTTTCTCAATTGCTTCATCATCCTGGGCCCGTCCTCTTGTCTGCAGGTAAAAAAAAAAAATAGAGCAATTAACGTAAAAGATTTAATGAGTTACGTTTAGTAAGAATTTCGGATATATTATGAAAAAATATAACATGCTTATTAGCAGCTTCACAGAACCCAATAGGCCATGAATAATAATCTGTTCAAGTACTGCAGGGCTGTATGCTATAGAGTAGCAGATAGTAAGCTAGTGAGGGTATAGTAAATGACGGGAACTATGTTAACCAATATGTCATGCTTAGAGGGTGAATAAATGAAGGGAATTGTTTCAGAGGGGATTTTAGGAAGAAAATAAAAGATCTCTAGTTAACATCATACCAAAATCCTTCAACTATCAACATTTACTGCATTTACTCTTGTTTTCAGTTATCCACTTTGGGGTGTTTTGGGAACTAAATTACTCTATTCCCTTTCTGGTGTTTCAAACTTTGCTTGTCAAAATTGAATTTCAACAATCAGAAGAGCAGAAATTTATAAAAAAAATATATTATATTTTCTCTTGTTAAATTATCTCTGATATTTCAAACTTTGCTAGTCAAAATTGAATTTTAGCAATCAGAACAGAACATAAAGTTCTATAAACATATTACATTTGCCCTTATTAAATCCTCCACATCCTTCTTTGTCATATAACAAGGATGCGGAGAGAATGAAGATAATTTAAACTTCACCTCGATGTCGTACCATAATCCTTCAATTATCAGTATTTACTTTGTCTTTGTGTCACTTCAAGGTGTTCTGTAAACTAAATTACTCTACACCCTTACTTTCAAACTTTACTCGTCTAAATTTAATTTTGTTAGTTATTAGAGCAGAAAACTATAGAAAAACATCATATTTGCTTTTATTAAATCCATTACCTCCTTCATTCTAACAAGCATCAAAGGGACAATGAAAAACACTTAAACTCCACCTACCCCCCAACAAAAAACATACCTAACACAGAAAAAGGGAGAAGCAAATTAGTTTTACCTTGATAGATGGAACCATAGCAATAGCTTCCTCCACAGTTTCTGGGCAAAGGTTGCCAAGGACACATAACTGTAACAGATTCATTTAGACCAAAAATCATATATTGTACTGTCTGAAACTGATAACTCAATTTTATTTTTCTATATAAATGTGAACACTTGCATCCCTAACTGAATTCATGAAGGAAGTAGTTTTATTACCTCGAACTCAGCCAGTTGATATCTTGCAAGTATTCTGTATGTCAGTTAAGATCAAAATTCCTAAGTATGGCAATAAATGTAAAGTTTCTTTGAATTTAATTCCAGGAAATGAGGAATTAACATAGACCAACTTTTCTAAGATGTACTAAATGAGATACAATAGTCATTTAATGTATCAAAAAACATAGACAATAAAAAAGTCAATAATGATATGAAAGAAACTTAGGTCAATATTTTTATATAGAATCAACATGATTTGACAAAAATTAAACGTGTGATCAAGAGAAATGACAAACAGGTTATTTAATTTAGTTTTGGAGGATACTCTCGAACTTGTCTAACAGCATCTGGATTTTTATAGCGGCTGAATCGCTTCACATACTGCAGCGACTTTTCAAATACCCTAAAATAGAAGAGAAAAAGGATCAGAGTCATTAGGTGACCAACTACTTTGCTCCTCTTCCATCTCATTATCAATATCAAATCTAGTTGTGGCAAAGAATTCAATTGGTACCATGATGTTTCCCACATGTTTTATGACACTAATATTGATACATTTGAAGAAAACCAAAGTGGAACACATTTTTCATCTGTGTCATAGAAGATAAACTCTTGGAGGAATTAAGTGCAACCCAATTGTGATAAAAACTAATTATTCTGAGGGCAACAGAAAAAAAAAAACACTATTCCAGGACATTTGTGTCAAATGACCATGAACTTGATAAAGAATTCAACTCACTGAGAAACTTGATTCATGGGATCATCAGATGTCTGTTGAAGCTGCTCGTACTTGTGCTCAAGAATCAATGAAACTTCACAGTTCATTAAGCACTTTGCCTTCAAAAACTCTGAAGAAACCTATTTCATTAGTGTGAGATAAAAAAGTGGAAACAGGTATACCAAGATAAAACATGTTCAAGCATTCAAGCATGATATGATACAATCAAGCCACGTATATCGTAGAATCAATTGGATCTGGTGATGTAACACCAACAAGACCTCGCATTTTGACACTACCTAAGCATTAGCCAAAAAATATATAATTCAAAATCAGGGGAGACTCAAAGCCAAAAAGTTGAGCAAATTATTATAAAAGACACTGAACATAGAGCAACTAACAAAATTACTACCAATGGCCACCTGACCATTGTTGGAAATCTCACATTGACTGGATGTAAAGTCAATTTACAGTATAAAAGTAAGGATAATCCCTACCTTATAAGCTAATTTTGCGATGATGAGATAGGCTTAAACTCAATTCCTAATATGATATCATAATCTATCGTAGCAAAGTTTAGTGAGTCTATAATATCACCACCTACCGAACCACCCACAAATATATAGTTCGACTCATGAGATTGCATACCTTGACATAAGGAGAATGTGTTGAAAATCCTACTTTCGACTAAAAATAAGACAAATTTACAGTAAATAAATGAGGACAATCATTACCTTACAGGATGAGTTAGATTTAAACTCATATCCTAATAGACTTAAGCATATAAGTTATATTTGTTCACTTTGTTGTTACTAAATGCCCTACTGGCACACACCATTCACTTCAGTCATTGTACGCGTCCATCACTTCAGTCCCTAATTTCACACAACGCACAATTGGGTTAAAAAGGCATTCACTTCAGCCATTTCCTACTTCCTTTTTTCACTGTCGTCAATGTTGTTTCCTAAAATCAGGGAGTAAACGAAGAATTTCGTAAAAGTTGCACGCTAAAATAACTGATGCTTACAATTTAGGGTTTAGGGTTGGTTTGACCTCAATTCATATATGTATTGTAACACTATGCTAGACCTCATCAAACATTCCACCATTTCAACCGAAGATTTATGAAGCACAAAGTAAAAGTTTACAAATTACAATAAAGAATTGGTTTGAAAAAATTGCTGAAAGCGTAACCGATTGCAAAAACTACCCCTACCCCTATGCCAAAAGCACACTGATTCTATAGGGAAAAACATCGATTTCTAGCAAAACGATTCAAATAAGCAAATAAACTTGTAAATTAAAAGAAAGGAATTTAATTACCATCTCCAATTTTGAGCTCTGCGGCGTTTTCTTCCTCTTCCCCAGACATGTTTCAGAGAGTTTCAGGTATGTGAGAAGAAACAGAAGCAGAAACAGCGAGTAGAAGAACGAGGGAGAGGGAGCGCGTGAAGAGGAATGCCGAAAACCGAACGAGAATTAGAAGATTCAGCTTCTGGGTTTCAATTACTCTGCGAAGGTGTGTTCTTGAATTTTATTATAAATTGTAATTTTAATCTTTAAATTTTTATGTGTGATTTTTATTTTTTTTACTTGTTACTTTTATACGTTATTTTAGTTGAAAATTTTAGTTTTGAAATGATATTTAATTATATATTTATATATATATATAATCTAGAAACTAAAATAAATAAAAAAATAAATCACAGATTAAAAATTATTCCTGTGTTTGAGGGAGTGGAAATAGAGAGAGAGAGAGAAAAATAGAAAAAAGTGGAAGAACTGTCGTATCAATTTTGAAAAATAGGAAATAAAAAAAAAAAATGAATGGTTGAATTGTGCTATCTGTTTTTATAATATATCTATGAATATAAAATTTTAAAAAACGATAAAAATATAATTAAAGGATATTATTGAATAATATAATTAAAAGATAAATTATCATAAGGATATAATTAAAAGATAAGAGAATATACATTAAAATTGAATTTTAATTTTGAAGTAAGAGATATTTTATCTTTCGAGAGATAAATAGATAAAAAGATAAGTTAATTTATTTGCTTATTGAATTCTGAATTACGATAAAAAAAATGTCTCTTACTTCATATTAAATAATATATATATATATATATATATATATATATATAAAAGATAAAATGATGCAATTTAAATTATCTATTACATGGTTAAGAAATTTACGAAGAATGTCATTTCAAGTAATCGAATAATTAATTTATTGCTATATATTACTTATATAATAAATAATACAATTAAAATAATTAATATTTTGTTTGAAGATATAGAGATATACAGAGGGAGAAAGATAAAAAAAAAGTATATGATTTTGGAAGAGATAAAAGATAAAAGATAGAAATGAAAGAGTAACATTGGCTATAAATAAATAAAGGTGATGGGCTGTATTGTAACATTTGTTTCTTGAGATTTTGATTTCGGTAAAAGTAGAGATTTTGATTTCGGTAAAAGTAGAGTGCTCACTAAGTGGTTGAGAATGGCAGGAGGTTTGATTGGAACTGGATATTTGAGAGGAAAAAACTATCCAGGAAGGCTCACATTTAGGGTTTTCATAACATGTTTGGTTGCAGCATTTTGAGGTTTGATTTTTGGTTACGATCTTGGCATATCAGGTATATGTTCATATGTATTTTTGGAACAACTTTTTCTATCTATGCTTCTTTGTTTTCATTATTAACGACATGAACATGTGCAGGTGGTATGACTTCTATGGATCCTTTTCTGAAGAAGTTCTTCCTCACAGTCTATGAAAAGGAGAACAACATGAAGTCGTCGGACAACCAGTACTGCAATTTTGACAGTCAAACATTGACGTTGTTCACATCATCTTTGTATTTGGCTGCTCTTGTTGCATCATTATTTGCATCTAGTGTCTCTCGAAGATTCGGAAGGTGTCTCAGCATGCTCTCCGAAGGTGTGCTCTTTCTTGTTGGTGCTGGACTGAATGCCTTCGCTCAACACGTTTGGATGCTCATTGTTGGTCGCATTTTACTTGGCTTTGGAATTGGATTCGCTAATCAGTCTGTGCCAATCTATGTTTCTAAGGTTGCTCCCTATAAGTTTCGAGCAGCTCTTAACATGATGTTCCAACTAGCAATCACCATTGGCATATTCATTGCCAATGTTCTCAACTACGTATTTGCAAAAATGGAGAACGGAGAAGGTTGGCGCTACAGTTTGGGCTTTGTTGCAGTCCCTGCCATCATGATCATCATTGGTGCAATCTTTCTTCCAGATTCACCAAGTTCTTTGATCGAACGTGGTATGAACGAGGATGCCAAGAAGGAACTCATTAATATTCGAGGAAGCAATGACATTGAAGAGGAGTTTCAGGATCTTGTGACAGCTAGTGAATCCTCTAAGGCAGTGAAACACCCTTGGGTTTCTTTGCTAAAGAGGCAATACAGACCTCAACTCACGTTTGCAGTGTTCATTCCCTTATTCCAACAACTCACTGGCATGAATGTGATAGTATTTTATGCTCCTGTTTTGTTTAAAACTATTGGTTTTGGAGCAAATGCTGCTCTCATGTCTGCCATGATCACCGGGGGTTGCAATGCAATTACCACTCTTGTCTCCATACTAACTGTTGACAAGTTTGGAAGACGCACTCCTTTCTTAGAAGGAGGTGCACAAATGTTTATCTGTCAGATTGTGATTACTGTGGCAATTGCATGCAAATTTGGACTTGATGGAAACCCAGGAGTGTTGCCAAAGTGGTATGCTATCGTGGTTGTGTGTGGCATATGCGTGTACGTGGCAGGATTTGCATGGTCTTGGGGTCCTTTGGGATGGTTGGTTCCAAGTGAGATTTTCCCACTTGAAGTGCGATCAGCTGCTCAAAGTATCAATGTCTCTGTTAACATGATCTCCACCTTTGCCATTGCGCAAATCTTCACCTCTAAGCTCTGTCACATGAAGTTTGGACTCTTCATTTTCTTTGCATTTTTTGTCGTGTTCATGACTATATTCATCTTCAAGCTTCTCCCAGAGACCAAAGGGGTTCCCATTGAAGACATGCATGTTGTTTGGCAGACTCACCCTTATTGGAAAAACTTTGTTCAACCACCTCATGTCTCACCTACGGACCCTTCTCAATGTTGATATTAGGGGATCATTTATAATTTTTTTTTAATTTTTATTTTAATTTTTTCATAGTTTAAATTAGGCTTGATGGCAGAATTTTTTATATTAGGGTTAGTTTTTTTTTCTGTATATACCTAGAACAACATATAAAGAGGATAAACCTCTTTTTTAACATATTTTCTTATTTTTTTTACCTTTTAAATATTTTTTAAAATTAAGATAACTACTAACAATAAAAAAAACTACTTACACATTAAAAGATTACATACAATAAATAAAAAATTATTTATTTTGATAATTGCTTTTAATAAAAATATTTCTATAATTTTCAATAGATATTATATAATATCTATAACAATATATAAAAAAGATATGTGTATATATACACAATTCTTTTTACAATTTTACCTTTTAAATAATTATTTTTTAAAATTCAAATAACTACTCAAAAAAAAAAAAAACTACCTACATAATAAACAAAATTACCTACAATTTACAAAAAAGACATGACTTGTAATGTGTATTTAAAGTTTTATTAGATTGAATATATACAATTTTATAATTGTATTTTTTTATAATTTTATTATTTTTTTAATAATTAATTAAGAAAATAATACAATTTAAAATGTATATAAGCGATATTTTCAAAAATAGAAGTTTTTTAATTATTTTAAAAATTTATTCAATTATTTATTTTACTAAATAAATAAATAAATAAAATTCTTTATTAAAGGGTAAAGTTGTCCAATTAAAAGATGACACCCAAAGTTATTTTTTATATAATTTTATTATTTTTTAAATAATTAATTACGAAAATAATACAATTTAAAATGTATATAAACGATATTTTTAAAAATAGAAGTTGTTTAATTATTTTTAAAATAGAAAAAAGTTATTCAATTATTTATTTTACTAAATAAATAAATAAATTAATTAATTACTTAATTACTTAATTTTATTAATTAAAGGATAAAATTTTCCAATTAAAAGATTAAAAGTTATCAAATGGTGTATTCTTTTTATATAATGACAATTATTTATTTTACTAAATAAATAAATTATTTTTCTTTATTAAAGGGTAAATAGTGTGTATTATTTTTATATGATAATGTAATGATATTTAATGATGACTTTAAATATTAAACAATGTTATTATTCGCACACTTATATTAACAATAGAAATTTACAATACTTCTACACGTATATATAAAGGGAATTCCCCTCTTAACTTTCATTTTATTTTTTTACAATTTTATCCTTATCTTTATATTTTATTTTATTATTTTAAAAATATATGAGAGGAGATATTTGTCATTTTGTGACTTCTTTATTTTTAAAAACTAAATTTTGAATTTTAAATTTTAAATTTTGAATTATGAATTATGAATTATGGAGTAATTGTAAACATAATTCAAAATGTTTTGAGATACTCCTCTTTTTACTTATTCAACCAAACATTTTCCTTCAAACCTCATTCTTCTCCCTTTCTTCTTCAATGGTTGAGAAAAACCACTTACACCATCCAAGAACCTCTATCCGCAACGTCATTAAACATGTAACTTTCTCAATTAACGTTGGATTTAAGAAGTGAACCTTTTTTCCAAAAGTGTAACGATGTGTAATGATGCAAGAAAAAAGAAGAAGAAAGTTTCATGCTTTCAATAAAAAGAACTCTTTCATTCTTCTTAGGTATGCATATTCTCTTCTTCACTTTACCCAACTTCTTTGTTACATGTTTTATGATTATATATTATTTATCATTATATTTATTCGTCTCTCATTTCTCCTCTCTTTTCTCTACAAATTTTTTCTTCTTTTCATTGCAAATTTGTTCTTTCGTATCTTTGTGCACTTTTTTTTCCTCTCTTTTTCATTCTCTCAAGGTGTGTTTTCGTGTCAATATTTTGTGAGTACACATTTGAATATTTTGTGTAATTTTTTGTGTTTGATCTATTCTCTTTCATTCTCTTTGAACTTTTACTGAGTTTTTTTTTTCACAGGGAGTGAAAGAGAGAAAATCTAGAGTGAGAGAGAAAACAATGAAGATCACACGTCGTTGTTGGTGCTTAGAGGCACAGGTGAAGGTTATGATCCCATGATTATCGTGAACGCTTCCGACAATGAAGATCACTTTGGCTACTCCCCAACACCACATCATTAAGTAGTTCATTATCTTTGTCGATCATACCTCCGCCAAACGCACCCCTCAAGGCCAACGCTAATATGTACAACACGAAAGTTCCTTATGTGATCAAATTATATTTTGCATTATCAAGAGGTGTTTCTTAAGTTTCAACAAAAGATCTTATTAAAGAAGGACACCTTAAGGAGAAGATGATAATTTTACCAAAAATGTTATTTATAAAGATATTTTGTTATCTAAAAAATCAGGTATTGTTCATTTTATTTATGTGTGACACATAAAGATAAGTATATGTAAATATTCTATTTACACTATTTGTTATTATATAGTAAAGGTAACATAATATACAAGGAGCCCTTACAATTGAATGAAGATATCAACACAAAGCATTCACACATTTATTTACACAAACAAATAATTATGAATATATGTATATTGCACACACACACACACACACATATATATATATATATATATATATATACATCACATTGACCAGGGCTAAAAATTTGTGGACTAATACGTCACAAGGTGCATCATTATGATAATGGGCCACTGATGCATTCGTGCATGTTTTAGCAAAATTCAC
>Ga0123342_1006213_pt1 | contig 16708 bp, 14 predicted proteins | sample Turbeawhitnodule_FD_89960 | JGI IMG/M metagenome (GOLD analysis project Ga0123342, IMG submission 89960) | Root nodule microbial communities of legume samples collected from Mexico - Turtle bean Mexico white nodule | ecosystem: Host-associated > Plants > Roots > Nodule | place: Mexico: Nepantla... | reverse complement strand
TTTTATCTTTTAATATAATTTCTTATGTTTTATTTATGTTTTTTTTTTTTTTTTTTTCATGAATTTAATCTTTTTCTCTATTTTATTTTATTTTATGCTATTTTTCATTCCAATTCAATTGGTGGTAATCAGTGCACACTTTCTGAAATGTGAAACTGAATTCAATTCGTTGAAGTATTTAAGAATTTGCAGCGCAGTAGCGGGAATTGTGAAAATGAGAAGCTTGTATGGCCCACGTATTGAAATTACAGGAAATACTAATATTTTATTTCATTTTTAATTTAAAATTTTAATTTATATTATTATATTATTAAAATGAGTTATAACCGGTGATATGTTAACATTCATTAAATACAAATATTTACGTGAAAATTCAAAGTAATAATACTAATTATTTTTAGTTTTGTTTTACTTTTTAACTTCAACTTTTAATTCATATTATTATATTATTAAAATGAAGTGTACGATGGGTCTATTTTTATAGTGTTAAGTAGTTATTTTTCTTGAAATTAATAGCATAGTGTAGAACGGAGAATTGAGAGACCTAGAGCATTTGAGAAATTCAAGTAATTTACATTAGTCTAATTAGAAATCGACTCAACTATTGAGTAAGGGACTTGTTTCAAGGAAAATAATTGCTGAGTTAATGAAAACTTAATGGCATATTAATAGGGTAGGTTTACACAAGTCTCTTTTGTTTCTGCATAGAGTTGTATATATAGAGGGAAGACACACATTGGTGATCATCACATTTTGATACTCCATATAGGGTAAGTTTAAAGTGAATACACCATGGCAAATAATGTAAGGAGTCTTCCTTATTGCTTGTCTACCACACAAACTCCTTCTAGATCTCCAACCCAACTCGTTCGTGATGCCAACAAACACCATATCCCATTTAAAACTCCACCTAATTTTCAACCCAGTCCTTTTACTCGTGAATTTATTCAGTCCCTCGGAAACAAGCTTGCGGTAATCTTTATTTTCCTTCAATTTCTTTGGTGTAAAGATTAGTGTGTTGTTGGAATTATTGTTTTCATTATTAATTTTTTTTGTCATGCACGTTAAATGCAGATAGAAACACTGCAAGAAACATCAAGAAAGTTAGAGGAGAAAGTACGAGTTCAGATAAATGGAACAAACATGGAACCACTAAGCTTACTTGAATTGATTGATGATATTGAACGGTTGGGACTCTCCTTCAAGTTTGAGGAGGATATAAACAAAGCCCTTCTCAGAATTGTTTCAATTGAAAACTTCGAAGACCGAACCGGAAAAAGTCTGCATGAAACCGCTCTTCTTTTTGGAGTTCTCAGGCGACATGGCTTTGATGTCTCCCAAGGTACAAATGATTATCTCAAGCCATTGTGTTTATATATTGCATCTGAAAACTTATTCCACAAAGCTTATTTTACTAACAATAATTACACCATCATATTGTTTTTTAATTGTTATAATCAAATATGATAATTTTTTTAACAATCTAGACAACAAACATGTACCAAGCTATTTTTTTTTATATTTTTCATATATTATAAATAATTATAAATAAAAAAATTTATACTTTTACCTTGGTATTATGGCATAATATGAAATCTTTTTAATTTTTTTTGAGGTGCATGCAGATATCTTTATGAGATTTAAAGACGAAGAAGGAAAATTCAAAGCTGAAATTAGCAACGATGTAGAAGGAATGTTAAGTTTGTACGAAGCATCGTACTTGAGTTTGGAAGGAGAAAGTGTTTGGGAGGAAAATGCATTTTCAAGAACACATTTGATTAATTTAATGAAAGAAGGATTAATGGATGCGAAAATGACAGAAAAAGTTAGGCATGTATTGGAGGAGCTTCCATATCACCGAAGTGGTTTCAAACTAATGGCCAAACAATATATTAACAGATATGATAAAATAGAACCGCATAATCTCTTACTGTTAGAGCTTGCAAAACTGGATTTCAACATGCAGCAGTCATCATATCAAAACGAATTAAAAGAACTATCAAGGTATAAAGAACATCAAAATTCATAATAATTATCCCAGTATAATTCTTTTAATAATTAATGTTAAATATTAAAGAGATATATTACTTTGGAGGGAGAACTAAAAAATTTAGGAAGAATTCAAATAAAACGATGTGAGATCTCAATTTCACTTTTTTTTTTCATGCAATTTTTGTCTTCATTGTATTTATGTCTTTTAATGTGTTGTTACTCAGGTGGTGGTGGGACATTGGTCTCTCAAGTAATCTAAAGTTTGCTCGAGATCGATTAGTAGAATTCTATATTTGGTCACTAGCAATGTTTCCTGAACCTCACTTAGCTATGTGTCACAAAGAACTCACTAAGGTGGGGCAATTACTCACAGTCCTCGATGATGTATATGACATCTATGGTACTTTAGATGAATTAGAGCTCTTCACACATGCTATTGAAAGGTTTGTTCAACTAATGTGAGATGGATTTCATTTTACTTTGTTCTTTGAGAAAAATTAAAAAATGTCTTATTTATATTTATATATGTGCATGGACAAAAGCTGGAATGTGAACTCCATAAACACGCTTCCAGATTACATGGTATTGTGCTTCCTAGCCATTTATAACACTGTGAATGGGATGGCTTATGACATCTTTAAAGAACGGGGCATAATATGTCTTCCTTACCTCACAAAATCTGTATGTAATACAATACAACTAGATCTTTTTGTCCTATATATATATATTAAGTATCACTAATACTAAAATGTTTGTTTGATTACTCCATAGTGGTCTGATTTGTGCAAGGCATACCTCCAAGAAGCAAAATGGTTTTACAACAAAATTATTCCACCATTCAACGAGTACCTACAAAATGCAAGGATCTCGGTCACGACAGGGGTTGTTCTCACTCATTCCTACTTTTTGGTTAGCAAAGAGATCACAAAACCAGGGCTTCATTCTTTAACTATTCACCATGACTTGTTAAGCTCTTCATCCACCATTGTAAGACTTACCAATGATTTGGCAACATCAATGGTAATCTTAAATTTTTTTGGTAACCTTATTAGTTAACTCATCATGTGGATCAAACTTCATGCCTAACATATTGTTCTGGACAGGACGAGATAGAGAGGGGTGAAACCTCAAATTCAATTATAAGCTATATGCACGAAACTAGTCTTCCAGAAGAAGATGCCCGTGAATACTTCAAAACTTTGATTGACAAAGAATGGAAAAACTTGAACAAATACCTAGTTATGAATTCTATATTCCCCAAGTCTTTTGTTCAAGTTGCCATTAACTTTGCTCGGGGTAGTCATTACATATATCATTATGGAGATGGAGTTGGACGACAAAACAATACAATAAAGAGCCGAATTGAGTCAATGCTAGTGTACCCATTCCATTTAATGTGTCATGATGATGTTGAGAAAAAAAAGTTTTAAGTTTGAGTTTATTTATTAAAATTTATCTAATATATTTGTTTGAGATTTATTTGAATTTCTTAGGTTTTACCATGTTATAAAGATTAGTAAGATGAGGGTTGACTATCAATTCAAGTTTTCTTTTTTAGATTTAAAGTGAAAGCATTCTAAAATAACATTACATATTCTCTTTTAGAATATAGATTTTTCCTTGTGGATTCTAGTTAATCTATATGATGTATAATAGAAATAAATACTGAGGTAAAGATTTATTATGATAAGTTTATTATTATTATAACTAATAAAATTAAGGTGGTCAAATATGTTTTTCGTCTTTATATTTTTTTCATGAAATTAGTTTTAGTTCCTAGTCAAAACTCTAGACTACTTGAGTCATTGTACTATGGAAACTATTGGATTGAGTCATCGTATGCATTTGTCATGTGAAAAACAAACTTCCAATGTGAAGTCCATTAAAATGTCCAGGTTAGCGAGGAGTCATGGTCTACGTCAACATGAAAGTTCAACTACTAAAAATAATTTTAATTCTATTTTTTACATAATTTTTTTATATAAAAAATGTTTTAAATATTTAAAAAATGTAATACTCATATATAATTAAGTTATATTAACATAAATAATTTAAAATTCGGATATTATTCACTTATATAACTATAATTTTTTAATAAAAATTATGTGTGAATATATAACTATAAATTTTTAATAAAATTATGTGTGGAGATGGTTCACAAATATAAAATAAAAAATTTAAGAAGTTAATTTTTTTTTATATTACATTTAATTTAAATTAATTGATAAAAAATATATTTTAATTTATTTATAGTTAAATTTTAATTAATTTTGAACTCTTGTAATTTTTTGAAGTTAATTATTCTGGTTATATTATTTAGTTTTTATATTTTCTTATTGTATATTATATACTAATAATCTTATATATTTTCTTAAAATATTTTCAATAAATTTAAAATAAAATATCATACTTGAAGAAACGAGATAATTTTTCATTATATTGATCTGTGTATCTTAAATGACAATTAATTTATTTTACTTTAAAAGATAAAATACTAAATTACGCATTATAAAGACAAATAATATTAAATATAAAAAATTGAGAAATGAACATTTTATGTAAAATAAATTATTTATGTAAAAAAATTAGAGTTAAAATAATTTTTAGTTGTTGAATTTTAGGAAAAACATATTTAACCCAAATAAAAAATATAAAAATCAGTGTATAAGTGCAAATTACTAATTTAGGATCATTAAAAGAATTTGATTGTTGTAAGATTTTAATTAATAACTTGTGTAGTTGTATACTTAATAACGTTTTAAAAAATTATCAGGTGCAAAATATTTAATAACTCATGTGCTATAATAATTAAATTAAATTATGAAAAACATAAATTTAGTTATGTAATTTAATAAAAATTTCAACTAGCGAAAGTGATGTAAAGGAATCATTATTCTCGAAAATTCTTTATTGAATTTCAACTAAAAATTAGTTAGACTTTAAAACTTTTGATTATTGATACATTCTTGACATACTTGCATGATATACAATCTTTATTTTAGAGGAGTTCACTACAATCTTCTATAATATTGCATGCCCAAACATTTAATTTATCTTATTCAAAATTATTATTTAAATAATTTGATTTAAAACTACTTGTATCTTAGAACATCCAAATAAGTCTTGAAGTTACCTCTCACTTTCTGGGATTTATGGTCTATGAAAATAATAGCAACTTGTATAAAAGTTGACGAAATATTCATGCAATAATAAAAAAGATTATAATAATTTTTACTTCAGATAACATTAACACGTACAAATTATAAATAGTAGTCAAATTTGATTTGTAGGTTATCTTTTAAACATTTTTAACCTTTATCAAAATTTAATGATATCACTTTATCATATAAGAATAGTGATGTTTTGTGTAATTCATCTATCATATATTTCATTATGATAAAAAGATATAGGGGAAACTTTATCATGTAATTAACCTCAAAATAATTGACTAAAAAATAGAATAAAGTGAAACTTTATGAGACAAACTTATAATTGAAGAGTTTTTTTTTAATCTTGTAAAAGTTGTACACAATAGTGTAAGTTTTATTTCGACTAATTTTCATAACCATGTGTAGAGTAGGGAGGGGTGAATTGGACTTATAAAATTTTCACAAGAAATTCACATCCTGACAAAAAAATAACAGATTAATTTGAGAAAAAACAGATTTATTATCTGATTTAACAATTCACTATACTACTTGAGTAATTGTACTATAGAAACTACTGAAATAGATCCGCGTAAACAGATGACGATATAAACATCCAAGTCAACAACGAATCATTAGTCAGTTTAACATGAAAATTCAACGACTAAATATAATTTTAACTCTATTATAGTTAGATAAAAATAATTTTTTTATATAAAAAATGTTTAAAATATTTTAAAAGATTATACTTATATATGATTAAGTTATATTGACACAAATAATTTAAAATTAGAGTATTAATGACTTATATAACTATACATTTTTAATAAAACTATGTGTGGAGGTGGTTGATAAATAAAAAATAAAAAATTTGAGATGTTAAACTAATATTTTTATATTACATTTATTTTTAAATTAATTGATAAAAAATATTTTTTAATTTATTTATAGTTTAAATTTTAATTAATTTTGAACCTTGTAATTTTTGGAAGTTAATTATTCTGGTTATATTATTTAGTTTTTATATTTTCGTAATGTATATAATATACTAATAATCTTATATATTTTCTTAAAATGTTTTCAATTAAATTTAAAATAAAATATCATACTTGAAGAAACGAGATAATTTCATTATTTTGATTTTTGTGTCTTAAATGACAATAAATTTATTTTACCTTAAAGATAAAATACTAATTTACGCATTATAAAGACAAATAATATTAATATAAAAAAATTATAAATTAACATTTGAGAACAGTGTACAATGGACATAACGTTATTTAACTCAATGAGTCTCCCTACAAAACATTCCTCCAGCCACTTGGTAGACTCCACTGCAACTTGAAAACAAACCACGCTATTATCTAGGGCCTTCTTAGAAGCAGACTCGTCGCCGTCCCTGACCACCTGAGCAGGATTCACCTGCCTCCAAGTCGTCCTTGCCTGTTCATTCTTCCTTTCACCACTCATCTCTGGTTTACGTGTTTCCTTCCTGCTAAACTTAGGTAAGTTTACCCGCAGCTTCCACAGTCCTATCCAAATGGCATCTAGCCTCCTCTCCAAGACTTGTGCATCCATCACTCCTTGAAAACTCACAAACCCTAACCGCCGGTTTCTTGGGTCTAGCCTTCTTGAGATAAAGACGTCAATAACCCTTCCCCACATCTGAAAAATCTTCCACATGTCCCTCTCCGCATACTCGTGAGGAAAATTTGTGAAGAAAAACTTCATTTCCGCCATGCTCTCTCCCTCTCTCTCTCTCTCTACTTTCTCTCATGTGTGATTAGTTTTTGAATTACATAATATAAAAGTTTTTTTCTAATATGAGATTAACTTCCGAATTATTTAATATGAAAGCCTTTTTTCAAATGCATGTCCGGATTACATAATCCGGAAGCTACTCGCAAATTTAGACTTTCAGATTATATAATCCAAAATACCATTTTTTAAAAATATATTTCGAATTACATAATCCATAAGTTATTTCTTAATTCAAGATTAACTTCTAGATTATGTAATCCAGAATATGAGGGTGGCAAAAGAAGGATATAAATGTATTTTTCATATTTTGTATGATGATGACAGAAGAACATATGGAGGTGCAGGAAGAAACAATCGGCAGTTGTGTTAAAGGAGAGCACAAACTCTCTCACTTATCCCACTCACTACTCACGTAACAGTTTTTGGTTTTGATTATAAGGGTTTATTTTTGAGACTCAATTCCTCATATAACACTATTTACACTTTTATTTCCTCATTTAACACTATTTTTTTCCTATCTAGCACCCTTTTATTTTTATTTCCCTATCTAGCACCATTTCAAAAGTAAAAAAAAATAAAATAAGAAATTTTTTTTTTTTTTAAATTTTGAATGCATTAAAAATAAATATTTTTAATGTTTAAAATAGTTACTAATGAATAAAGAAATGAGTTTTTACAAAATAAAAATAAAAAAAAGTAATAAATTAAAAATGTTTAGTTGATTTTTTTTTTAAATGAAGAAAATAAAAAATTAAACCCTACAACAACATAAAAGTTGAATCTATAAACATATACTAATTAATACTAGTTGACTTTGGTTTTTTTATCCTTCAAGGTAGAACTACTAATTAGTCCACTACTAAACCCTAAACCCTCAATGTAGAACTATCAAAAAAGGAAGAAGACATTGGTTCAACTTTTAACTTTGAAGTTAGTTGGAGAGGGAGAGCAGTGAGAGAAGGGAACAAACTAATGAGGGGATCACCCCCTTGCTCTTTATGGCGCTAGGGGTAGGAGGGAAGGTCAACCGTGGCACAAATCTTGAACGTCAGATCCAATTAAGAGGAACAACTTAGATTTTCTAACTGTTCATGAACTGACATGACACGTCAGCTACGCGTCAAGCCTGGGGACAAGTGTTCTACCAGAAATGAGTGACCGGTCATCCTAGACTGTCTGACGAACTTTCGGTAAAAGCAGCGTACACGTCAAAACACAAGTTAGCAACATTAATTATGATTAAGAGCTGCAAAGCATAATTAAATGATCATTGGACCTACACTAACCCTTCTGACACCATAAAGCCTAATAGAAAGGTATAAATAAGAAGAAATCTCCATGATAAAAGGTAATGATTATTTAAACTCTATACTGAACCAATTAGATCTATCTCATTTAATTTGAACGTAAGAGCATCTTTATTGGTACCCCACCCTCTTAAACCTAAAATAGACAGTCAAAATTAAAGAAAAAGATATTCGGTCTCGAATAAGTGGTAAAAACAATTATTAACATTGCAAACAAGTATCTTGAATTTCTGTTCGTGAGTAGCCAACTAACTTTAGCTTGTCTTTAGCCTCTTTTAGTCTTTACGTGTTTTTGTACTACTCTGTTTATATAAAGTTTGCTTCTCTTATGCAAAAACATTGTATGATTTGATATTTTAATTCATATTATTATATTATTAAAATAAATGGTAAGATGAGTCTACTTTCATAATGTCTAATTTGAAATCGACACAAGAATTGTATGGGTACACAGGACAACACATTTGAAGTTAATTGAATTTGTCTTTGAAATTTCTTGCTATACGGTGCAGCAGTTGATCGAATTTGACAGCAAAAAACAATTGACACTGAAATTTGTTGATGGTAAATGGAAATATTCATCTAGTGATGAGCTGAAATTCATACGTGAAGCTGAAATCCATATATTGTGTCATAATTATTTTTAGCTTACTTTAATTTGAGTTTCCTTCTTAATTTTTTTCTTTGAGTTCTTAATTTTTTTTGAGACATAGTCTTGTGAGTTAAATAATTTTCTAGCTTACTTACTTTGTTTTAATTTTCTAGCTCACTTTATTTTATTTTATAATTTTCTAGTAGTGATTTTAGATATATTTCTTATTACTTTTTTTTAAAGTGTTTTTCTTTTTGTTATAATTTTTTTGTTTTTTTTATATTACTTTTTAATTTTTTGTTGGTTTTATCTTAGAGTTTTCAGTTTGTAGATCTCATTAAGTTAAATTTATATTTACTAAATTTTTTACTTTCAATATAAAATTATTGATGAGTTGATTGTCAATTCTTCTTAATAGCTAAAGAGTAATTTGAGTGAGAATTCATAATCTTTCAAGAGACATATACGAGAAAATCATGTGTAAACACTTAGTGAATAGTGAGATTTATCTTATCTTTTTCTATATTATTTGTGCTAATTGATTCTTTTGTTTTGTGTTACTTCTTGTTTTTCTAATTTTTATTGTAGGTATGAGGTTGATTTTGGTGAAATACATTAATATAATTGCTTCAAGAATAATAAAGTTGAATAACAAACATAAAAAGCATATAAAAAAAAATCAATTTTAAAGATCAAAACAAGTATTTTTAGATGTTTCAAGTATGAAAGGTATAATTAAAATATTATTTTATTGGTTTGTGAAGTATATATTTATTACTGTGTTTGTGTTGTTAATTAACACATCACCATCCTTTCAAAAGTTAGAGAAAGAAATGAAAAAAAAATGTTAAAATAATCTAGAAAAAAAGGAAAATGTTAATTATAACATCCCTACAAAAATGATTGAAAAGGAATTTGGAGATTGCGTCAGATTAAAATAACAATATTAATTGTATAAGAAATGGAAGTTGTCAATATATTATCCAATAAAGTTATTAGTTAATGAGAACTTAATGTGATTTTCGTAGGTAAGTTTCCTCAAGTATTTTTTTTTTCTACTTAGGGTGGGTTATATATAGGAAAGGCACATTCGTGACATCACATGTTTGATACTACACATAATGTTAACTACCAATTATTTAGTTTCTAAATTTGCTCTATAAAATCTTGGATGTTTATACTATACATAGTGTTAACTACCAATTATTTAGTTTCTAAATTTGGTCTCTAAAATATTGGTTGTTAATTAGATACCAATTTATAAACTATTTAACAATAATAGAAACTAATATAAAAACCATTTTTTTTTAGTTTCTAAAATGGTCTCTAATTTAGTTACTATTGCAACTAATTATTTTGATCTCTAAAAATTGGTTTCTATTTCATGATTTTCTTGTAGTGTATTTAACAATATTAATAATATAAATAATATTAATAATATCAATAATAATTATATTATGAATAATATTAATATTTATATTATTAATATTAATAAAAATAATAAACATAATAAAAATTATAATATGATAAAAGAATGTTTGTGGTAAAAGTTTTTTGTTACTTAAGAAAATCTGAGCATTTGCTTAATTAATTAGATCCATAAAGGAAAATAGCATGGGTGATAAAAGAACACAAACCTGGTTATTCTTGTAGCGATATAAGCAGTAGGTGAATATTAGGCAGACTCTTATCAAAATCAATAATCATGCATGATTATTGATTGTCGACTCTTAATTATTTTAATAATCATATGATACCTCAGTTTGATTGTCGACTCTTAATTATTTTAAATTTCAATTCTTTACCTACTTACTTTTCCTTTTATAAATAGGAAACTTATGCTCTTGAATATATAATGTTCAAAATACGACACCCCATGTTTCTTTTTGTTATACTTATATTTAATATTTACGAAAGGTAAAATGCGAAGACTAAAATGACTGTATCACCTTTATTTGTTTAGATCATTAAGTTATCTGGCTTTTCTCATTGATAAAAAATTACTTTGTTATGTGCTTGAAATTTTGACAACGTCAACTTAAGCATGCTATTATTTCTTGCATTTTAACCTTTTGCAGGAATCAGAAACCAACGCAAGCCACTGCAACTAATAAATAATCGCTTCCTGCAACTTTACGCGCAAAAATAAGATAATACATAGAATAATGCAGTATCATTTAATTATAAACAATTATACATAATAAATTTATTAATTTTAATTAGCCACTCACTGGATTCTCAGATACATCAAGAATGCACAAACACAGGGTTTATTTCTCAAAAGATTTTGTTTTACAACTTAAAGGTTTCGCTAATTCAGACTGGTTTGCATGTAAAAGTACACGTCGTTCTACAACTAATTATTGCATGTTCTTAAGTTCATCTCCCATAATTTGGAAATTAAAAAAGCAAACCACAATTTTCAGATCATCCTCGTGCATTAGCTACTATAATTGGTTAGATTCAATGTCTCACATATCCATTGAATGATCTTAGATTATACGTCACGATTTTTGTAGTTTTGTATTGTGATAGCTAGAATGCAAGATATATTACATCTAATCCAAGTTTTCATAAACAAAACACTGATACACTGTCATGTAGCTCATGAGAAGCTTTAGGCAAATCAGAACTTCGCTCTTTTTCTTCTGCCTCGATAGAACAGAGCCTACTATCCCAAGACCGTCTACACCAAGTTTGGATCCTATTGATGAGGTGCCTTGTCCATATCTATTACCATCAACAACTCAAAGAAGTGTTTATAAACCCTCTTAAACCAAAGTTTTTCACAAACATTATAAACATGGTTGGTGATAAATGTCATATTTCAGTAATATTTCATATTAAAAGAAAGACACTTGTGGATATTTATTGATAAAATAACAATAATTTAACCATTAATTTATAAATTTAAACCTATTTACATATTTTGTGATTATAATATGAATAAGAACGATTTACTTCCAAATTTGTGTTAATTTCAGGATTATAGGGGAAAATGGAGATGAACGAGCTAAAAAAGAATAAACAAGATGGAAAGGGAAAGTTGGAACGCTCAAAACTCACCCAAACTCATCCAAGCCAGATCACTCTAAAGGAACTCGCCCAAACTCGCCCATGCGAGATCACTCCAGAGAAGTTGAGATTTTTCTTATCAAACTCACCCAAGCGAGAAGTATCTTAGAACAAACCAAACTAGGTTAAATATGAGGTGTGAGTCATAACCTTAGACATCATTGGTAGAATAGAAGGAGAAAGAAAATCCTAGAGGAGGCAACCGTCAAGGATAAACATCCTGAATCTTCTTTTCTTGTTTTATATGCTTATAATGGCTAACATGAGTGACTAATTATACCCTTTGGGATTAGGAGTAACGTGTTCAAACTCTTATGTATTGAGGTGATATTTAAACATAATATTATGTTCTTAATTGACAATTGGTATTGTCATTTTATTCTTAACACTTGTTTTATCATGATTTTGATCCTTAAATTTGACTGAAAAGTACTCCTAATCATCAAACCTAAATGATAATGCTTAACATATATGAATGTTAGGAATAAATTTGAAATGTTAATTTCTATCAACATCTGATCATAACGATAATGAATTTTTATAAATATGCGAGGAATCGATATTTAGGAAACTAACTTAATAATTTTTTATATGCGAAAAATCGATATAAATGAATTTTATATGGACATCAATATCACTCAAAGATAGAATATTATTATGCTTTCTTTTCAAAATATGAAAGAGTGAGAAAGATGAACCATAATCTCAATTTTTCCAATTGAAATCAAATAACTCTTTACTTTATATATATTCTTACAATCTCCTACGCAACAAATATCTAATAAACTTTTATATATTATTTTTTATTTAATAAATATTATACTTAAAAATTTAAATGTTTCTTGTAGGTTGGATAGATACTATTATTACTTGTGACAGATTACATTTACCGTCGAAAATTCATCGTGTGTACCATGAATATCCATAACCAAACTTCACGAGACTATTGTAATCTCTCGAGTTGTTTTGGTACTTTGTTTCGTTCATGATCAGAATAACAATAGCCAAACTACCTTTAGCTTGTCTCTTGCCTTTTTTTCAATTTTATTTTTATTTTTATGCAACTGTATTTATATAAAATTTACTTTTCTCTTTCGGCGGCGATATGATAACATTCATTGACATATTTACGTGAAAATTCAAAGTAATAATATTTTATTTAGTTTTGTTTTACTTAAACTTTTAATTCATATTATATTGTAGGATGAGTCTATTTTTACATTATTTCTCTTCAAATTAATAGCATAGTGCAAAGCATTGAATTCTTACATCTTTGTTTACTATTTTTTGAAAGGAGATTTGCGGGACCCACATTTTCGTGGTGAACTGAATTGAAATCAATTGGATTTGGTGAAGTGCGAGAGAGAGAACATTTGAGAATTTCAAGTGGTGGGGTCTACTATAAAAGTTTTTTAATGCAATTTGCATTTAAATGGACCCAGGCATTTGAAGTCTAACTGAATCTGGCAGCAAAAAATTGAAAGCAATTGACACTGAAATTTGTTGATGGCGCATGGAAATATTCATGAAAATCACTACTACATATATAAATAGATATGAGATCTTTAAGTGATATACCATATTAAGAAGTGAATTTTAAGTCTAACTCAACTTCATCTTATAAAATTGACTCATAAGGTGAAATTTGTAGTTACTTATATACAATAAAATACTCTAATTTTGAGTCGATGTAGGATTTTCAACAATTGCAAATACTTTAAAGAGATAAAAAAGAAGGCATTTTAAAAGCTAGAAATGTTAGAGAAAGAAAAAAATGAAAAAAAAGTTAAAAAAATCTAGAAAAAAGGAAAAGTTTCTTATAACATCCCTAAAATGAAATCTTAATGTCATTTTCACAGGGTAGGTTTCCACAAGTCGTATCTTTTGTTTCTACTTAGGGTGGGTTGTATAAATAGAGGGAAGGCACACATTGGTGAGCATCACATGTTTGATACTACACATAGTGTAAGCTTTAGAGTGAACGCACCATGACAATGAGTCTCCCTATATGTTTAGCTACCACACAAACTCCTTCTAGATCCTCAAGCCAACTTGTTGGTGATGCCAACAAACACCATACCCCATGTAGACCACATAATTTCCAACCCAGTCCTTTTACTCATGAATTTATTCAATCCCTGGAAAACAAGTTTGTGGTAATCTTTATTTTCCTTCAATTTTGTTGTTGTAAAAATTAGTGTATTGGAATTATTGCTTTCACTATTAATGTTTTTTTTTGTCATGCATGTTAAACGTAGATAGAAACACTACAAGAAAGAGCAACAAAGTTAGAGGAGAAAGTACGAGTTCAGATGAATGGAACAGATATGGAACCATTAAGCTTACTTGAATTTATTGATGATATTGAACGGTTGGGACTGTCCTTCAAGTTCGAGGAAGAGATAAACAAAACCCTTCTCAAAATTGTTTCAATTGAAAACTTCGAAGACCGAACCGGAAAAAGTCTGCATGAAACTGCTCTTCTTTTTGGAATTCTCAGACGACATGGCTTTGATGTCTCGGAAGGTATACAATTTCAGCATTTGTGATTCCTTTTTATGTCCACTATAAATAAACTAAACAATTCACGACTAACCAAATATTCAAATTGATTCTGATTGGATTTTTTTTTTCAAATTATCAAATTTTATAAAAGCAGTTTCAAATTCTAGTTTTCCGTTTCAATAAATAGTTTGTTACTTTTAAATTTCTTGTTTTAGCTCTTCCTTTAATAATTTATGTTAAAAATATATGTTGAGTATATTTTTTTTCCACTTACAAATAACTAAGTTAGTAAGTTATTTAATTTCTTTTTATGAGAAAAAATATTTAATGAAAGTAATTGGTTCTGTTTACAATAAAAATTGTAAAAATATAATCTTAATTCCTATTGTTGGAATCCCACATCGACTAGAGATTAGAGCCTTTTATTGTATATAAGTGAGTGCAAACCTCAACCCTATGAGCCGGTTTTATGGGGTTGAGTTAGACTTAAAGTCCACTTCGTAATACCTATAACATACCTTCTACTTCTATTCCTCAAAATATACATTCATTCAGTCGTCATACCCTACCCAATTATGTATGACTTCAGACCTTGAAACCATTGTGTTTATATATTCCATCTGAAAACTTATTCCAGAAAGCTTATTTTGCTAAGAATAATTACACCAGCATATTGTTTTTTTAATTGTTATAATCAATTATGAGAAAAAATTTAACAAAATCTAGACAACAAACATATACCAAGTTGTTTTTTTATTTTTATATTTTTTCATATATTATAAATACTTTTAAATAAAAAAAAAATTATACTTTTACCTTGGTATTACGGCATAGTATGAAATATTTTTAATTATTTTGAGGTGCATGCATATATTTTTAGGAGTTTCAAAGATGAAGAAGGAAAATTCAAGGCTGAAATTAGCAACGATGTAAAAGGAATGTTAAGTTTGTACGAAGCCTCATACTTGAGCTTGGACGGAGAAAGTGTTTGGGAGGCAAATGAATTTACAAAAACACATCTGATGAATTTAGTGAAAGAAGGATTAATGGAAGCGAAAATGGTGGGAAAAGTTAGACATTTATTGGAAGGGCTTCCCTATCACAGAAGTTGTTGCAGACTAGTGGCAAGACAATACGTTAACACATATGATAAGTTAGAACTGCATAATTTGTTACTGTTAGAGCTTGCAAAACTGGATTTCAACATGGAGCAGGCATCATGCCAAAACAAATTAAAAGAACTATCCAGGTATAAAGAGAAAAACATAATAAAAAAACTATACACTTGTTAAAAGAATTTACGTATTTCTTTTGGTATTTTTAGAATTGGAGTTTTATCCTGCTAACTTTATATTAAAATTTAATGTATTTTTTGTTTTTGTATATTATTGAAGCAAATTTTTATTTTCATTAAAAAATAACATTAAAATTCATAATAATTATCCAAATATAATTCTTTTAATAATTAATGTTAAATATTAAAGAGATATTTCTTTGAAGAAAAAACAAAAAAATTAGGAAGAATTTAAATAAAATAATGTGAGATCGCAAGTTCACTTTATTTCTCATATGTAATTATTGTTTTCATTATATTTATGTCTTTTAATGTGTTGTTACTTAGGTGGTGGGTTGACATTGGCCTCTCAAGTAAATTAAAATTTGCTCGAGACAGATTAGTAGAATTATATATTTGGTCGCTGGCAATTATTCCTGAACCTCAATTTGCTATCTGTCAGAAAGAACTCACTAAGGTGGGCCAATTACTCACAATTCTCGATGATGTATATGACATCTATGGTACTATAGATGAATTGGAGCTCTTCACAGATGCTATTGAAAGGTTTGTTCAACTAATATGAGATGGAGTTTATTTTACTTTGTTTCATAATTTTTTTTTAAAAATGTCTAATTTAAGCATATATTATTATACATGTGCATGTACACAAGATGGAACGTGAATTCCATAAACACTCTTCCAGACAACTTGGTATTGTGCTTCTTAGCCATCTATAACACCGTAAATGGGATGGCTTATGACATCTTTAAAGAACGAGGCATAAAATGTCTTCCTTACCTCACAAAATCAGTATGTAATACAACACAACTAGTTCTTTATGTCCTAAATATATTCAGTGTCACTAAAACTAAATTGTTTGTTTGATTACTCCATAGTGGTCGGATTTGTGCAAGGCATACCTCCAAGAAGTAAAATGGTTTTACAACAAAATTATTCCACCATTCAACGAGTTCCTACAAAATGCAAGGATCTCAATCACGGGAGTGGTTGTTCTTACTCATTCCTACTTCTTGATCAGCAAAGATATCACAGA
>Ga0123342_1006212_pt1 | contig 16710 bp, 6 predicted proteins | sample Turbeawhitnodule_FD_89960 | JGI IMG/M metagenome (GOLD analysis project Ga0123342, IMG submission 89960) | Root nodule microbial communities of legume samples collected from Mexico - Turtle bean Mexico white nodule | ecosystem: Host-associated > Plants > Roots > Nodule | place: Mexico: Nepantla... | reverse complement strand
TTTTGGTTCAGTAGCTATCTTTTAAATTCTGTCCAGTTTTAATTCTTGTTCTTCTTTCCTTTTGTTTTGATTCAATTTGACAATACATGGACTTCCATATGAGTCATGGTTGGTGCTTAGTTTCGGTGAGTTCTTGAATTTAGAACATTGATCCAATTCTAAAGTAAAGTGCCTTTCAAATTCAGCTCAAGTTGTTCCTAAGAATGTCAAGAATCATGTGTTCTTGTAGTTTAATTCACATCATGATCATTGATTTTTAGGGAGATATACTGGTATGTTGGTATATTTGGATAATATATGTATCATCTTTTGGTTAATCATTTATTAGCTTATTTGTCAAATATATCTTTCGTATAATGCGGGACATAAATGTGATTCATGAAGGACTTTTTGTAATTATTGTTGTCATCATTCATTAAGCGTTTTAAGTATGATTTGATGTGATCACCAAGAATGAGTATCTGACTCATCCAATTTCGACCGATAAATTATATTAAAGACTTTTATTAAAAATTAAAACCAAAAGTTGAGAGCGTACATAACCTATTTTTTTACGCCAGCATAATGTTATTTAAATATCTGTTTTAAATACACTTTTTTCGAATCAATTTCACTTTTTAACTATTATCAGCAATTGAATTTTTAACCATTAATAAGAACTAGCATTAACTACTATAATTAATTTTAATTAGTCATACTCTTTAAAAGCAGGTTAGAAAATAACATATGGTATAAATATGTTTTTCTTAGTACAAAGTAAAATTGTATGAAGTATAAATTAAAATGTTAAAATATTTCATATTAATTTATTATTGACGTCATAAATATTAAAATAATTTTTAATAATTTTTGAATTACAAATATAAAAAAATATAAAATTTATAATAAAAACAAAATTCAAATACAAATATAAAACTTATAATAAAAACAATAGTTTGTCACTTAAAAAATTAACAATTATTCATTTAATACTTCTTATTATAAATATTAAAAAATATAAAATTTGTACTAAGAAAAAAATTAATTTTACATAAAAATATATTTAACTTAATTAAAAAACATAAAGTATTTGAGACGAATTATATATGCTAAAATGGTAAGCAATTTGAGACACAGAAGCATGAGTGGTCGTTTATGACAAGCTCATTTCCCAAGAAAAATGAACAAAAATAGTGTAAAAGAGACAGAAACAAAAGACTGACATTAAATTTGAAACGGTAATAAAACAAAACAGTGGCTGGATTTTGAAGGGTCTAGCACTGTACTATAAGGGACCCCCAAAATTAAAAGGTCACTTACCCCAAAACCTGCAGGATTGGGTGTTGCAATGCAGAACAAACCCAATGTTGAAACCAACAAGAACCCTCTTCTTTCCCAGCAAATTACCTTCCTTTCCATTCAAAACATGCACAATAATGAAAATGCTCAAAATTTACCAAAATCCACTCAAGAACCTCAGATCATAACAATAGAAACACTATTTTCTTTGGCATTGGTTCAACAACAAAAAGTAAAAGGTAACAACAGAAAACAAAATGATAAGAATGCTATATATATATCAGTAAGCTAACAGATTGAGCCGTGTAGCCAATATCACAATCGGCAGCATCAGAAATCAAAACTCAAAGAAGAATAAGAGTTTATGAGAAACAGTTTCTGCTACCACTATCATCCTTCACATCCATATCAGCTAAGAACACACATTTTCCTGACCAAGATTCTTCGATCCAGTAGACCCTGGCAGCAAAATCCTCACCATATTCAGTTGTCTCAGCTTCTTCTGTAGCTGTCACCACCACAATCATAATGGTATCATCAAATGAATAAACAAGGGACAAGGTAAAGAAAAAAACTATAACTTTATAGCAGCGTTTGAAGAGAAAAGTGAGAAGGGACCAAATAGTGGGTGGTGGTGCATATTTTGGCAGAAAATAAAAAGGAAAAGAAAACAAACACAAAAGGGTTGCATGAAGGCAAGAAATGTGTATGTTTGAAAAGGATGGTGTTGTTGAGAATGCATGTGAGTGCAATTTGGTCCAATAAACATCATATGACCCCATAAATATAATCGAAATTTAGAAGAAAACAAGGGAAATGAATGGTGGGCGCACAGTTTTAGACATGAGATAAATCTGCTTGCTTCTGCTTAACAACCACATTCCCTCATCTCAAAATCACTTCTTCACTTTACCCTTCCTTTTTCTTTTCTTTTTTTTTCTTTTTTTTTTCTTTTCTTTTCAGATGATGCTTGACACCGAAGACCAAATTAGCTACATTTGCGCAAGCAACCTCTGTCCCTCTTGTTCCCCTGCCTACCCTTATTCAACTACCACAATTCCAACCCTGCCCTTCTTTTAAAGTAGCCAACTTTTGACTTTCCTCCCCCCCTCCCTTATCTTCAAATATTCATAATTCTTTTAGGAATATATAACTATATACCTTGAATAAATTATTATCAATAAATAAATTAGTTGCTAATAATATAAAACCTAAAAACTTCACTATCTTACTTGATATTATCAATATAAAATTAATTAAAAAAAATTATGAAGGTTAAGGTGACACTGGTGATAACAAATAATATCAAATTTCATTATAAAAAATATGTTAAATGTGATATTCTTATATTGGAGCTTTTTTAAACTATTATTTTTATTTTTATCTATTATATAATAATTGTGAAATTATATTTTTTGTGAAATTGTAAAATCAATTCGCATATTTTACGCGGAACAGGTTAAATGTGGGGTGAGTCAGCCCCATTGTCATTTCTAGTATTTTCTCTCACATTTTTTTCTTTGAATCTACTCATTGACTCCTTTGCACTCCTTCTCATTCCCTATGTAAACCATATCACATCTTTACTAAGGCTTTGTTCGGTTCTAGGTGCGAAAAAGAGAAGATTTACTGTGCATGAGTAAAACACGAAAAACAAAAACGGTTATGTGCTTAAAACTTTCCTCGCGTTTTAAGAAGGAATTGCGACGAAAGTTGCTTAAGTTGCTTTATACGTTACGTTCGTTTTTATTTTAAACTAATTTATTATTTTTATTTAAAATAATATTATAATTCAAATATAAAAATATAATTAAAACTGTAAAAAATATTATTATAAAATAACATAATTAATCATATTATATATAATGAATTATAAATAATAATAAAATTATATAATAATTATATTAATTATAAACAATAAAGATAAAGATTATAATATTATTTAATTTATTTTAAATATAATGATAAATTTGTAAATTTATGATTTTATCAATTAAAAAAATATAATTTCAATCACACCTATCACATCACTCACAAACTTTCATAAACTTTCTCTACACTTTCTACTTTATTTACCTTAATCCAAACAACCTCACTTTCTTCACATTTTACCTTCAAATCATCTAAAATCCACTCCATAATCCAAACAAAGCATAGTGATCATTTTGTTGTTGTCTTGGTTTCCTATTAGGCTTAGTTTTAATGATCATTGTGTTGATGTCTTAGTTTTATGTTAAGCTTAGTTCTAATAATCATTTTATTATTGTCTTAGTTTTTTGTTAGGATTTGTTCTACTGATTGACTTGCGTTATTATCTTGTACACTAAAATCTCTCAAATTTGATATGTAAGAAAAAATTTATAAAAATGATTGTCATACTATTGTACAAAATTGTTTGTATTATCTATTGAGTCAACTCTCTCATATTTGTTTATTTTGTGTTGATATCTTGTAATATTTGGAATATCAACTTGTTTCTCTCATGTTCCTTTTTCAATTAGGTGTGAGTTTTGATGTACTAAGCTAGTTAAGATGGTGAATTCAATTGTACTTAACTACTTTGATACTTTCCTTATAAGTAATTCTAAATTAATAACACATTATGAAACTCTCCCTTCTTGTGTATTAAAAGGTACATTGTGTATTAAAAGGTACATAATCATTTTAACCCCCTTTTGGAAAGGACTTTATTTTTTACATATATTTTTCTTGGTGTAAAGCTTCCTGTATTATATTCTCTTCTTCCCTAGAAAGTCTTTAGAAAAACATGTTTATACATTTTTTCCCACCTATCATAATAACAATTCCTTTCTCTACCAAATTTGATAACTCCAGCAATAACAACCTAGTTTACAACAAGATTTCAACCCCCCCTCCCCCCGACTTGATATCATGTTTCTTCATATGAATTGTATTTCTATGTAACATTGTGATCAACTCTCAAAAATTGACTTGGTATATATTGCAAATTAATTTGTAGAGAAAGAATATTAAAAACTAAACACAATAGATATGTGTCCTTTGATAATCAACCTAAGTTGTGCTATATGTTGCAAAAAAATTATAGAAAACTTAGATGATTTAAATTCAAAATGAATTGAATATTAGGTGAAAATCAAGTGTTAATTGATACAAGTACATAAGTTTGTTTACAACTGGACTTATTTGAAGATATTGACACAATGTATGAAATACTTTTAAGAAAAATTGTTTGTGTGTATTTTACTTGACACTACATTCATAATGGTCAACATTCGAGCTTCAAATGAAAAAAAGGAAAAGAAAACATCAAGTTCTTCGAAAAATAACTCTTATACAAAGATAAATCCTCCTCATTGGTAGGGGGTTTTATGTACACTTTTTCAATAACATTGCATGTTTCAGCCATAATATGTTTTGCCATGACATCGAATGAAAAGTTGAAGGAGAAAAGAAAATCTTTAGCAGACTTTCGGGTGTTGTATTTGGAGGGATATGAAACAACTTTTTTTAGTATCCAAAAATACTTAGGGTCAATGATGAGGAAAACTTGTTATTTTTTTTCCGAGCCAAACTTAGTCTAACACCTCATTAATTTCTTAAGGATAGACCTTTGTTTTTTTCTTTTAGGAGGACTGGTTATGGTAATATATGCTAAAGGTATAGAGGTCACTGTCGTAGAAGCAACGAAAACAAGGGAGGAGCAATTTCCTTCATATAATTACCCACTAAAGAAAACAAGTTGATATGACTCTCAAACATTGATTCATCTCAATACCGATAACCTCCTTGCTTACAAGAAGGTTATCTCTATTGAAGGAATATGAAGAAAAATCCATGAGAAAAGAAGTGTACCTAGAAGCGAAAAAACAAAGGAAACAACAATGTGATAGAGGAAGGAGATTGTCAAAATACTCTTAACGCGAAAAGCACAAAAACTAAAAGTGAAACAAAATGAGTTTAATTAGAGTAAAATATGTCATGTTCAACGATAAAATCCTTCTAAATATCACTCAAATATCTTGTTTTAGGACAACATATTACACTAAACGAAACAATAATTGCCTAAATGTCTCAAGTTTGAAAACCCTTTATTAATGAACATTAAAAAACTAGTTTTATTTAAATAATTACAAACATAACTTGACCTCATTCAAATTATTTAAAAACTCAATCTCCCCTAAAAGAAGTCACAAAAAAATTCACTAATATCAAACAATCATATTAAGTGTATCAAATTTGTCCATCCAATCTTTTACCTACTTATGATAAATCTTCATATTCCAAACTCCCAAGCTTATACTAATCCGTTAATTACCTTTTAACTGACAAGTACAGGGTAATTGACTAAAATCTAAAAGTCAATATCCATGTATTCAATTGAAACATTTGAAATTAGATATATACTTAATTAGTTATATACACATCAATAATACATTATTTAATTATTCTTAATATTCTCTATGGAAGAATCTAACTAACTTGAATGCCAAAAAAATTCTATAGATGAACCTCTGTTAAAAAAACCTACAACTCAAAATTCTTCCCCAAATTATCCAGAAAACTCAAAATAGCTTGAAGGTTTTTCTCATCTACACCTCCGAAAGACACCACTTTAACTTTCCAATAACAAAATACATTCATTTCTCTCTTTCTCTCTTTGTACACACAACAACGAATTTGTTCCAATTCATCAGCCACAAAAAAAAAAAGCTGTTTCTTGGCCTTGAAGATAAGGAGAAGTGATTGATAACTTTTGTTTGTTTTTTCTTCCGTTTAACACAGCTGCCACATTTCTTATATATAGCTATCTTTTGGGGGTTCCATACTTGCAAACTTCTTTTAATTTGGTCAATTTTGGAACACTGAAGGACAGCATGTTTTTGTATGAAAATATCAATTTTCTCTTCCCCCACATCTAATTGGGATTGTTGTCATGCTTTAATTTTTATCTCTTTCATATAAAATCTCAATTTGAATAATCTGAGATTCCTGTTTTCAACTTTATGTTGGTTTGGGCACTGTCGGGTACATCTTTTCTCTCTGCCTCCTGTTTTCTTCTCCCAAAGTGAATTTCATTTTCTTTATCTCATATCTGACTTTTCCTCAGACATTCTGTCACTTGTCGTGACAGTTTTTAGCAAAGCCTTTCATTTTAACTCAATATTTATAAGAATATTGCAAATTTGGTATGAAAATTTTATTTCCAACACACCTTTTAATATCCATGAGATTCTTTAAATCGTCTTTAATCTATATAACAAATGATCCAATAAACAATTTGGATGGAAAAAACACGCGCGGAAGCAACACATAATCATGAATTAACTGAAAAAAAAATAAACTGAATATGATTTAACGTGGTTCAGTCACCAATCTTTAACCTACGTGAGGTATTAATTAGGTTTTCATTTTGTTTGTTACACACTAATGACAAATACAATAATCTCTTTAAATAAATATTATAAAAGAAATACAATAATTAAATTTACTCATTAAACATGGTGTCTAGTCAATCTAACACAATCCAATTAATCTTTGTTTCATACCAACATTAATATGATATTAAAGACTGAACTTTATCGGATTTATCGTGTAATAGTGTCAAAAAGATAAATTGGAAATTTTGAGCATACTCCGAAAGATAATTGTTGGAGAGAAAAGTTGAAATAATTATTAGAGTGATTAGAGGTGCATCAACTACCCAAAAAGGAAATTCTGGTTGCATGTTACAGAGCCGCATAACCTTTTTTGTTCTGTTTCCATGGAAACGTAAAATCCCTGCTCCTTTTCGTCATTTCCTAGTTCTTTTACTTTATAAATGAAAATGACTTGATCTACCCTGTTCATTATTGCCGGTGCCAAAAGCTTTTTACTTTTCAAATAAGGTTTCAGTCCTCACTTCTATTTTGAATACATAATACATTTCTTGTTAAAGATTACATTAGTCACCTAATCAATTATTAATTTTAGGTTTAAGTTTAAGTCTCTGGAAAAAGTTATTTGTATTTTATATCTACTATTATATTAACTCTTTTATTAATTCTTGAAATATTTTAAAGTTTATATTTTTTTTTTTTTCTCATTTATTGTCAATACTGATAATAGAAAGAATTCGATGCGTATAATTTTTTAACTTGTCTCGGATATATTTTAACTTAAACACATAGGCACTAGAATGGGTGCGTGACGTAAAAAATGGGAGAAATATTCTTTGTTGAAACTTGCTTTTGTTGAAGGTTGTTGGGTGTTTTCTTGTACGGGTTTGGTTTGATTAAGAATATTGATCAATGAATAAGGTACAAATCGCTTTGATTAAGCTCTTGGATGACATCTTGAAGGAAGGATATGAAATAAGGTTGGAGGTGGATAGAACATTATCAATATTGTATCGATCGGGTCGAACGATTTGTAATACTTGGTATCAAAGGTCGTTCTACCGGTTTAGAATAAAAACATCAAGGTAAAAAGAAATACGTGACAAATTAAATATTTCATTTTTATGATTATACACATTAAATATGGTTCATCAATAATATAGTCCATGACAAACTCTATAAATAAACACATCAAACAAGATAAAGGTACTCAATTAATACAATACTCATCACATATCGATTAGGATGTCTTAGAAATATTCTTCAAACTTGGTAAAATATGTTGATGTGAACAGGAGAAAGGTGTTTGGGATGAAAAGTTGTGATTCTATTCATGGGATGGTTAGTCCTATAGCATTTTGTTCTTTACCAACTCATGTTATAAATCTTATCATCAAAATACATCATTTTTTAAAAAGATTTGTGTTTTACAACATTGAAGTAAGACGACCTTACTAGGATTGAACAAAACATTTCAATCATTCTCTATAAGTTTGAGAGAATATTTTCTCATAATTCTTTGATTATATTGGAACATCTACCTATTCATCTTTCATATGAAGCAAGACTTTGTGACTTGTCCAGTATATATGGATGTATTCATTTGAAAGGTAATATCATTATCAATTAGTCTTCAATTTTGTAATTTATAATCATCAATCATAATATAGTTGTTTCATTTTATTGATTCATGGAATATTTTAAACAATCAGTAAATAATAAGGTTTGGGTTAAAGATAATTTGTATATTATATTTGCATCACGATACAACTCACTTTTGTTTCAATTATTTCAACTTTATGTTAATACCACAAAATACTAAAAATGAAATGAAAATTAAAAATTTCTCAATATTTGACCAACCTAGACGTCATTAGATAATTGACTCGTGGATTAACCAATCAAGAGTTGACTCATGTTAATGTGTTGATCAACTACAATAAAATTAAAATTGTACTTGGAATAAGTCTCTCACAATATTTTTTTTCTTAATTATTTTATTGAACTTGTTATGTTGTTGTTGACTAAATGAATGATACCTATAAACAACTACATACATTCTCACAATCCCATGAAATTTATGAATCAAATGATTCAATCATTCTTTAAACTATTTTTCATGACTTATTTAACCATTTTTTCATATGCTGACATATCTAAGTTCATAAAAAGTTTTAAAATATGAGAAACTAACACCTCAAAGATTTATTATTAGTCTTTTTAAGGTGTGTAAATGAATAATATTCATTTTTATGAATAAGTATAAATTCCGCACTCATACCTAAAGTGAGAACAAGAGAATGATAAATAGTAATGTTTTTTTTACTTCCTAATATACCCTTTAGTATATATACAAATATTTTATTTTTTCTATTTTATCTTTTCATTTTTTCCAAGTGATTTTCAAAATTGATTCCATATGTTACATTTGTTTATTGTAACTTTGAGGCTTTCTACCCTTTGCCATCGCATTTGTCTTCTCCCTAGCTCATTACATCAAATTCTTTTGATCTAAACTTCAAATCTTTTAATGATATTTCATATTTAAATACAACAATGTGTAGATAAATAAATTATATGAATAAATATACGTTAACAATATATTATATTGAAAACTACATACGAATTAATATGTAAAATAATAAAAAAATATTATAATAATTAAATTTGAACTCAATAAAATAAGAAGGCATAATAAAAGTACGAATAAATAAACATATATATAAGCGAATGTGTTTCAATAATATTTAATTATTAATAATAATAATAATAATAATAATGTTGTAGTTGTTTTGTTGTATAATACTTATAACATATTTTAATACATAATCATAATTTTACTTTTTAATATATCAAAATATTTATTTAATAAAAGTAATAATTAAAAAACGTGTCCTTACTTTAAAGTAATTAAATAATTTTTTATCTAATATAATCATTACATACATTTTTTTAAAAATATTATTCTTATAAAATTATGTTTAATGATTTTTAATATTATTTCACAAAATTATATATATTTTAAAGTATTATTTTAATTCAATAAGAATGTAAATACATGTGTGAAACATGAATATATTTTCATAACTTTTCTCTTATGCATTTTTTAAAAGGTTTATATTTAAAGTTATGGTCATTATTTTTACTGTTTATATAAATAATAAATAAATATTGTTATTAATAATAATTTAACTGTTTTATAGTTAATTATAAATATTCAACTCTTATTTTATTTAGTAGTATGTCTATTTTGTTAAAAAAAGAAAAACACATAATTTTTTTATAGTTTAATAAATTATATTTTTATAGACAAAAATAATAGGTACTTATATAATACTTTATTATATCTTTTATATAGTAATAATTAATTTTCATAACAATAATTATCATTATTATATAATTTTATTAAAATTATATTTATTATCATAAAAATGTCAACATATAATGGAACATAGTATATATTTCCAAAAATAACAATAATAATAAATTATTTTAAAAGCTATTACTATTTTCTCACTGTGCCACTTCATCCCAAACTCCAATTCCTCTCCGTCTTCTACCACCGCCGCTAAATGGAGGCAGTCGGTTCCAGACTCGGTCGCGCCTCCTCCCGTTACGGCTCCGCCACCGTCTTCACCGGTCCTGTCAGGAAGTGGAAGAAGAAGTGGGTCCTCGTCACCCCCTCTTCCTCACCCACTAACACCAACACCAACACCAACACCACCACCACCACCAGCAATAACTATCACGCTCCCGCCAATTCCAAAGCTTCCTCTCTTCTCCTCCTCCGCCGCTGGACCCCCACCATCGACGAAGAGCCTCCCAGGAGGAAGTTCCGTTACACCCCTGTATGTGTCTCTCTAACCCTGTTTTTTTTATAGTTTGCCCGTTGCATTTTGGGGTGAATATTTAATTGGGGTTTTGTTTTGTGGTGAAAAGTTTCGAATTTTGTTCTTGTGCTGTGTTGATAGGTTGTGGTGTTAGGTGGGTTTGGAGTTTTGCTCTGTAATGAAGAAGTGTTGGGTTGGATTGTTGTTTGCATGTTGCATGAGTTGGGATTTCGGGATGTGATAAAGTGTTGTTTGGTAGCTGCCTTGTGTGTGAATTTTAGGTGGTGATATATGTGGCAGAGAAGGAAGAAAACAGGGAAGGTAGATAAGAAAATACAGATTAAAGTTTTTTTTTGTGTGGAAAAATTTGTTTAATCCCTCTGCTTTCTGTAAAACTTAACTTTGGTGCATGTAATAATCTCAGATTGATAATTCTGATCTCTAATTTTTATAAATATGTAATTTAGTCCCAATCCATGATCAAACTTCAGTGACGGATTTTGATTTTTAGTAAATTGGAAAAGGGATTAAATTCACATATATTTTTGGAGATTAAATTCGTAATTTTGAAAGTATAAGAACTAAAATGTAGCTTGACCATATGTACATAAAAAAAAAACACATCTTTCTCTCTTTTTTTGGTTTAAGGAAAATGAAAAAAGTAAGTCTAACTTCTAAAAGTACAACAGCAACAATAACCAAGTCTTGTCTGACTGGGAGAAATTGCCTATAGATAGAGATCATACAGTGTTATTCAGGTTGGTTAAAGATCAATGTTTCATAGAAGTCAAAATTCAAAACTCTCTTTTCTTTTCTTCTCTTTTATTTTAAAATTTTAAAATTTATTTTTCCTCGTTTTCTTTCCTCAATAGTGGTGCCCCTCTGTAATATATGGATAAATGTAAAGGTTCACCAAAAAATGAGGCGTATTGAGGTGGAAAAAAGAAGAAGGTTAAGAAAGAAAGTGATAGATGTGCGGGGTAATACGATGGGAAAAGGATATAGAAGAAAAAGTGGATATATATTTGTTAAGGTTGATATTTATATGTACAAGGTTGCTTTAGTCCTTATTTGGGTTGAAATTGTGGTTCCACTGAGTATTAAAATTTGTATCTTTTTTTGTTGGTAAAATATAGTTATGCCATAAATTTGTGCATGGGAAGATGGGTGGGTGGATCATTGTTTGTTTATGTCAAATCAGTCTTTTTCATCGTAATTGAGGATTGGTCAATTTCATGATGCAGATTGTTGTGCTAGAAGAACAGAAAAAGATTATGGTTAAGGAAGAAAATGAACCTGCAACTGAGAGTGACCAATCTGCAGCTAGACAGACAAATGTCACTCATGAAATGCACGGGAAACTGAACATGTATGAAATGTTGGAGGGAACCAAGGTAAAGTAACAGAGTCCTCCATTCCTGTTTTGAATGGTTTAGAACTTTAGTCTGGTTTCAATTTTCGGATTTTCAAAGCAGAATTTGATCTGCTTGAAATTTATCTTTTCCTCTCTTTCATTATACTGCTCTTAGATTATCCTTTGCTTACTATATTACAATATTGACACACACAAACCTTGTGTTAACATTCAAGAACTATCATGTGTGTTTGCTATAAACCATAATAGTGGGTTAAGAACCATTTTTCCAACTCAGGTATAATACTATAAACATTGCCTATGTTGTACTAAATAAATGGTCCCAAGATAAAAAAAAAAAAAAGGGTTTTCTTAGGCAATTGAGAGGCTGACCATTGACATGACCTTATCTTTGAAGATTTGGATTGAGTTGAAGGATATGGTGTGATTCATAGAATGCATAATGCATGGGGGATCTATGTAGCCAACTGAAATAGAGAATAAGGCTTTTGTTATTGTTATTCATGGTGAGTAATCATTACTAACATTGATCTACATATCGATGTGTTGCAGGATTCAGACATCGTTAAATTGGATCATGGTTTGGTGGACTTGCAAAGCCACAATGATGAAACCAGCCAGAACAGTGATACTGAATTGGAAAATAATATCTAGTTGTTGGTCCATGAACTGAGTATATGATATGTAAGTAGAAAATCAATGTCAGGCAGCAAAGTGTTGATTCAGGAAATACTGATCTAGTACATAATACCTCTTATCACCTTATATCCCACCATCCTGCATTGGCATGTAATGTATTAGCCATAATCTTTTGTATATAGTGCTGCCAGTAAGTAGTATAGGAATGATCAGTGACTAGTTTTGGTCAACAAAGGATGATCACTTACTTTTCACGGTGTTCATATGCATGATGTGATGCTTACTATGTCCTACCTTAATTGTGAATTGTAGGCTTTGGAAATTGATTACTATGGAGGACAAAATTTAGTTGCAATTTCTCAAGTTTTAATTTTAATTTTAAATGGAAACCTCTGGTAAAAATGGGAGTGTAGGGGAATGACAAACCCTGTAGCAGTTCTCATGTTTGTCGTATACTTTGTATGCCTAGATTTAAAGGAATCCTTGGCTGGAAGGGGGAAAAATAGAGAAAAATAGTTCTTTGAAAGTCTATCAAAAATTTGTTACAGAAGTTACTTTTAAAGATATGAAGGGATACTTTTAACTTAAAAAAAATGTTATTTCTTTTCTAATTATAACCTAATATAAATAAAAATCACTTTTTAAAAAAAAACACTTTTTAAAGTAAACAAATCATTCTCAGTAGAAGGAAATGTAAGAGAAATGTGACTAATATACATAAAAATTTAATTTTCTGTCTAGTACCCTTTTTTTAAAATTTTAGATGTCAGATTTATCTTGTCTTCCATCCATATATATGAAAAAAGTAAAATGTATTCAAATTATAAATTAATTGTTGTAAAACAATTGAATTCAAACTAAACACAGTATGGAAAAAAAATATCCACATCCACAGAATTGAATTTATAACTACATATTTTATAGCTTTCTGCGTCTTCATTCAGGCTTGTTTCAACGTTTCTTCTCTAAACGTTAACTTTTTTCTCCTGGTGAGGATCTAGATTAGTTTTCAACATAAAATTTATTAAATTACGTTTTATTTATTAACCTTTATTTTTTTTCTTAGAATGACAAGTCATATTGTTGAAGTACTAAATAGCTAAAGATTAATAATATTGTTTTTTCAGAAATTACACGAATCTATAACAAGAGTCAATTTTGTTTTAACTTAGACTCAAATTTGTTAATTTACATACAAAATTAAATAAAATTAGCTTTCACTTTAGCCTATTATCTGTCTTCCTTTCTATATCACGAAGATACTCCTTGTTTTTCGGTTGAAATTTTTTCTATTAATCATATTTATAAAATATACCCGTAAACTAAATCAAGAACTAATCTTTGAAAAATGACAATTTTTTTCCACTTTTTTACTAATACCAACAATAATAACTGAATCTTTATCGAATACATAAATTCTCAGAAGAAACTGTAATTCAGCAATTGAACATAATGACGAGTAACAAATTTTTGCTAAGGCCTGTCAGAAGAAATTAAATTCCTTAGCCTAATTTTTTAATAACTCCACCCAAGCAACCTTGGTGAAACAAAGTAACATAAAGCACAGACCAATAATAATCGTATTTTCAATATACACTGTCAATACAAATTATTTTACATCATCAACCAATTAAAAATAAGTTTAATTATGATTTGATGACAGTCAAAAATATTTACACCAAGTATTGTAATTACTGGCCCAAGTATTCATTAGATATAATATAATAATATGTAGAATACCATACAGAATTTTAAAAATGGACAAAAATGGGGGAAGGTGACAGCTGCATGTGAAAATTACCCATCAGGCACAAAAAAGTATTACAATTTCGCGCCTTGTAACAAAAAGAAAGGGATTAGAACTCCTTAACTCAGCGGGTATTCAGAGGTTACAGAAGATGTTACTATAATGACCATGCATATAGCATGTTATCAAAATCTCATGGAATCATCAAGCTCATCGTACATGATATTTTTGTTATTAAAAAATAAGACTCCAAATAATAGGAGAGGCACATAGCAAAAAAACATTTGAATGGTATTCAATAAGAACTCACTACTCTGGCTTTCCTTCATGCCATCATCATTTAGTTGCTTCGTTATCATCTACTTCTTGAGTTACACCAACTTCTGCCGGACGAAGAACACGATCATAGAGCATATATCCAGCCTGAAAAATGACCACGGGGTTAAGCCATGTTAGGATTGATGGTAAGGGGTGCAAACGAAAGAAATAACAAATGGTGGCATTGTTTGAGTGTTTATGAATGAACCATCAAGCAAACCTAAGAACAAGACCCACATTTATTCCAAACTCTCAAAAAGTGGATTATAAATCCAACTAAACCTTATCAAACTAACATGAAAAATGAAGTTTGCATTCACTTATTTGATCATATCTCTAATTGATATAAGATATCCAACACGTTTCTTTATACCAAGGATTGAACATCTCAAGTGTGAAACTTGATATTAGTGAGTAATCCGATAATCACTCAATAGCAAATAATACTATAGACTTAACAAACATTGCTAAGATATGCTTTGGTACCATCTTATAAAGTAGATTTAGAACTAAGAACCATACAAAACTATAATTTGGCCATATGGATCTCTAATCAAATCAATGTGACTCCAATACACTCTTCAGACCATGGACTCAAGCACAAACAAAACCTCTTATAAAAATAATTTAGAAAGTAAAAGACCTTTAATAAACATTGATGGAAATCACTATGGTTAATACAATAAACAAAAAGCTAATCATAAATAGTGAAATACATCAACCTAGACTTCATATATTTTTCGAGTTCAAGAAGGTTTTCCAAATACAATACAACACAATTTTGAAAATAAAATGTTGACACGTGGGAAAAATCACAGCACTACAACAAAAAAGTATATAAAATACCTTCAGAACAACTCCAACAGTGCCAGGGGGCTTGGTAGCATCAGGGATTTGGAAGATGGCATTGTGCCTGTGTGGATCAAATGGCTCATTTGTAGGATCATATTTTTCTACACCGGACTTTTTTAGTACCTATAAGCAATAGTTGTCAACAAATATGAATGAGATTACACGGTGGAACTATTTCTAGGAGCACATTAAATCAAGCAAACAATATGAAGTGATTAACTTAGTCTCACTTCACTCCCTTATGAACCACTCTAATCAACTCTATTCTAACTTGACTCCCTTATTAACCACTCTAATCAACTCCATTCTAAACACGGACCTATTGTTATGGAGTTGATGTTAATATTCCATTAATCACTATATCACTGTTAACTATGCATTCACTTTCTTGTACTGGTTTGTTGTTGGACTCGGGCTTAAATTGGGTTTTAATGTGTTCTTTAATTTGTGTCCAAGCTTCTCTTAAATCTTAAATATAAGGGACAATAACATTAGGACTCTAATCATAATGCTTGAAGGATGTCTTTTAAAAAAACAACATGATTCACCAAGAAGTTATTACAATTCACAGCAAATTTGTATCTTCTATAAGATGCTTGCACAATCAGACCCTAGCTTTCATTCCCTAGTTTTCTTCTAATCTCTTCTATTGTTTTCTTCAATGTTTTCTACAACCAGGCTACTTCCCTTGTAGATAATACGGACAACTAAACCCACCAAAACCAAAGCACCAGAGTTTAAAATTCCTTAAAACCAATCTTAATCCTAGAAAGTGTGGATAACCCCCTGACAGCTTGACAGCCTGACAGCCACCAGCTTAAGCCAAAATCCACTTCTTAATCCAGGCACATCAACTCCCCAACCCCTTTCAAACAGACCCAATGAACCTTCAAATCCACCTATTACTACAAGTTACCCACCCATATAAATGTGGAACACTGCAACAAACTGTAAAACAACCTTATAAATGAGAAAATACGTTATATTAGCTAGAACTATTGCAAATAAACAACAAAGCCATAGAGTATAACCGTCTACCTCTGCAAGTTGTTTCTCTGTCATTTCAACACCTTCTAAAAGTGTTTTCAGGAGTTGTGCTGCTTCAGAAGACTGCTTAGGAGATTCAATTTTAGAAAAGCTTTCCTTTACAACAGAGGAAGCTCTTCCCAAATTATCAGCAACATCTAGTAGACTCTTCGCAAAATTCTACATCACATTAAAGCCATTCAGCACAAAATTGAAAAGCTCATGACAGAAGAGCGAGTACCAAGAGGTCAAGACTTTCCCAAATCAAAAAAAAAAAAAAAAAAAAAC
>Ga0123342_1006211_pt1 | contig 16711 bp, 13 predicted proteins | sample Turbeawhitnodule_FD_89960 | JGI IMG/M metagenome (GOLD analysis project Ga0123342, IMG submission 89960) | Root nodule microbial communities of legume samples collected from Mexico - Turtle bean Mexico white nodule | ecosystem: Host-associated > Plants > Roots > Nodule | place: Mexico: Nepantla... | reverse complement strand
CTCTTCATCTCTATTTATACTTCAACAAACAATATCTCTTTTTTAAATATATATATAAAAAAATAAAAAAAAAAAAAAATTTATATATATATATATATATATATATATATATATATATATATTTATATAGATCTAGAAAACAAAACAAAAAAAATTATTCATATCTAAAAAGAAAAACAAAATCTTTAAAAAAATATTCAAATCTTAAAAAATAAAAAACTAAAAAATTTATTCACATAAAAAAAATAGTTAGTATATTCACAATATTTAGGAAATTATACTTAACAAATCAAACTTGTCCCCTAACAACGACGCCAAAAACTTGATGATTATTTACGGCAAGTGCACCGCGTTTGTCAAAAGTAATAATTGTCCCTACGGACGGATATCGATCCCACAAGGAACAATGAATTATCGAGTACAATATTCGCTAAATATAACAACAGAACAATAAAAAGAGTTTGAAGTGATTATGTTGGCATTGATCAATAAGAAAACAAACAAAGAATTAGTTGCTTCAATTGGAAAAATAGGGATTAAGTTTCATCTTTCTCACTCTCATGTATTTTAATTAGCATGTTAATATTAAGTTCTTTGATTGAAATTGACGCCCTTAGAAAATTCATTTATATCGATCTCTCGCATATAAAATTCTTAAGAATGTTTCCTAAATATCGATCTCTCGCATACTTATAAAAACAACTTAGAAATCACAATTAGACGTAATGGCAATTAACATTTCAAGTCTATCTCTAGCACTCAAATATGCTAAGTATTGATGTTTAGGTCCGAATTCTAAAAATACCTCTCGGTCAGATTTAAGATTCTCAATTTGTCACGAAAAGTTAAAAGTAAAACAACAATACCAATAATCAATCAAGAACTGAATATTAATATATAAAATATCACCGCAATACACAAGAGTTTGAGCAGATTACTCCCAATCCCAAATGGTAGGATTAGTCACGCATACTTCTATCACCTTCCATTCTCCCAATTAGGTTACAATTCACTCTATGGTGTTTTCCTCTCAATCTGGCACACTAGGGTTGAGCCTCTAGCCCTCTATGTATCCTAGTTTTCTAGGGTAAGGTTGTTTGCTGTGTCGCGCTAATGGGCTAAATGATAAAACATAAAAAAAGGCCCAATCTTTCTTTGCATCTTTTTCCATTATGGGACCTTCCAGCTTTCTCTTTTTAGCTCAAATTATTCTCCTTTACTCCAAATCTTCAATCCTCCCTATAAATATGCAATTAACACCAAATTTGGGAATAAAATGCTCTTATTCAAATAAAGCTCATAAAAAATGTATAAAATCATAAATTAGGGATTATTTTATATGTAAATTAGCAATAAATCTTCATAAGTGCCTATATTTTAATATGAAATATTACTGAAATTAGACACTTATCATATACTCGGATAATCATACTAACACCGAGCTAGGTCGTCTTACCTTGTGCTAGATAATCAATTTACAGACAAGGCGTTTATGCTCGGATAATGGTACTAACACCGAGCTAGGTCGTCTTACCTTGTGCTAACTCAAGTAGATCAACAAACAAAGTAATCTCACAGGGCGCCTATGATCGGGCATATGTACTTACGCCAAGCTAGGTTGACTTACCATGTGCTAATTCAGGTAAATCAACAAAACTAATGCACCATCTTACAAGAACAAATTTATCATTAGATGACCTCGTTAAAAAACTCCTTTGAGGAAAAAAGAGTATCACCTTAATCATCATGTTGTTAAAAAACAAAGCATTAAAACAAAATGCCTTAACTGAAGTAAAACTTGAGGTTTGTCACGTTCCACGTTCGAGGAATAGCTCCCCCTCCAAGGTTTCTAATCTGTACGCTCCATTCCCGAGCACCTCGATTATGCGAAATGGGTCGGTCCACTTCAGAGATAACTTGTTTTCTAAGGGGTTAGGATGGGCCTTTCGCATTACCAAGTCGGCAACCTTGAACTACCAAAGTCTCTTCTTGGTCTTTTGCCTCAACTCCACCCTCCTCTTTAAAGCTTTCAAGTTAATGCGGGCATGTTCATGCACCTCATCTTGCAAGTCCAGGTTCACCTTCTTTCCTTTGTTGGATTCCTCAACAACGAAGCTTTGGAACCGAGGAGAATTCTCTTGTATTTCCACTAGTATCATGGCATCTGACCCATATACCAAACTGAAGGGCGTTTCTTTGGTTGTTGATTGAGGGGTGGTGTGATAGGCCCACAGGATTCTGGGAACTTCCTCTGACCAAGTTCCCTTTGCCTTTTCTAACCTCCTCTTCAACCCTCTCAATAGGACTCTGTTAGCTGATTCAACTTTACCATTCATCTGAGGGTGTTCCACTGAGGCGAATATTTGTTTTATCCCGAGCTCTGAACATAGCTTATCCAACTGTTGACTAGCAAATTGAGTTCCACTGTCAGAAACTAGGTGCCTCGGGATCCTGAAATGGCACACAATGTTCTTCCACACAAAATGCTGCACCTTGTGAGCAGTTATCAGTGCAACTGGCTCAGGTTCAACCCACTTGGTGAAGTATTCAATGGCCACAATGAGAAATTTTATCTGACGTATCGCTAATAAGAAAGGACCTAAAATGTTTATTCCCCGTGTATGGAAGGGCCATGGACTATAAATGGACCGCAACTCCTTGGCTGGCACGTGGTGCCAATCAGTGTGCTTCTGACATTTCTCGCAACGTTGTGCATATCTCACGCAATCCTCCTTCATGGTCGTCCAATAATACCTAGCTTGGATGACCTTCAATGAGAGAGCTTGTCCTCCTATGTGATTACCACAAATACCTTCATGGAGCTCGACCATTATGCAGACGCACTAATATCCACTTACACATGTGAGGATTGGGTGGGTATAGCCGTGACGGAAAAGATTTCCATCTATCAGGGTGTAGCGCCTTGTACTCCTCTTAACCATCTTGTCCTCCACAGGCTCGGTAGGAAGTAACCCATCAGTTAGGTAACATTTGTAAGGTGTCATCCAAGTGTCTGTGGTGTCGACCTACAAAACCTCAAGAAACTCATCCCCCTAATAATTTGTAAGTGGTTATTCTTGGGACTTTCAGGGTTTCCTGAGTCATCAACCGATGCCTTTTCCCCTTTCCTGAGTTGATCCCTAAGACCTCCACGTGGTTGTCCTTGGTTGGTCCTTCTTCAGCTGTCCTAGGTGACTTCAATGTCTCATAGATTACTGACCTTTGTCGACTTCCCTTCCCCGAGCTAGCTAGCTTAGACAACAAGTCTGCTCGGGAGTTTTGCTCTCTGGAAACGTGAATGAGATCGAATGTAGAAAAGGCTGCTTTCAAGATCGTTACGTACTTGAGATATAATAGCTGCGGATCCTTGGTTTGATACTCACCAGTGACTTGCCCGGTGACAAGCAATGAGTCACTCTTCACCAACAAACTCCAAGCTCCCAACTCCTTGGCTAGCAACATCCCTGCTATCAAGGTTTCATACTCAACTTGATTGTTACTCTCCTTGAACGTGAACCTCAGGGCTTGCTCGATCAATAGCCCGCTTGGTCCCTCTAAAATGACCCCAACCCCATTCCCCTACTGATTGAAGGATTCATCTACCGAAAGAACCCATTGGAAATCATTGGGATCAAGCTGGGTGTCATCAGATGAAAGTTCTACCATGAAGTTAGCGTATACCTGACCCTTGATTGGCCCTCTAGGTTCATACTGTATGTCAAACTCAGATAACTCCACCGTCCAACGGACAATCCGACCTGCTATATCAGGCTTTCGAAGGCCCTTGCAAATGAGCAGATTGGTCATCACAATCACGATGAAGCTCTGAAAGTAGTGGCGAAGTCGTCGAGCTGTAAACACCACGACTAAGGCAACTTTCTCGATAGCCTGATACTGAGTTTTTGGTCCCTACAGTACCTTACTCACAAAGTAGACTGACTTTTGGAACTTATCTTGATCTTGCAAAATGACCAAGCTAATCGTCCTATCTGTAATCGCAAAATAAAGACAAATAGGGGTACCGGGGACTGGCTTACCAAGAACAGGGGGATTAATCAAGTACTATTTCAACTTGGTGAATGTTTCCTCGCATTCTTTAGTCCATACAAAACGGTTGTTCTTCTTGAGACATTGAAAATAAGGATACCCCTTATCGTCACCGGCTGACAGGAAGCGAGAAAGGGCGGTCATGCGCCCAGTTAACTGTTGGACCTCTTTCACATTGGTCAACCTCCTCATTTCTATGATTGCAGCGCATTTGTCGGGGTTCGCCTCTATGCCCCTTTTAGTTAGCAAGAAACCAAGGAACTTCCCAACTTCCACCCCAAATACGCACTTATCTGGATTCAGCCTCAAATTGTACTTTGTTATTGTTCTTAATAGCTCTTCCAGGTCGGTAATATGTTGGTCCTTCTCTTTTAATGTGACAACCATGTCGTTTACATACGCTTGTACGTTTTTCCCGAGCATTGGGGTGAGGATCCAATCCATCAGCCTTTGATAGGTAACGCCAACATTTTTAAGGCCAAAGGGCATAACCTTGTAGTAGTAGTTGGCGAACTCAACCATAAAGGTTGTTTTACTCTTGTCCTTCGGGTGCATACGAATTTGGTTGTATCCCGAGAACACATCCAGGAAGCTTAACAACCGACAACCTAAGGCGTTGTCTACCAAGGAGTCTATCCTCGGTAGGGGTTACGAATCCTTAGAACAAGCCTTGTTCAGGTCAGTGAAGTCAGCACACATCCTCCACTTCCCATTGGCCTTCTTTACCGACATGTTTTCCAGCCACCCCGGGTATTGGATCTCCTTTACGTGGCCAACAACCATTAGCTTATGAGTCTCCTCTCGGATGACGAGGCACTTATCCTTGTTGAACTTCCTTCTCCTCTGGACCATGGGCTTGCTTCTCTCATCCATAGTAAGCCGATGACATAGGAAGTCTGGGTCTATCTCGGGCATGTCCGTGGATGACCATGTGAAAGCATCCATATTCTCTGATATCACGGTCGTTATCTTATCCTCTAGCTCCTTGCACAATGAGGTGTCAAGCTTGAACTTCTTCCCTTTTATCTCATTTTCCTGAACCTCTGCAGCAAGTCCAGGTTGCTTCTCATTGACGACTTCTGCCTCCGCAATCTATTAAGCTTCTCTTTTATTCTTTAGGCTACTCTCATAGCATTTTCGTGTCGTCTTCTGATTGAACTTTATGGTAATCACTCATCCCTCAAGGGAAGACATCTTCATCTTCATGTGGACCGTTGAGGCTACCGCACCCATGAGAAACCATGTCTTCCAAGTCGGAGCTCATGAAGTAGAGAGTGGGCTCCGGTGGATGATCAGGTCTCCTTGCTTCCAAGGACATCACTGCTCGTGCATATCGCTTACATTTGGAAGCAGAGTTTCCTCCTCCTGAAAATCCTCCCGAGATGGTGTTCAGCTCTCCATGGACCGATGTCTCATGTGCTTGGTTTCTGAGCGCGACCTCTCCTTTTGGTTCTTCCTGGCCAGCCTCAAGATACTCCTTCAGGATCCCTTCCTTCACCAAGCTAGCCAGTTGGTGGCCCAAAGCTATGCATCACTCAACATTATGCCCAAATGCTTTGTGGAACTCACACTAGGCATCTCTCCATGATCCCACATTCTGGTCTATCTTCTTGGGAAACTTCAGCTCGTCTACTACCTCTGGCATGCTCAATGATTCTTTGTAGGACACTTGAAATTTGGGTTGAGTTGCTGACTCCTCCTTGGCCTTCATCTTGGGCTCGTCTCTCTTGGCTAGTATGGCACGTACCTCAAGTCCGTTCTCTTCTCAGCAGAGGTTACGTTGACTCACAAGGGTCGGGCTCGACTGCTTTCCTTAGGCCTAAGTTGCCTTAAATGTGAGTTGTCATTCTTTCTTACCATAATCTCCTCTGCTTCGATGCAGGCGAGAACTCGTTCTTGTACCTCAAAAAATGTCTTTATTGGATTTTTGATTAACGAGTCGATGAATGGTCCCATCGCAATCCCTTGCTCGAAAGCGGCAATCATCATCTCTTCATTGTGCGTTAGAAGTCTTACCGTAAGCACACTGAACGTATTCAGGTAATCCTTCAACGACTCTCCCTCCTTTTGCCTCACGCCAAAGATGTCATACATCCTCGAGGATTTGACCTTGTTGACGGAGAAATGTTCTCTAAACATCTTGGAAAACTTAGAGAAAGAGGTGATCTGACCATCAGGGATCCCGCTGAACCATTGTAGGGTTGTACCATTAAAACTACCCATGAACATTTTACACAAGATGGCATCCGTTCCTCCAGAGATAATCATCTGAGCATTGAATGTTGTGAGATGATTTTTGGGGTCCTCTATCCCTGTGACAAAGGCGATCTTGGGTGTGATATAGTGAGGTGGCACGGGCTCATCCATAATCTCCATTGAGAATGGCTTGGGAGCATCCCTCGCTGGCAAGTTCTGATATCTCTCCCTGATGGAACATCGGTCATGTCAATGCAGGCTTTTCCGTAAGTCCTTATTGGTTATGCACAACTCCTCGTTGGTTTGCGCTTGTTCCTCCATTGCAGCCCGAGAGGCCTCGATCTCTACCATCAGAAGATCCTTCAGGAGCTCTTGCTCAGCTCTGGCTTCCGCTCATAGCCTCTCCTGCTCGGCTCTGGCTTCTTCTTGGATATGCTCTTGCTCTCGTTTGTGCTCCTAATTGGCCTCCTGGAGGGCCCTCGTGGCATTTGTTGTAAGGTGGGGCATCGCTTCCTTCAGATCCATGCGAGCCTTACATTGTGTTTCTCATCACGTCAGAAGGCTTAATCATGAATGCGAATGAGATCAAGTTTTATCGGGCCCCACGGTAGATGCCAAATGTTTTTGTCGGTTAACCTCGGGTTGACTGGATGGGCGAGCTCCACTACTGACTTGTCTCCAATTGGTGCTCCGAGATGCTGCTCCACTGGGACAAATGGGGTTCTACCTGTTGATCACACTCTGACGATCAAGTCAGTAAGAGCATACAAAATAAGTAATCAGTTCCAGTCTCAAGTATTTAGAAACAATGTACCTTTTTTTAGGGTCTCAAGCCCCTTTTATAGTTATCCCTTTAACAACTTCCACTCACGAGAATATAATCTCAACTGAAAGCATACATAACAGAAAGATATTTTGTCTACGGACACCTTTACTCACGGTGTTAACAACAGAAGAGAATATCATGCACCATTATTCACTGTGGGAGAATATCGTGCACCTTTATTCACGGGTACTTGCCACTTAATTAACAACTTTATTAACATATATATTCAATTAACAACTTGTATATTCATTAATATATAACTAACGTATGCATTATAATAACATATGACCAAACTTAATATTTTCTATTCTTTAATTATTTTTTACCAAGCTTACCATTAAAACTGGACCGAGCCCGTAACCCACCTTTTGGATCTAAAGCTAAGCTGACTATAGCCAAAGACTTAGGTCTCGAACATTACTGTCCAATACATATTTATTTTCCAAAATATTTAGATTAAGATTATTCCTTAACAAGATTAGGAATATGCAAAATAGATATTAACTTAACCTAATCTGATTTTCTTTATAGTGACTAATTGATTTGAATTTATTAGAAATATATATTGTATCTCTTGTAAATGGGTTCTAATGTCAAATTATTTAGAATTTATGCTTGTACCAAATTAAAAGAAATATATATTATCTAATGCATTCTGATTTCTGATTTGCGACACATTTTAATTTTAAAAAAATTTAAAAAAGAAAATTCTCATTTTGGTATAGTTAGTCTATTTTAGAATTATGGTTTTTACGTTACAATTTCTTAAAAATATTATTGTTATATCATTTTCTGACAGGTAAATTATAACAAATTATAGACAGCTCTTCATATTTATTCATATTACTTCTAACACCTTTGTCGTATTTTAAAATTATTTTCAACCCTTTTATAATAATGTTGTTAAGGTGCACATAGAATTTAACAATCAATAGGAAACTTCAATATATTTAAATTATTTTTATTTTAAATTATTTATTTTTAAATGGTTTATTTAGATAACATAATTTAAATTTATTAATTTTTTTATTTGAAATTAATATTCTAAATATTATGTAAAAACACAAGTAAAATTAAAAAAGTTGTACTAAAAATAATTATTATAGACTTTAATTAAAATAATTTGTGTGACATTTGTCAAGAAATAATTTTATTTATATAGTTGAGAAAATTCTAACAAAGATCAACTAAGAAATAGTTTTAAATTATATTAGTAAATAATCCAAAAATAACTAATGCAAAATACTAACTCAAAAGTTAGTTTTATTAGTATCAATAAAAATTAATATTAATATTAGTAAAAATATAATTTTTCCAATATCGGTTGAGAAAAATTTGATTAACATTGGCTGGTAAATAACCTTGACCTACGGAGTGTCGTTGATTAAGATCAATTGAAGAGAATCTCAATTAATATCAATAGAAAAAATATTGAGTTTAAAATCAAAAAAATCTTCATTGAGTTGACAAAAAAAATCTTAATACTGAAAGTTGAAAAATAACACCTGTCTATAATTGAAAAGGAAATAACCTCAATCACGATTATTAAAATGGAGTCTAGAAAATAATATAAAGAAATCAAACAGAGATTTGAAAGAGATAAAATATGAAAAAAATTAAATTCTTATGTTTTTAAGTGGAACTGAAATTTTCTAATTTTAAGTATTTAAATATTCTAATAAATTCTTGAAATTTTAATTTCTTTTAAAATATTATATTCATATAAAATCTTTCAAATTCTTTGTAAAAATGAATTACTTTATAAAAATTCTTCATTGAAACACACTAAGAAAGTTTAAATGGTTGGAAGAAAGGCAAAAGTTTGTGAAAAGGTAAGAAACATTAATTTTCATTTTAAGAAAACTAAAATATTTTATAAATCATGCATTCTTTTACCTTAAGATCGTCAAAATAATAGATTTTGTGATGAAAAAGACCTAATAACATAAACATGTTAAACAATTACAACAAAACACGTTTACATCATTTAAAATGTGGAAGATAAAGAATCAATCTCCCAACATTGTATATAAAAGTCACTCATTAGTTTACTTATGATTTTTTAATTCTTGCTCTTAATATCTAATGGTGTTGTATGCTGAAGAAAATAGTAGGTTTTGTGTCTGAAAGTGTAGATTATATGTCCAATTTATAAAAATCTACTATCATAGAGTTTCAAACTTTTGGAACAAGAAATTAAATATGTATGTGAATTGTGGTGATATGTACTCTAATAATGAGTATTATCTCCCACATATCACAATATATTAAAAAAAATCATCATAAGCTCTTAATTCTAATGAATAAACCAGATGTTTATTCTAGGTCACAACTAAATGAGTTTTCTCGAAATAAACAAATACGTGTATAAAATAAATGAGAAAAATATCAAATTGAATAAAAAAAAATTTAAAGTAATTACAATTATGATAGTAACATGCTAGTTGTAGCATTTCATCCAAAGCATATTGTCATAGTTTAGGTTATTAGAAATGTTATATATTTAGGTCAAACTTTTGACCTTCATATTTGAAATTTGCAATATGAATCCAATCATCAAGAGTGATTCAGATTTGCTTCTTCAAAACCTCTGACACTAAGTTTTTAGTGTCTTGCAGCTTCAAATTTGTGAAGCATACATGGACTGAATCTTCAAATATGTGACCTTTTATTTACACAAATTTGTCCAATGAATGATAAGAGAACTTAAGGAAAGCTAAAACAAATTCCACCAATTCTTTGCCCTTTCTTTGGGAGTTAACCCTTTCTCTCTTTCGTTTAGAGGATGATGAAAACATGATATTAATCCTGAAAAGCTTCCCAACGAAATTTAATTTGTGTGAAGAAATAATTAATTGTTTAAAAAAGTTGACCTTCAAAATCGTAATTAAATTTTTTTTCTTCCAGTATACTTGGTTCCAAATTTTTTTGTTTAAAAAGTATTATAGGAATTAGCCTTCAATTCTTCTGTACACACCAGAAACAAAAATTTAAACATATACCAATATAATTATGAATTTGTATTGTAAGCAACAACTATGATGTTTTATACATGTATAAAGTTTCTTTCACACTCTAACACTAAAAACAATCACTCTACAAGCCTTTTTTTTTTAATAAAATATTATATTATAATAAAATACTAATTTTTTTAGTTCTCAAATGAATAAGATTGCTGTCAAGTATCATTTTTCTTAATACACATTATCAAAGTTTACATGAACATAATTTCAAATTAACATTTCATTCCAATTTTAATTGTTTTAAACATTGTATAGGTGAAGGAAGTTGTGGTCAAATACAAACAACGGCATTGAAACTGTTCTTGTATGCCAATATAGTCCCACATCACAATATCTCAGATGCGGTGATTGACCCTGACAATACTATCTCTTGGACTTGAGGTCGAAACATTGACGCTTACCGTGGGATCCGAGAGACTCCTTAGCCCCTCAGTTAGGGGGAATCCACTTCTCTTAAACTTCGACTGGAAGACTTGTTCTCGTATGTCAATATAGTTCAACGTCGCTCAGGAGTTGAGGCAAATGGCAGTTTATATACTCTCTCCTCCTGCCCAAAAAAAGAAAGAAGACGAAGATTTCAATAGTACTCTAAGTCTCATCTTCTTATCAGAAAAAAAAAAATGGTCGAATTACTTTTGTTGTATCTGAACCACACATTACATCCTTGACTGCAACTTGAAGCCAAGTTAAGAAATATCTGATGCAACTTTGGAATGAAGTGCCTTATGGATGGACATGATGAGTGCATGTGAACCCTTGATGAGAGTGCATGAGGTTGCAATGTGCTGGAAGTTACCTTTTTGCAGACCCCCATGTGGTCGAAGTAGTTCCTATGTCTGCACGTGCATAGTCCTTGCATGCATACGTTGGAAAATTTACTATGTTGTTGGTATAACATGCATCAGAGAAATAGGTGTGTGGATATGAAGGTAATGAATTTGATTTGGTATGAGGATGCCCTAATACCACCTGCTTCAAGTTTCACCCTAATCAGACTTAACCCAACATCCCTAATAAAAGGAAAATCTTTCTCTGTTAACGTTTTAAACCAATCTAGCATTTTTCACAACATTTTTTAAGAGAAGAAAGTGAGAGTGCATCTAGCTTTAATTTGATTCTAAATATTTTCACAATCTAATAACTCATTTCAAATTAAGAATATAGTTGTTACAAAGTTAATTTTAAACCTAACTTAACCTCATAAAATCAACTTGATGAGGTGAGGTTTGCATTCACTTATATACTACGAAAGGCTCTAATCTCTAGTCGATGTCCAACAATAGTCTTTATATTTTTCTCAAATGTAAGTGATAGATTGCGTGAAGATCTTAGAGGAATTATTTTATTTTTCAGAATAAAAAAACAAAAAAGATTGTGTGTTTATTGAAATAGAAATTATTTGTATTCTTTTTTTGGAATTTAAATTAAATATTTAATAAGTTAAATTAAAATGTTGTCAATTTCATTTAAATATAAATTATTTGTATATTACTTGATAATTAAATTATTATATTTTAACATTGAATTTAAGAAATTATATATATGTCGTATTCTATGTAAATAAATTTTTAACATTGAAAAATAAATCAAATAGTGAATAAATAAAATAAACATAATATTAAAATTAAAAATACGAAGAAAAAATACTATTTTTTTCTAAAAAGCTAATTAAAAAATTAATTAATTCATTACGAAAATATAATATGTAATTATTAAAAATAATTATTTAAATGGATATTCTAATTTATCTACGGTTAGGCATTGATCTTGATTATTATTTATTTACTTATATTTTTGTCATTTAATTTATCTCTAGTCACCCTATTGTTCCTATTTATTAGTTTATATTTTTGTTATTTTATTTTCCTACCTATTCATATATAATTATTTAAGTTATTGTTTTAATTTTTATTTTATTTTGAAATATATATTTTTATCATTCCAAAAAATTATAAAATAATAGTTTAATTACCTTTTAGTTCCAATATTCAAGAAAAGTCAATTCAATTATGAGATTTTAAAAAGTTTAATATGGTTCATTTTTTTTTAAATATTCAATGTGGTTCCTCCTATTATATTATTCTTATTAAAATATATTTATGTCAGTGGAGTGCTATGAAATTGTATATTAAAAATTATGTATTTTTACCACTTGAATTATTATAAAAATAGTTGAACCACCACATTGAATTGTTTTAAAAGGTTTGGATCACATTGAACTTTTCTAAAAAATTGGGATTAAATTGAAATTTTTTTAAAAATGTTGGGGCTAAATTGATCTTTTAAAATCTATGGTATGAAATTAATTTTTGGATCTTAATATAGAGATTAAAAGGAGAATTAATCCTAAAATAATAATAAAATAAAGTAAAATTAATTATTGTTTTTATTTTAATGAGTTTGGATAAAAGAAAGTTACCTATATACTTTATTATCATTATTATTATTATTATTATATTTTTTTGTATTTGTTTAATGGTGTGTATAGATCATTGGTAAGATTAATATAACATATTTTAATAGTTATCATGTTATATGATTCTTGAAAGTGTCAAAGAACATGTTAGTTGACAAAGAGTCATAAAATTCGTTAAATTGAGTTAAGACCATGATAATGTATGACTTTTTGTGTTGGATAAGTCATAGTTTGGTACACTGCAAAATGAAAGGTAGGGACCATGGCGGGGTCTAAGGAAGTTACCAAGTATCTAAATATCTTGATAGTTTAGAATAGCACATTCGACTATGATATTCATAGGCCAAAACTAGATTTGTTTGATACCTGCTCAACATCACTAAGGTTAGGTAGTGAGTATATATCTCTTTGTGGACAAATAAATGGTCGATATTTTCGAGGAAAAAAATTATAATTGTACCAAATTTTAGTGAGAAATATTCGACTACCTAATCACTTCACAAATAACTTTTGATGTTCATAGTGGATCATAAGAAATGGAATATGAATTCATATATTGACCTTATGGTTGTAGGTCAAGTCATAGGCTCCCATTGTCTACATTTTGTGTTAAGTTTATTGATAATTGTCTAATTTCAGTAATATTTCATATTAAAATAAATACACTTATGAGGATTTATTGCTAATATACATATAAAATAATCCATAATTTATGAATTTATACATTTTTATGAGCTTTATTTGAATAAGAGCATTTTATTCCCAAATTTGGTGTTAATTGCATATTTCTAGGGAGAATTGAAGATTTGGAGTAAAGGAGAATAATTTGAGCTAAAAAGAGAAAGTTGGAAGGTCCCAGAATGGAAAAAGATGCAAAGAAAGATTGAGCCTTTTTTTATGTTTTATCATTTAGCCCATTAGCGCGACACAGGAAGCAACCTAACCCTCGAAAACTAGGATAAATAGAGGGCTAGAGGCTCAACCCTAGGGTGCCAGATTGAGAGGAAAACACCATAGAGTGAATTGTAACCCAATTGGGACAATGGAAAGTGCGAGAAGTATGCGTGACTAATTCTACCCTTTGGAATTGGGAGTAATTTGTTCAAACTCTTATGAATTGAGGTGATATTTTATATATTAATATTCAGTTCTTGATAGATTATTGGTATTGTTGTTTTACTTTTAACTTTTAGTGACAAATTGAGAATCTTAAATCTAACCGAGATGTATTTTTAGGGTTCGGACCTAAACATCAATACTTAACATATTTGACTGCTAGGGATAGACTTGAAATGTTAATTGTCATTATGTGATTCTAAGTTGTTTTTATAAATATGCAAGGGATCGATATTTAGGAAACATTCTTAAAGATTTGATATGCGAGAGATCGATATAAATTAATTATCTACAGGCATCAATTTCAATCAAAGAACTCAATATTAACATGCTAATCAAAATACATGAATACATGAAAGTGGGAGAGATGAAACTTAATCCCTATTTTTCCAATTGAAGCAACAAATTCTTTGTTTGTTTTCTTATTAATCAGTGCCAACACCATCACTTCTAAACTCTACTTTTTTTATTGTTCTGTTGTTATATTTAGCAAATATTGTACTCGATAATTCATTGTTCCTTGTGGGATCGATATTCGTCCTTAGGGACAATTATTACTTTTGACAAACGCGATGCACTTGCTGTAAAAAGTCATCATTTATTAAGATTTGTATTTAAGCTTACAAATACCTCACTCATTCTCGTGTTTTTTTTTTCATATGTACATGTCGTACAAGTAGAAGTAGAACATGCTTAGTAAGAGTTGTTCAAAAAACAATTTGTAAGATCTTCTCTAGAATGATGACCCATGGAGAGTTTATAATATTTAAAATATGTAGATAGTTATCTGATGTAGAACTCTTATTATTGTGCCAAACTTATCGGGTTTTGTAATACTATGAATAATCATAAATATGTAAAATATTGACATACATTATATTGATGAGGTTATGTTAATATTCTCTTTAAGAAAAAATTATTACAAAAAAAATCTACTCTCAATTTATAATAATTATTTATATAATAGTTGAGGTGTTACATTAATCGTGCATAAAGTTGTATGAATATCTTGAATCCTATACAAATAACATCATGACACCGCTCAGAATGTACTAGATACGACATAAGCTCTGACCTTCATCAATCCTTTTCTAGGCCTTCCAAATTGTCCTTTGAATTGTTCATATACATTATATTTAACATATTCAATGAAAAAGTAATATTACACAATATGGTTAAAGATTCAATTGTCATATTTGTTTCAATTTGTTGAATTGTATTTGTCAAATTTTGTAAATTCGTGCTATAAAACTACAATATATTTTTTCTTCTCATCACACAATTCCAAAATCATCAATTACTCTTTTGTCCATCCTCGAGACACAATTTCTTCATACACAAATATTTTATTCTCATTAATAATAATCTAAACAAAAACATTTTTTAAATAAAAAATAATACTTTCACAACTAGTTAATAATATACATAGGAAATATTCTCACACCTTTTATAAATTTTGAATTTATTAAATAATTTAAACATATATATCTACCAATTGTATCAATGAAGTCGACGTGACACTTAATTTTCTACTTATATAACATTGATATTAGTAATTTACACCCTAAGATAAGTTATTAACTTAATAAATTTTTCCAATTATTAAGTTGATAAATTACAATAAATTTTTTCTTAACCATGCAACATTCCACGTACAACATAAGATTTTATATTAATATACCATACCACATGAATTTGTTAATCTCTTATTTAGTATCAAATTAACACTCATGTACGTAGAACGTATATGAAAGAAGGACTATAATCGATGATACGTGAGGGCATAATTGATATGTCACAGGATCTAATCGATTAAACAACCATACCTAATCGATTACATAGTCAAACTTAATCAATTACACATGCAAACCTAATTTATTAGATGTTGGGGCATAATCGATTATGTCGTCATGCATAATCGATTATGTCGTCATGCATAATCGATTATAGACCCTTCTTTCATATACATTATACTACTTTTTTTCTAGTCATGGACACAGGTAGATCCATCATTCTTTCACCTTCCAAACACTCACAAAATTAAGCAAGTCCAAAACTAAGATAACCATATCAAAAAATGAAATTCATTTACACTACGAAACAATATACTCAATTAACCTACAAACTTCTCTCTTCTTCAACTTAGCTTTCATGGTTTAGTTGTGCAACTATCTTCACTTCACCTCACCTTCTACAGCCGAAAAAAAAAATCATGTGCATTCTTAACCCATATAACATAAACCAAAAGGGAGCACAAAGAACTTACCTCCTATCTTAAAAGAACAATGTTGTCTTCTTTTAAGAGTGAACTATTTTTTAACCTTTCATACACTCACTCCCTTCCACATAGGCTCTATACGTACAACTTGCTCAACCATGTGATGTTACTTTGTTCTAAAACATCATAGAGGAATCTACTCCCTTTAGCTATTCATGCAACACACACAAAAGGTTTATTAATTTGTCTATAAGTTAAAAATTTCACCTATGCGTACACTTATCACATAACTTGGTCTTTCCAATGTTTGAATAAATTTTTTATTGTTCACTTATAATATACGTTTCTACATTTCAAATTCTTATATTTGCATCCTCTGGGTAACCTTGCACCTTCAAATCCAACATATTTGCTTTGACTTGGTCTTCACCTTCTCCACAAGCATCCAACAATTCAAATAGTGTTCATCCCATGACTTCCTTTAAATAATTTGTAAAGCATGATTATTGGAACACTTATAACTGATTATTCACATTTTCATAATCCGTTATTAACCAAAATTGCACCCCTTGACCATGCATTCTTCATTGTTCACCAACAAAAGAATTGAACCATTCACATATACTTAAAATGACCATTTTTTTTTATCAGCAATGAATTAATGAATAAAAAGGGACACTTAAGGGGTGTCCTAACCCTTCTACAAATCTCAAATACACAATTACAAACCAGAGAAATAAAAGCATACACTACAAAAAAAAGTGTATATTGTGGCGGTTATTTTCGTATAAACTGGCGTTTATAACCGCCGCAATATACGCTTGTGGCGGTTTCCCAAACCGCCATAGAACTGGCCGCCACAAAGTTTT
>Ga0123342_1006210_pt1 | contig 16725 bp, 9 predicted proteins | sample Turbeawhitnodule_FD_89960 | JGI IMG/M metagenome (GOLD analysis project Ga0123342, IMG submission 89960) | Root nodule microbial communities of legume samples collected from Mexico - Turtle bean Mexico white nodule | ecosystem: Host-associated > Plants > Roots > Nodule | place: Mexico: Nepantla... | reverse complement strand
TGTTGGTGTGTTGGCCAAGAGAAGTGTGTGTCTTGAGGGGATCAAGGTCACTTTCTTGGTTGTGTTGTAAGTGATCTAGGTTTGATTGCTTAGTGGAATTCTTCAGTGGTTTCTGAGAAGACTAGATGTAGCTCTGATTTATAGTGAACCAGTATAAACATATGTGTGCATTCTCTCTCCCTTAACTCTTTAAATTCAGTTTTGATATTTGTAAACTGGTATAAACAACCGATTGTTTTGTTGGAGATGTGCTTTTAGCTTTGTGTTTTGAAAAACTGATTTCTTTATCAAGATATTCACGAAGAAATTTCATTCAAGACTTAAAAGTTTTCAAAATCCCTCTTTAAACCATTCACCCCCCTCTAGTTTAAAGCCATACATTCTAACATAAACGTCTAAATACGATTTATAAATGCGGTTATGGTAAATAGTCGCATTTATAAATCGAATTTACGAATGCAGCTAAATAGCTGTCTTCTTATCTCTTCGATTTAAAAGTACACATCGCAGTTATATAAACATGTTTTAAATTGAAAGTAACTATTGTTATTTTGCCTTTCTGCACTACTGATTATATCATCAAAACACAACCAAATATAGTATGATATGTATTATGTTGATTTTATTAATAACCAATGTAATAAGTTTCAATTTATTTAAGAAATTTCATCATTTTCACTTTTACATATTTTTTTATCAATTGATGTCATTTTGACGACTTCAAAATATATTTTTACACTAATGACACTATGAAAAAGTTTAGTACTTTCTACAAAATGCTATTAATAAAAAGTTAGGTAATTGGCACAAAATATTGATATTTTAGTAATATTAGATATATTTAAATAAAAAATATTTTATGAAAGGAAAATAAGAAAGTAAAAGAAATAAGTTGTTCATAACTTAAAATTAATTTGTAAATATATATATATATATATATGTAATTATTTTTTAATTTACGTATAAACAAATTTTTCTTTATTTAAAAAATGTTTATAAAAGAGCTTTATGAACATGTTGGTTATCCATAAACATATAACAAACAAACGCACACACTCATTACTTGCCATATTATTTTTCTTTGAGGTGAAGTTTTAGTTAGGGTTGAATATTCAATCTACCTAATATATAGCATCGAGTAATTAATATCACGTTGAAGTGTACAGAAGAAAAGAATTGATATATTTGTATAAATTAATATTAAATGGTGAGAATAAAATCTTGGTTAATTTTGAAGTATGGTCTTGTAAAAATAAAAATAAAAAGGAAAAGTAAGAAGAATGAGAAAAAGATGGTTGCATGCAACAGCATTTACTACTACTTTTTAAAAATAACTGAAGAGGTCATCGAAATGCGCAGAGAGAGAGAGACCGTATACGGAAGAGGACCATACGGCTTGTCCGACACACCCACGGATACCACCAACTGGTGGTCCCCACTCCAACTCCTCCGTGGTGGGGTCCACATGTCTCTTCCAATCTTCTTTCAATTTGTTTCTGTTGCTGCATTTTTCTATTGTTCTTGTGAACAGGTCTTCCTAACCAGACATTGTAGGCACCCATGATCCTTAAACTGACCAACCTGCCCCTACATGGATAGGACCAACCATATTACTCTCCAATCAACTGTCCGTGCCACCCATTCACCATGTTTCATTTGATATATCAAACAAAATAAATAAATGCAAAAGCAAATTGTTTTATTAAAATAAATGAGGCTAACAAAAGAATTTTATTTATTTTTCCACTTATAAACATATAATGATACGTGTTAGGAAGGAAGTTCAAAAGATGGAACTTACTAATGTTTGACTTGAATGTGATTATTTGTACTGCGTTTACTGCTAGGACTAATGTTTCGTGAATGTTTCGTAATCGATGAAATACTTGTCTTAATTTCTGTGGGACAATCAAGTTTAGGGTTACTCATATTTTTCGTAAGGGGAATGCATGTGCTGATAAGTTGACTAATTTAGGGTTCATTCATAGATAATCATTCCATTGGTATAATAGACTTTCATCTAGTCTGTTCTTAGAATTCTTTATGAATAGGTATAGTTTACATATGTATCATTTTTGTTAACATGTGGGTTTTGGTCTAGTCCCCCCATATTTTTGTATTTTCTTTCTTTTTCTTTTTTTAATAATATTTTTTTTATGTGATGACATATGATTGTTGTTACTTAAGGTGTGAACCTAGCTGAGATGTCAAGTTGCATAGTGATGTCTAATATGCAAATTTTTATAAAAAAAAAACTTTAATGATGATACTAATTTTACTAGAGTTAAGATTTTTTCAAAAAAAAAATCAATAAAAATTAAATACATTTCCGTTTATGTATAATGTAAGATCAATGTAATGTAAGATTGATTGGTGTTTATATTTTTTATTAATATTTTTTTTAACAAATTTTCAATTTATTATAATGTTTATATTTTTATATAAGTGATAAGTATGAAACATTTTAATATTTTAGTTTATATTAAAAATTTATTTATTATGTAAAAAAAATTGACAAAAACTTATCCTAATAATTTCTATAAGTATTCAGAGAAAGTTTAAAATTAAAAAAGAACAAAAAATAATTTTATGTAAAATTTTTAAAAAATATATATTTAATCATCATGATTTATTCTAAGATAGAAAGGTCCATTAATAATTAATTACTAATATTATATAATTGGTTATAATTATAAAATTTTCATAAATCGAGACAAATTTCAATCTCTTTCTTTCTTTTAATTTCTTCTAAGCATCCAAAGTATCACCTATCATTCATTTCTTTGCACATTCACCTTTTATTTAAATAAAAGGAAAAAAAGAAAGTCGAAACTCCACCACCACAATCTCATCATCGTGGAATTATAGCCTCACTTTTTTCTTCTTCTAAAAGATAATAACAATTACACATCTTAATAGTTTTATACTATTGAAAATGTGTTTTTATGCATTTTTTGAATTTGAAATTTTATTTTAAGAAATTAGTACCTGTAATTTTTTATTAAAATTGTATCATTACTTAGTTTTTTTTAAAAAAATGTTAGAATACTGTAGAATCATTGCAAATGACAACTTTTTCTCTAAATATTTAAATATAATTGTCCATCCAAAATTAAACTATTCATGAAATTGAAATTATCGACAGCTATATAATATCTATAAATTGTTGACAATTATGAAAAAGAAAATATTGTTTCATAATCTTTATCAATTTATTATGGTTTCTTTATAAAAAGAAAGTATCTATCGAGACCTTTTATTTCAACGTATTAACTACCCTTTTAGTTCTATATGTTAAACATTATTTCTTTTGTCAAAGGACAATAGCTTAAGATTTCTTTATAAAGTAAACACGTCATTGGCAAAACATATTTGAAAATTGTATTACTTATATCAGTTGAAAATATAAAATTTATTTAAGGACAAAGTAAAAACAAAACAAGTAATAAAGTATTAAAAGCACAATAGTTTTGGCAGGACGAATAAAAATATTATTTTATATAAAATGTAAACAATTAATTAATGCATAATTTAAGAGTGTTGGTTAAATAATTAAAGACGTGAGGAGTGTTGGCTTAATGATTAAAGTGATGATGATGAATCTTTTATCTTCACTACTTTGGGTTCAAAGCTAATCAATCATTGAATAAACTTAATTACCCCTTTAAATAAACCCATATGAGCCGAATTAAAAGGTCTCTCCGGAAAAGGGAACCTTATTGAAACAAAAGTGAGTTAGCTTAGTGTATAAAAAGCTCTTGTATAATTTATATTGTCTTTGAATTCAAAAATGAATTTGTTTAAATTGAAATATATTAAAATAAATTGTAAGAAAAATTTAGTAAAAATTGTAAATAATATGATGATGAAATATTTCACTATTCATACAAATACATTCTCCTTTTCTTCTTTACATCTATCCTAAAATAAACATACAATATAAGCAAAAGAGATCTTAAAGTGGGTTGTATTTATGAAGTAGTGTTGTATAAAAATAAGGGAGATGTTATGTAGCACATATACGGATATGGACACTGACATGACATGGATACGGACACGAAGATACGTATAATCTCTAAAACCTAGGACACGGGAGACGAATCTATATATTTATATAAATTGAAAATAAATATTTATGTGCAAAAGTATGTTTGAGATTCTTTTGGGAACATGAAGATATTTTTCATAACGGGTTCAAAAGAATTTGTTCCTTATTTTTTATAATCATGATAAAAATTTATACAATAAATTTGAGTTTTTAGAAAATTATTGTATTTATACCTTTTAAAATTGTGTCAGAACCGTATAGAATTTTTAAAAATCCAACAAATATATTTTAAATTGAACACTGCACTGATAAGTGTCCTACGAGTGTCGACACCGATATATATATTCGACACGAATACGTTATTTTATTTTATTTAAGAGAAGTGTAAGAGTCTTATAAAATAAAGAAAAGATGTGATTATTTAGGAGTAAGTTTGAATAGAGAGAAAGAGTTGTTCGTTGTGATGTGTGTAAGAAGAGAAGAGAGAAGAGAGTAGAAAGTAGAAAGCAGCACGTGGTGCGTGGGGAGTGGGGGTTGGTTGGGTGGCAGAACATAATGAAAGAGAAGAAGGGTGGGGTAAAGAGAGGGAGTGAAAGGTAAAAAAGGAAATGGCAAAAGTGGAGAATGTGGGAGAAAGAGAAGGGTAAAAGGGGAAAATGAATAGGTAGGTGTCGTTGTCAAAGAGACCCGGTTTGTCTCCTCGTAAGTGGATCTTCGCACGTTACGAATACCAATGTAAAGAGACTAATGTACCCAACCCAACACATTGCTCTTCCCTGCATATGCCTTCACTCCTCACCACCCCAACCCAAACTACATCATCCATCTCCAACACCAACACCAAACAACACTAACTACTATACTACCTACTATAACTTTCTTTCTCTCTTTCTAAGCATAATTTCAAAAGATTAACACTCTTCTATACATCGTTTATGCCTTCTATTATCACATCAAAATTTACTCTTTCAATATAATAAGAGGTAAATTGAGTTTATCATGGCTAGATGAAAACTCAAAGGTATTTACAAAATTACCTATTAATAGAATTCTCCAATGTGTAAGATATCAACTTTATCTTTACTAATATACCAGTCTTTGTTTGTCTTGTTACTACCAACTATAACTATTTCTCTCTCTCTCTCTCTCTCTCTCTCTCTCTCATTTGGTGCAGGCACTTGATTGGAAGTTGGAAATCAACAAAACTTATCTCTCGTTCTCTCTCTGCGCTACCTCTGGTTCAATTTTGTTCTCTTCACCCAGGCTGTGAGCTTCTTCCCCCATGGTCCTGGTTTTCTTCTTGTTTATCAGCTTCTGTAGGTGAGAAGGGGGGACCGAATGGTGCGAAAAAATTATAATGTAGTTACCTCACTCGCCATTTAAGCCGTGAAAATGAACTTTTCCTCACTTGGGGGTGTTCTGCGAATTGGTGCATTTGTTTAGACCTTTAGGCAATTAGTGGATCTGCATTTGGGTGCAGGAGGCTTGGCGAAAGGTTGAACTTTGATGGTTTTGAGAGGTGCTAGGTGTGAGCCACATGAAGAACTTGAGGTGGCACAAGCAAATTTCCAACAGTGGCAAGTTGGGGAGAAGGCTTTCGCTTGGGGAGTACAACCGCGCAGTGTCATGGTCTAAGTATCTGGTGTCTCCGGGGGCTGAGATAAAAGGAGAAGGTGAAGAAGAATGGAGTGCAGATATGTCTCAGTTGCTCATTGGATCCAAATTTGCTTCGGGCAGGCACAGCAGAATCTACAGAGGGGTTTACAAGCAAAAAGATGTGGCAATTAAGCTCGTTAGTCAGCCGGAGGAAGATGAGGACTTGGCTGCTTTTCTTGAGAAGCAATTCACTTCTGAGGTCTCTTTGCTACTTCGATTAGGCCACCCAAATATCATTACTGTAAGTTTATCTCTCTTCTACTGTGTGTTTTGTATCGACACGATTGATATAATTGATAGATAATCATGTTTTTTAAACATGTGGTCGGAAGTTTGATCTCCAGGGTCATGTGTAAGAAAGAACATGAACTGGGAGATGTCCGTACTCTGATGGATTAATCTCTAACTCTTCGTAACAAAATATCACGACTTTACCAAAATGTAAAAAATTGTGTGTTTTGTTTTCTTGATTTCTTGTTCTGTTCTTGTATCTGTCTTATTATTAATATTGGCATAGAATACGAGAGATGATTCTATTAGGAATATTTATTCGTGGCTTTTGAGTGCAAGATGCTGGCCTTCATACTTTGTCTAAATGTCCAATTCTCATTTATTCTTCACCTTTGAGGATAGCTTCTTTATCCCTTTAATCTTTTCAATGGTTCAGTGGTAAGGTCGTTTTTGTCTTGCAATTCTAACTATGTGTGGAATTTCGTGAAGGAACTAGGAAGAACAAAAAGGAAACAGTTATCTACAAAATGAAGTAATGGATTAAATACGAGTTTTCTGCATTGTTGACAAATAGATTAGTTGGAAAAGTGGTGCAAGAGGGTTGTGCTTATGAAGTTAAAACTGCCAAAAGTGCTTCCAATGCCTTAGTGTATCGTTCTATTTTTGTTGAAAAGTTGAAATTAAACATAAGAGCTGAGATTCGTCTTTGATTTAGGCTATTTCTTTAGCTAGTCGTTTAATTACCCTCTCGCCCCAATTATTCCAGAGTCTTGTGAATCTTCTTGTTGCTGATGAAGTATTGAGTTTTAGGAGCTCTGAGAGGCAAGTGTTTTAACTGATGAATTCTTTCTCTTGAAAGCTGATAATGGCCTAATTAATACAAAAAGCAATAAAAGCAGTCATTAATACTTAGATTTGCTGATTTTAAAGAGAAGAGAATGTTTGAAATATAAGATTTCTGCTGTTGCTTTTATTGATCTTGCAGTTTATTGCTGCTTGCAAGAAACCTCCTGTGTTTTGCATAATTACTGAATATTTGGCTGGAGGTTCACTGGGAAAATTCCTGCACCACCAACAACCAGAAATACTTCCACACAAACTGGTTCTGAAGTTAGCCCTTGACATTGCACGGGGGATGCAATATCTTCATTCTCAAGGGATTCTTCATAGGGATCTCAAATCAGAGAATCTCCTCTTGGGGGAAGATATGTGTGTAAAGGTAGCAGATTTTGGTATCTCATGCTTAGAATCTCAGTGTGGCAGTGCAAAAGGTTTCACCGGAACATACCGTTGGATGGCGCCCGAAATGATCAAAGAAAAGCATCATACCAAGAAAGTAGATGTGTATAGTTTTGGCATAGTTCTATGGGAGCTTTTGACAGGAAAGACTCCATTTGACAACATGACACCAGAGCAGGCAGCATTTGCAGTTTCCCACAAGGTTTGCATCAGATTTTACTCAAATTGTTTGACTCATACATTGTATTTCACAAAGAAAAATAAGTGCTCATTGCATGGACTTGTCTCATAATGAATCTGCATATTTACCTCATAAACTGGTGGTATGCACATGTTGCCTTGTGTGTGTCTCAACTGTTTTAGTTCTTAGCAGTATAATAGGTTGCTTTATTAAACCATTGAATGACTCTAATAATCATATTCGTATAACTAAATTTATAAATGAATATGGTTAGCTTGAGTGCCACTTTTATATCTTACTTGAAACTGCTGCCTTTCATTTCTAATCCTTCCCAAATCTGTTGTCAAAGGTGAAAACAACAAAAATTTGTAAAGAAAAATACTAGTAAAACACTTTCAATTTCAAACAGTATTTCCTGACACATTTTTTCATATTGATTGAAATTCATGTGGTTTCCATTTCTCATTTGATGGGTCTCGTTTTCAAACTAGTTGGACCCACAAGAGTACCATCCCATAGAAAAGAACATGTTAGAAAGAAAATGCGTTGGTAACACTGTTCATTTTGTTAATTTCATGGATGCTGTTAAGGATATGAATCCAGTGAAGTGAGCTAGAATGAGAGAAAAAAATAGTTAGAAAGAACTCTAGCACGGAAAAGAGCTTAAGAAGGAACGAAACTCCATCTCATGAAAGTAGATTTTGTCAATATATCATTATAATAGTATTATTGAGGATCTATTTCGTTCTCTATTATTCTAAAGTTGTTTCTTACTGATCCTTTTAGTGGGAACAGTTTGCCATTGTATTATTTGTTTACACGTAGATGAAACATGGGCATGCATGATTGTTATCTATGTAAAGTTGATCTTGTTCCTCATACCCTTCATTTTATAATTTTAGGCCACTATGTTCATCTCTTTTGACCACTATTGTAACAGTGTCAAAATTAAATTTTTTCATATCCATCGTTGTATGCATTCATATACATGTGTGTTCGTTTTCATTATCTGCTTTAATACTATCATGTCTCTATGCATTCTCTATGCATGCACTTGGTTATATAACCCCATTTTGATGGTTAATGTGTCCCAAATCTTTCTCAAACGTGTTGGCGTGGTGGGCAACAATTATTCTGTGTCTATGATTTTACAGAGCATGTGGTTGTGTTTGTGATATGATAAGCTAGGCACCTCATTTACAACATTGAATTACGATAACATTATAGTTTTCTTCATTTTGCCTGACATGTACATGATGGTTACTTTTCCAACATTTAAGATATGGCATAGTGTGAGATATAACATTATTTATGAAAATCAATGATTGCTACCACCTCTGCTTCCCTGTCACATGCACACCACATCAGAACAAGGTGCCACATAATTGAATCACTAATTGATACAGAAGCTTTATTTATTTTTTTTCTCTCATTTTTCTGATATTGCTTCCAACCAATCACGGATGCAAGAAATATCTACATGCCCATTCTAACTTTTCTCGTTCATTGTCTTTGCACATGCTTCACTATCTCAGAGATATTCTTTGAATCTAGAACTACACTTAAAATATACATGCCATTAAGTAAAGGCGGTTTATGTTTCTACTATTTTGCCTTTGCTATGGTCCACGTACGGCACTTGTGAAACTTAGCAATATATATTCATAGGTCAATACAATTTTAAAAATTAACGAAATGGATAAGTCATGCTTCATTAACTAAAGCTTAGTTAAAAACTAATTATACTGACTTCAGACTTAAATATGACACAATTTATTCATTTCAATAATTTTTTAAATTTTACCAATTTCAGTAATTAGTCTATAAAATTATCTTATTTTGGTAAAAAAATAAATAATAAACCCTATGTAAATTATCTTAACTCTATTTGGTTGCTAGGGTTTATAAGTATGAAAGGTTGTCCTGTTGATTCACATTTGAAAAGTTAAATATATTTGATTTATTTTTTGAATTTGAAAGTGAATTTGATGGATTATTTGTGTGTGTAGAATGCAAGACCACCATTGCCATGTGAGTGTCCTTGGGCATTTAGTGATCTGATCAATAGATGCTGGTCAAGCAACCCAGATAAGAGGCCTCATTTTGATGAGATAGTTTCCATTTTGGAGTTCTACACAGAATCACTTGAGCAGGATTCAGAGTTTTTGTCAACTTACAAACCGAGTCCTAGTAGTAGTAGTAACACCATTCTGGGGTGCCTCCCCAAATGCAATGCACGCCATAAATTTGGTGCTTGCAAAGCTTAGCATTACTAATACATGCTACTTCTCAGTTGTGTGACTATCAAGAATTCTATTACAATCAAACCTTTTATGGGAAGAAAAAAGTTTGTTCAATTAACAAATACAGTTCTCTTCCATCCATCAATTGTTTTCATTTCTATAGTAAACATATAAATTATTAATGCCTAAATGTATCTTCTATTTTCACCATGAATTCTCTTTCTCTGGTTTTTTTTGGGTTAGATGTGATGTTTAACCTCTCACCTACTACATGGAAGTTATAGTAAAACCTGAAAAATCGTGTTCTACAAAAATGATTATGGATTGTAGTAAAAACTCGAAATTTGTGGACAACATGACAAAAGTGAGTGTGCATCAATTAGACCAACAACTACTTTATTACGACAGTCACCTGTTTTTTTTTCTCCACTTTCTTCTTGTAAATATACTTTTTAACAAACTTTTTACTTTTGGTTAAAGTTCAATTTAAATTGCAAAAGTTTAAGTGAAGTTTATCAAATGAGAAATAAGAATTTTCGGGAATTTCACTGTTTTTAACTAATAATAAAAAAAATTGTATACTCTTCTGTTTAAAACAAATCTCTCTTGCTTTTTTACGTAGTTATATAGACCATAGAAGACCATGCATGGGCCAAGCCCGTCTCTTTCAATCATTCGGTGATATGAAAAAAATAACATTATAACATTAAAATGGAAAGCAACTAGAATTATTCATGTTGGATACCAATAAAAAAATAATAATTGAATTGGATGAGAGCCAAACAAAGATATGTGATGTTAACACCTTCTTCCTCTATTTTCTATCACTTTTATAATTTTAAAAATATCAGAGTGTCACTGTTAGAGGTTGAATTGCGGAGTAGCCTTCTATGATGGTAGTGTACAAATGTTTAGAGCTTTCTTATCCTATTGAATATGATATTTTATGTTTGAAGGCCAACAAAATGCAGCTCTACACAATATTTTTATGTTGCAGTATCCAACACAATTTATTAACATATGAATTTTATATGAAGAATACATTAAAATTAAAATTAGATAAACTTCATTTACTAAACATAGAGTACAAAAACTTAAGATTTATGGATACACAAAATTCCTATATAGAAAGTAAAAACAAAAAAGTGCTTAGTTAGACGGATCGTCTAGATGATTTGCTAAAATACTTGCTAGATGGTTTGCTAGACAATACTCATTAGATAGTCTAAACTTATGATTTTTCTCGACGATATGTTAGATGAAATCCGCTAGACGCTTTAAATAACTGGTTCAAGACCCTCCCCTCCAGTTGGATAATGGATACTCTTTATTCCAAGTTTGAATAAATATTTTTGAAGGAAGAGTTGTCTAGGAATTTGGTGAAGACATCCGCTAGTTGATCACCTAATAATATAAGAAGGGGATGGAAGAGATTTTCTTGGAGCATGTAACAAACCACATGATAGTCAATGTCTATGTGCTTGGTTTGTTTATGAAAAGTGAAATTATGAGCAATATGACGAGTGAATTGGTTATCACATTATAGAACTGTACTATTATCGATTTTGACATGAAGATCATTAAGAAGATAACTTAGTCATTGTAACTCACATATAGTGCTGGCAAGAACACGATATTATGCTTTTGAGGAAGAACGAGAAACAATGGATTTTTTTTTTTTCATGAGATGAGAAATGCTCCTATAAAGATGCAATATCCTATAGTGGATCTTCTAGCAATAGGACATGATGCCCAATCTCAGTCACTGAATCCTTTTAATTGAATTTCAACATTTGAAGCAAAGAAAAGACCTTGTAAAGGATTGCAATTGATACATCAGAGTACGAGTTGTGCAGCCAAATGATGATATAAGGTGGGAGTTTGAACAAATTGAATGAGAAAATGTATGGCAAAGTTAATGTCAGGACGTCTGCTGGTGAGATACAAAAGACACCCTATAAGTCGTTCATAAGAATCTGTATTGTGGAGAGGAGCATTTGATGTGGAAAGAAGCTTGACATTCTTTGGCAATGGTGAGGGATATAACTTGCTGGCTAACAATTCCTAATGCTAAGATATCAAGGCATACTTTCTTTAGCAAAGATGGATTCCCTTCTTTTAGTTTTCCTAAATTTTTAATTTTGAAAGTGCTATTAAGAATTTGCTTCATCCATTCAATGGTTGCTAATGAATTTCTATCTAGAAAGATATCGTCTACATACATAAGTAAAACGTGAAACTAGTAGGTGTATATTTAAAAAAAACAATGATCTTATTTTGATTGTGAAACAAGGAAAGGGGATAGTTTAGGAAACCATTGTTTGTTGCCTTGCTTTAAGTCTATACAAGGACTTTGCCAATTTACAAATCTGATTTGGCTAAAATAGTTTAAGTCCACGAGGGGGACCATGTAAACTTAGTCTTTAAGATCTCCATGTAAAAAGGCGTTATCAACGTCTAACTGGTGAAAATGCTAGTGTTGTGTAGCAGCCAAAGCTAAAAGTAATCTAAGAGTAGTCAATTTTGCAAATGGTGAAAATGTATTTAGATAATTTATACCTTTAACTTGAGTGTAGCCATTACTACAAGGTAACTTTTAACCTTGTAGCCATCATATTTGTATTTAATCTTATACACCGAATTGCATCCAATAGGCACCTTGTCATACAACAACCTTATCAAATTCCAAGTGTTGTTGGTTTGAAGCAATTTATCTCTCTTTACATAATAATAAGTCATTCGAGATGTTTGCATGTTTCCTCATAATTTTGAGGTTCAATATAAGAAGAAATCCATAATAAAGTCCAACTGTTTGTCAAACAGTGAATTATAGGATCAAAAGGATGATAATTTTCCTATACCTTTGGACTTTAATTTTATGATGATAATCTTCCAGGAATCTTGAAATTATTTTTATTTTGTTAAAGCGTCTAAGAAATTCAACGTCATCATCTTTATTCTGCCTTTGTAAGACTTTTGTATTGTTGTTGTAATATGATTATTTTGTGTTGTCATCTTCTTGTCTTTGTAAATGTGCATTATTTATATCAATTCCAATTTCAACTTGGCCTTTGTCATTAATGTTGTACTTAGCTAGCTTAAATAGGAAATTAATTTTTTTTAATGAAGTCTTTGTCGAGCCTTTTATTCTGGTTGGAGAATTCTTTTTTATTCCTATAAGGAAATATCATAAAAAACAACATTTCTATTAATAAAAAGAATTCTGATTAACTATATTAAGAAGCATATATCCTATTATGTCATTCTTGTATCCTAGAAAAAAAAAACATTTTCTAGCCCAAGGACCCAACTTGGTTTTGTTGTTTTCTAGAGTAGAACCAGAACAAAAGGATCCAAAGACTTTAAGATTCATGTATGTTGGAGGTTCATTATATAATATCTTCTAAGGAGATTTTCCATTAGTAGTAAGAGAGAGAAGCTTATCGATTATATGTATACCATGAGCAACAACATATGACTAATATAATCTAGATAAACCAAATTGCAACAAGTTACGTGTGACATTCAATATATGCTAGTGTTTTCTCTCCACCATAGAATTTTGTTTGAATTTCAACACAATTTTTCTTATGCAAGACCCAAATTCATTATATATTTTGTTATGCTCAAATTTCTTTCCATTGTCAGGTATTATTATTTTAATACATTGATTGAACTAGTTCTTAACAGAGAAGACAAATTTAGACAGAAGAAATCTAGTTCAACTTTGGACTTCATAAAATAAATCCAAGTATGCTAGTAAAACCATCAACAATAAATTTATGTCCATAAACTAAAGTATCAGAGAGGGATTCTCATATCCATATGTATAAGACTAAAGACACTAATGGTGGCAAAAATACTAGAATGAAAGGGGAGTTTATGTTGTTTAGCAAAATGACAAGCATAATAAGAATTCGTACAATTAAAACGAATATTAGAAAAAAATTTACACATTTGCTAAAGAAATTGTTTAAAGGATGTCCTAGTCTATAATTCTCTATATTGATTTGTAATTCTTTACAGTTTTGAAAATTCTGTATACATGATTGATTAAAGGAAAATTTTTGTAAGTAGTATAGTTTTTTACTCAATTCAACACAACCAATTGTCTTAAATGAAGCCTTATCCTAAATCTAACATTTATTATAAGAGAAACTTGGTTGATAATTCATATCTTCAATCAAACATTGTACATAAATCAGGTTAAATGTAAATTCAGGTATATAAAGAACTTTGGAATGATAAAAATTTATGTGAATTTAACATTCCCTGCATAATTGGTTGTGACAACAAAATTATTTGAAAATTTTATGAATATAGGTTAGATTTTATAAAAAAAAAAGGGTGATTAAGTATGTTTTAATATAGGTTTGGTAACACTTGGCAAGGATCCACACAAATTTACTAATTTGTGGTACATGTTTCATGGACTCACCATTATAGCTTCAAATTTAATTGATATTATGATTGGTCATATCTTGCAGAAGACATAATAATTTATATACTTGCTTGAGAGTAAAAGGATTACTATTTTTCCTTGAAAGTTTTGGCTATTTCCAACTTCAAGAGCTTTTTTGTTATTTTACATATAAAGATTGCATACTTGCTCCTTTCTCTTGTCAGAACCATTCACATAAAAGTGTTTGTACCAAGGAGGATATCCATGCTTTGAGTAGCATTTGTCCACAGTATGATTAGTCTTCTTGCAATATATACATTGTTTACCTTGCATGTAGAATTGTGCTCTTTCTCTGCTATGATTCCTCCAGCCTCTTTTTCCTTGAGATTTTTGGTTATTCTGTTTTTCATTATTCCAATTGTTTTCTTTTCCACTACATTTACAAGAGGCTTTGCGTCTTGCAACATACTTGTATTACTAGTTAATTGTCACTCTTCTTGCAAAACCAAAAAGAACATAATTTATACCTGGAAAAGGTTCCATAAGGAGAACCTAAGTCTTGATAGTGTTGTAAACGTCATTCAAGGTTTTTAAAAAGCACATAACGTATTCAACATCTCTATATTTTGAGGTAATTTTGGATAAAGCACAATTATATGGTATGTGTCACATAAGATCCAATTCTTCCTAAAGGATCTTAATATTTGTATAAAATTGTGTGATGTTCCTCTCTCCTACCTTAACCAAATGAATTTCTTGCAGCAAGTATGAAATTTTGAAGTAGTCTCTTTTAGAGAACGTCTCCTTTAAATCTTACCAAAGAACCTTGGTAACGTCAATGTAAAAACATTTTCAGCAATATGTGGTGATAGAATATGCGTGATCCAAGACAATATCATCATGTTGCATCTTTCCTGGGCTTCAAATGTGAGATCATCTCTCTCAAGAATCTTTATGCTTCCATCAACAGATTTTACTTTGTTTGCACGCCTCATACTCCAAATACAAAAGCTTAAGACTTGTTGATACACAAGGACCCTTTATATAGAAAACAAAAAAAAACGATTCACTAGACAAATTGTCTACATAGTTTGCTAGTCACTAGAAGGTTTGCTAGATGATACCTGCTACACGGTCCAAACTTTTGATTCGTCTAGATGGTCTGCTCGACAAAACCATCTACACGGTCTAAACCTATGGTTTAACACCTCCCTTTGTACACTCTTCATGCTTCAATGCATTTTTTGTGTTTTATTTTTTAAATGAGGTCATCCAGAAGTGGTGAGTGATACTATTGAAAACCCCATATTGAATTACATTAAAAATATGCATTCATGGCTTAAATGGCACAAAATGTGATGCAATGATGAGAAAAAAGGGACCGTGACAAACAAGGAGAACAATGAAGGTAGTGTGATGTTTTAATCATCCAATGACATGTACATGGAAACTATGGAGTTAAAGAAAAATCCTATAACATGAGAAGTGCAAATGAGTGAACGAAGTAATATGAGAATGCATGTTATGAAATAAAAGTTAACTAAAATAGAAATTTTAAAAAGTAATTGAAACAATTTCACAACATGTAATCTGGAACTCTTTTTAGCATTCCTTAATGATGGTTCTAGAATGCAATACTTTTCAATCTAGAATTAAGTTTTTTACTACTTTGAATTAATTATTCTGAAACGCCTAATAATAAGATTTATTATTACATATAAGCTTTGTAGAATATTTCAAAATTCATTATAATATTATTTTTTAAAATAGTTTGGAATTTATTTTGAAATATAATTACTGAAATAATTTAGAATTCATAAAAAAATGTTGTTTGTAAAACAATTTAAAATTCACTCCAAATCAGTTTTGAAAAACGATTTTTATAGAAATCACATCTTTTTTTCTTTTTTTTTCTCTTAGCTCCAATAACAAAACCATGTTTCAAAAGCCCACAGACACGACTATCTCTCTCTCTCTCTCTCTTATTGTCTTTACCCTTCTCGCTCTCCGACAACAAAATCTACAATCAACTCCTATGTAAATCCCATATTCCGGAAACAAGGTTCTAGAATGAAATGAAATGGTTAAAATCAATTCCAAATTATCCATTTGAAAATGTGAGAGAATTTATCATTAAATTTTAGTTCCAAAATATTAAAACTTATTTCAAATTATATATTCCGAAATTGTTTTAATTACTTTACAAAATGTCTACTTTGGGTACATGGATAACTACTTTTTTTCACCTAGCATGTCATAAACAAGGAATATTGAAATTTTGGGGTGCAATAAGAAATTTGTGGGTGCAAGAGGCATATGCCTACCGAAGGGCAATTGCTTCCTGTATCACTGCACCCGATTCCAGCGAAAAAGACGAAACTATCCTTAAAAAAAATTTCCAAAATATGTGTTCTGGATTTTTTTTTCCGGAACGAAATTTTATATTACGGATATTTTTATCCAAAATGAGTTTTTCATTTTTGTTTCCGGATTTTTATTTCCGAAACACAATAATCTCTTTTCCGGATTTTTTTTTCCATAATGTATTATTTATCAATTCTGGATTTTTTTGTCCGGAAAAGAATTTTAAATTTTGTTTCCAGATTTTTATTTCCGAAACTCAATAACCACTTCCGGATATATTTTTCCGGAATATATTATTTTCAATTCCGGATTTTTATTTCCGGAATAAAGGGCATTTTTGGAATTTTTAAAATTGTGTTGG
>Ga0123342_1006209_pt1 | contig 16725 bp, 9 predicted proteins | sample Turbeawhitnodule_FD_89960 | JGI IMG/M metagenome (GOLD analysis project Ga0123342, IMG submission 89960) | Root nodule microbial communities of legume samples collected from Mexico - Turtle bean Mexico white nodule | ecosystem: Host-associated > Plants > Roots > Nodule | place: Mexico: Nepantla... | reverse complement strand
TGTCTAAAGGGTGTGAAAGTGCCACAAGGACATTCCTCAAATGTGAAGAGCCTAGTGTCAATGCAAGATTTGAAGTTAATTGGGTTGAAGTCTCATGATTGTCACATCTTGATGCAACAGTTGCTGCCGGTAGTTATTTGCGGGATCTTACCAAAAATTGTTAGACATACCATATCCCATTTGTGCTCATTCTTCTCTTCCATTTGTTGTAAAGTCATTGATGCATTAAAACTAGATGAACTTCAAAATGAAATTGTTGCTATCTTGTGTGAATTGGAGATGTTTTTTCCTCCATCTTTTTTTGACATCATGGTTCATGTAGTTTTTTAACCAAAGTCATGTTTTTAGTTGTGTCATCCGCATAATTTCTTATATACCTACTACTCCTTATTTGAAAATAATTGAGTTCTTATGGTTGCAAATATGTCATATCATTACAGTCCACATGGGTTTCGAATGCAAATTTTGCTTTTGATTTAATTGAGACATATAAAATTGCTCATAGTATTTATAAATATCAGTGTGTTGGAAAAATTGAGAGCCTATCCATCTGAAACATTAATTCCAATAGACAAAGCAATAGCAATGTCAAGAAATAAGTGGTTAACAGCTGCAACATGTTGAGAACAGATAGGACATTTAGCGGTTTCTAAAAATACCCTTTAATTAACAAGGTTCACCCTCATAGGGCCAGGCTAGGATCAAAGCATTGGGACTAGCTTTAACAAACCATAAGGTTCCATAAGAATTGTTGTTTTCTTCCCTAGTTGGTTGCATTGTTAAGATTATGTAGGCATACCTAATTGTAAAGGTTCCTCTTTAATCAGCTAGTCATGTTCATGTGTCAATTGTATCTCTCTTTAGTTGTGTTTTGCTTATTTGACTTATTAAAGCGTGTTCTGGTGCTTTCTTCCACTCAAATTTATTCCTTCTATGTTGCAGGTCTCATATCCAACCTGTTTCAGTCCATTTCACAACTTTTCTCATTGTTTTTCCTTGGTGCATTGATATTGAAACAAGCCTAGGATACAATTGTGTGAGGTTATAATCACCTACCCATCTATCTTCCTAAAATTTGACCTTATCTCCTATTCCTAATTTCCAACCAATAGTTTGTTTAAACCAACTTTCATTTCCTCCTTAATCGCATACTTTAACTAAATCTCTCTACCATTAAGACTTAAGTCTATCAAGTATGCTTCTATCCTCGCCTCTATCAAACTAATATTTAGACAATAAAATTTTTCTTTATTTTCCATTAGTTTCAACCCCTAAACGCCACTTCCATTTGGCTAGTAGGGCTTATTGAATGCTCCAATTTTCTTAATACCTAAGCCCACCTCTTTCTTTGTTTTACATATCTTACTCCAACTAACCCATGTTATTCTCCTAGTATCACTCCCCATCTCCATAGAAATTTTCTTTGTATATTTATAATTTCCTGGCACACATAAATTGGGACTCTGAAAAACGAAAAAGTAATAGAGTGGGAGTGGAGTGAAGATCGACTTAATGAGACATATCCTCCCTGCCAGGTTCAAGTACCTACCTTTCCAAACATTAAGGTTTTCTTTAATTTTATCAATAGTTGGTTTCCAAAATTGTTTTTTTCTTGAATTGGCTCTCACGAGCATACTTAAGTACTTAAAAGGAATGGTCATTTGGTCAAAATTTAATGTTTCAACATACATTTGATTTACCTATATTTCGATACCTATTGATGCTATTTTTGATTTATGGAAGTTGACTCTTAAGCCCGAAACTAAATCAAAGCACCTAAGGATGTATTTTATGGTAAGTGTATTTTGATTATTAACTTCACACATAAAGAGTGTATCATCCGCAAACTGAAGGACACTTACTTCTATGTCATGCCTCCCTATTTTCAGACCATGTAGTAGTTTTGGCTTTATTGCTCGTCGCCAAACTCTATGCTACTATAAGAAATAAAAAAGGTGACAAGGGATCCTCTTGTCTCAATCCCCTAAATGGTTTAAACTTTGTGGTTGAGCTCCCTTTAACTAAAATCGTGACTGATTTCATACATCCTTTACCCATGATATCCACTACTCATGTAAGCCTAACCTATTCATCATGTAATAGAGAAACTCTTACCTCACTAAGTCACATAGTTTTTCATAGTTCGCCTTAATAAAAACCGCACTTAGTAACTCATGTTGATGTGAGAGGTATAAGGGTGTAAATGATAATGTGTTTAACATATTTTTTGGAAAGCATCCAATCCAACCAATGTTTCATATCACTGCCAATAAGTTCCAATCTACTTGGCTGTAAAGCAAACTTTGTACCTAAAAGAGGCATTATAAGGCTAGATGTTTCAACAACTCACTAACCAACAACCAAACGTGCACTTCTCACTTTGCCATCTGTTCTCATCACTTGTTTTGACCTTGGCATGATTGAGTAGCATGAGTCTCCCCTACCCAATCGTGTAAACCAAGAATTGCAATATCTTTTTTCTTCACAAAGGAAAGTAGTTCATGCCTGCACCATCTCCTTAGACCATAACCATGTTAAAACACTGGTAGAAATAAAACAACAATTGTTCTTCTCTCTCTCTTTTTGGGGAAAATATACAAACTATAATTTGGTCTTTTTTTTGAAAGACAAAGAAGAATATGAAGTTACACATATTGGATAACTAATGACAAGCCAAGAAAGCCTAGAAGGAGTAAGTTTTTTACATTTTGAATCTTTTTTTATACAGATCTCACCATGGTCTGACAAAAATTCTAACATTTTCTTAATCAAAAGCGAAATTCCCATCTGGGCCTCTGATTAAATGGTGAAGCTACTTCCTTTTGCAAAGCAAAATCCTTGGAATATACTTTCTTTAATTCTAGTTCTTATGTACACTGTGCCTGTGCTTTCTCTAATTCCTTCAACATTATCACTAAAACCATATAAGAGAAAATAGCAAACAAGAAAAAGAGCTAAGAATCTGAAACATCAGAAACTATATAAGCAAGAGACCAATAAAACAGACAACAAGATCAAATCACAAAGAATTCTTCCTAGCCGAGATCTCTACAACAAATGTCTAATCCCACTAGTTCTGAGTAGGATTTGGTATGCTGGATGGTGCTTTCCTCAGGCTCGGTTCCACATCTTTGCTCTTCTGTTTTCTGCTTCCACTTATCTTATTTATACTTGTTGAAAAAGAAGCCAAGGATGAAGATAGCAGCTCCCTTGACACTGATAGACTTCTCTCTCCTGAAAAAATCTGTTCATGGGAGAGAGAGTACAAGGAGAACAGAAGAAAGTGAACCATAACCAAGGCCAAGACGGCACCCAAAGTTCTGCTACTTCTGATCTTCATGATAAATGAGAAAGGGCTTTTAGTAGGAAAGTGAGAATGATGATTTTCAAGAGTTGAATCAGGTTAATATGAAAAGGGCAAGAGCATGCCTTGTGCACGTGGTTCACCACTACTTTCAATATCATATTCTAGAAGGGGGGAAAAGGTAGATGATTAGTTAAGCCATGCTGTTGGTTTTTAGTTAATGATATGCATGGTTAATCTATTTTCAACATTCCATTAACTGAAATGAATGTTAACAATAATTTGAATGACAAATGCATGGTACTTTTTCACTGGCTAGAGAGTACTAGGTTAGAACCTGGAAGCTGCTGATCATGTGACACAACTAATGTTACTCCTTGGTATGTAACAACTTTTTAAGTAGTGATTACACTAAGATGTGTGATTGGATGCGTGAATGTGAGCTAAAAACTTTGTATTCTAATGTTCTCATGTTCAGTTGTTCATATATAGCTCTGCAATCAAAATAATGGTTTATTTGGCTTTTGATTATATTGGAACTAATTGGGATCATAGTTCGGTAAAAAGTCTAAGACTAAACACATGTAATGATTTCTATTTTGTCATCTTTCACCACTTTTAAAATTGCATTTCAACTGGTGTTTTTGCCTTGTGCTTCCATGTTTTAGGTATGACACGTGAAAACTGAAAACCTTACACTTGAGTTAGATTAGAAGTGAAGCAGAAGATCCCAACAATCTTAGCTGGCTTGTCAGAAACATTTGAAAACACAGTTGCTCCCTCCAGATTTACACTAGGCAACCTTTGTTTTCTTCTGTTTCTTTTGTATTCGAGATTCTTCATGTTTTCCCAAGGTTGGAAGAGGGTTAAGTATAAACTACGAAATTCAGCACCTTGGAAAATTTTGAGTCACCCCACATGACTGAGCAACCCCACTTTTAGTGACTAATTTTGACTTCCGCTAGGATCCTTGCACATCAACCGCTAGGATATATATATTATAAAAATTAAAATAATAAATAAACAAAAACCATTATTAAAAGCAATTTGAAAATAAAAATAAAAACTAACTAGGGGAAGTATAAAGATAAAAGTATGATTTGAGAAAAAAAGATGAGACAAAGAAGAATACAAATGCTCATTTTTCTTGTTAACTAGACCTCATTACAAGCTAAAAAAATCTCTGTGATCCTTGCATAAATTTGTTTGCATGTTTTTATGAGAGATGGTGAATAATTTGTTTTATATGTTTTCAATGTTCACTTGAATTTTAACAAGAAAAGTGGATGGTCAAATTCACTAAATCCACATTGATGATCGAATAAAAAATGTACTTGAGCAAGTGCGATCTAAGTCGACCCAATCGGGTCGATTGAAAACCCGAATATTCAATTCGGGTTGATAATTTTATATACTTTTTAAAAAAATAGATATTTACATATATTTTCTTTTGATTTTGTTTATAGAGTTATGTTATTTATTTTTTGTTTAGTGATTTATGTGGTTGTTAAAAACTTTATTTTGGATATTAATTATTTTAAGAAGATGATATTTTGAAATTGAAACTATGAAATTACAACTTTTTGAACTTTATTTTTTATTTTATATATTGATACTTTATTAAGACAAAAAAATTTAAATATTTTTTTTTTTTTAATATCATGTCAATTAATGACCTAACAACACCTGGAATGATTCATTAAATAAACTAGTTTTGACAACTTAGTTTCTACTGAAAATGTTTAATGGGAAGGAGGTAGGAAGATCTTTTTATTTGTTTGGGAAGATTTAAGTAGCAATTTAGCAGGCCCAATTTAAGACAATTTCTTCCTCCACCATATCAATTCTAAACTGCACCCTATCATTTTTCAAAATTTTCAAAATTATCTTTATTTCAGATCTAAAAATCTAGAATAGTAAAAATAATTCAAAAATAAAAATACATTGCCGATAAAAAATTCGGAACACAAAATAAAATACGCATTATGGATAAAAAATTTCAGAATTCAAAATGCATTCTGGATATCTAAATCCGGAATATTTCCAGATAAAAGATTCTGGAACAAATTTTTATTTACACCCTTCTTTTTTAAGGTTATTTTCGTTATTTTTATGGATATTTTTTTCATTTTAATACCAGGTTAGAGGTTAGGTGTATGTTAAAATTGATATGGTGCAGGGAGCATTTTCCCCAATTTAATCTCTTTCTTATCCAACTTAAAAGTACAAGTCCATTTCCATGTTTGTGGGTCATTCTATAAATGAACTAAAGCCCTCTTATAACAGTTCGTGAAACACATTGCCATTTTTAATTGACAAAAACAATATAGGCGTACACCCAATCAATTTTAACATGCACCCAACATATTTTTTTAATTTTCAAAAATTCCTTTTATTTTGGAAATAAAAATCCAAAATTAAAAATAACATATTCTGAAAAAATAAATCCAGAAGAGTTTATTGAGTTTCGGAAATAAAAATCCAGAAACAAAAATTAAAATTCTATTCCAGACAAAAAAATCTAAAATTGAAAATAATATATTCTAGAAAAAAACTATCCAAAAGAGAGATTATTGTGTTTCAGAAATAAAAATCCAGAAAAAAAAATGAAAAGCCCAGATAAATAAATCCGTGATTAAAAAAACTCGTTCCAAAAAAAATCTGGAACACATATTCCAGAAAAGGGAGTCCGAAAGATATTTTTATACGCATCTCATTTTTTTAAGGACTTTTTCGTCTTTTCTACTGAATGCAAAAAGCAATTGCCAACAATATATTCAAATATTATTTTGATCATATTTTTAATTATTATCAAAACGATTAAATAGTCAACCTGTAGAAAACTATTAAAATTAAATCTGTGGATCAAGGGCCTAAGGCCTTATAAATAATTACCTGTGTCATGACCCTATCTCCATAAGGTTGGAAATTAAAATTACTTCCTCTTGGTTACTCTCTCTCTTTCCCTCTAAATTATTTAGAAAAAATGTAATATTTTTTTAAGTTAAGATATAAAAAAAAATCAATATACCAACACATAAGATAGGGATGGTAATGCGGGACGGATCATGCGGGTTGATCCACAGTCCGGTACCAAAAAAACGTGGGTGTGGTGGATTCACTAATCTAGTAAGTTGACTTGTTTAGGTTCGTCTCGCATGACCTGCAGCCCGAGCGGGTTAATAGTAGGACAAGACGGGTTGGCTCGCTGATATGCATAAATAAAAAAATAATTTATTTATTTTTTTGTAAAAGTGAAATCATTTCTAACTCACTCATTATAGCAATGTGATCTTTATTTTATTTCATTTAAAAATTTGAATTTAATGTACTAAAAAAATAATGTTTTATTTTTATAATCTAAAGAAGTTAATATTAAGAATGATAGTGAATTTAGTTTTAAGTAAAGTCTTATATTTAAAATTTATTAAAAAATAATATTAAGAAAATATTTCAATAAGATAGTTGATAAAAAAATTGTCATCTTTATTAAAATATTTTGTAGAAAAAAGTTTGATAAAATAGTTTAATACATTTACATACATATAGAGAGAAAATAGATACAAAATAAAACTTTAATTATTTTTAATCAAGCCTTATAACAACCTCCATACTTGAATTCCTTTTATATTTTTATCTTAATTAAATGAATTAAAACATGGATAAAATTTTAATTTTGCAACAGGAGAAATAGGTTTTTTATAATTAATGAAATTTTAATTTAAAAAAAAATATTTTTTTATGCGAATTGGCCCATGGGTTACCTCTTATGCAGGACGGGTCAATGAGATGAGTCTGCATTCATTGCGTGGGGCGGGCTAGCTCACGATGTCACCCCTAACCTAAGCTCCAAAGCTTCAATTCTCCCTCCAAGTTTGAGAGCTAGAAATCCTTTTCTAAGCTGAGAAACTCTTCGCGAAAGCAAGCTTGGCAAGTTCAAGCGGGACTTCATTGTTAAACATTAGATTAGATGATTTGGGGATTTTAATAAAGTTAGAGGGGAGTAGAAAATGACTTAAGTTGGAGAAATCAAAATTTTCTTTTGTGATCGAAGCATATTTGATCGCTAACTTAATTCAATCGTTAATTCGGTGACTAAAATTAACAATTTCATTTAGCTATCGAACAAAAATTGGTCGTTGAAAAACAAACAACTTTGATTGCTAAGTTGATTGCAAAAAACACCACTTTTATTTTCTTCAACACAACCACCAATTTAACAACCAAATTTTGTGTCACTTCCACATTTGATCGCTAAACACATTAATATCACTAACAACTCATTTAGGCGTTATTTGGATCATATATTTGAGACTAACGTCAATCGATAACTATTTCAGTCACAATTTGTCACCTCTGTGTTTCAGTCGCTAAAATCGGTGGCTAAATTACTATTTTCTTATAGTGTTTTAGCTTGATGTTCTATACTTAAATATAACCACTTAAAGATGAAGGCTTAAGTCACATATAGTACCAACAAAAACAACTGAAATTTTAATAAGATGCCCTAATCAAATTAATCAATCTTAACCATTCTAACATCATGCAAACACTAAACACCATTTGAAACTTTTTTTGTTTTCATGCAAAATAATAAATTTATCAACTAACCAATATATGCATTGTCAACACTTAAATCAAACAAAAAAAACACGCTAAGGTTTTACAAAACAATACAAAATAGAGTCAAGAATATGATTAAGCTCTTAGCTGAAAAACTTTTTTTCAAAGAAATAAAAATTCCAAGAAAAGAAAGGATAGAAGATAGCCTCCAAAACCTTTAGAGAAACATAAATAAGCTGACCTAATAAACCAAAACACTTATTAGAATCTACTTCAATTGATATAATAAGTTTCTTGATTGAAATGTGAAACACTAAAGCATTTGAAAATAGAAATTTACTCTTGTACCAGTATGGGCGAGGCCGACCCTTGGTCTCCCTGCTCGAGACCCACTTGGCTGCCCGAGACCTAGTCAATCTGACCGAGACCAAGGGAAAGTTGGGCAAGACCTAAGAGACTTGGCCGAGACGATGAGGCCGACGACCTACCTAGCTGAGGCCTTAGAAGACCTGGCCGAGATGACCGAGACCAGGGAAATCTGGCCGATGGCCGACCCATACCAGGGAGAACTTGGCCGACGGCCGACCCCTATTACCATTAACGCTCAAACCAAGATCAGTGAAGTTAATCCATCATTAAGAATTAGATAATACAACCCTAATCGGTATCCACTCCGATAAGCGGACCCAACAAGGTAGTCCCATTAGAATAATATAAATAGCACGCATCCCAAGGAGTAAGGTATGTCGTTTATTACTGTTCACCTACCTGAGAGCTGACCACCCGCTTTACTGACTTGAGCGTCGGAGTGCCTTCGCAGGTACTCCCACCATCCGGTGTTCACCCGAGACCGAGTGCCGAAGGAGAAGTAGGAGGACGAGAGGAATCCCAACTCATCACCCAGTAACCTGACCGACCGAAGGAAGGAGAAGAAGACTTCAATAGTTCTCTAGGTCTCATCTCCCTAGTAGGAACAACTCCCAAACTAAAATTTGAAAACATGAAAATGATTTATCTTAATCTCCTCCTAGTTGTTCCAACTTGACCCAAAAAACGATACAAATCTACTTCAAAAAACGATAATATATTTTATTTTAAAAAATTACTCTAGAAATATAACAAAAAAAATTGAAATAAAAAATTAAAAGAAGAATTCAAAATCTGTTATCCAATCTATCTAATTCAATCTAACTAAATAAAGTGTAAGTTGATCATTCCTTCTATTATAAATTCAAAAATTTGTAATGTTAAGAAAAAATTCTAGTTACTTAATACATTTTTAAAAACTATATAATAGGTCAAATATAAATTTACTTTGATATTGTGAACTAACTTTCAAAATTTTAAGAATTTTTATAATGTAAAATTAAATTCAAATAAAAAAAAAGTTTCGTGAAGTTGAAGAGAATAAACAATTTGTTATACTCACAAATGATTAGGAATGGAAGTCATAGGAAAGAGAAACAACATAAATAGCAAAACAATTAAAAAAAAATATATGAACAAAGTATTTTTTTTCAGGTAAAAAAGGACAAACTAATTTGATTGTACATAGAAAGTATATTTACAAATTTATTTATGATGAGGCTGGGCCGGACATGGGCCTTGGAGTTTCTTGCAAGAGAAGCCCACGCTGCATTGATAAGAGAAGCCCAATTAAAGACCTAAAGCATTGGGTTCGGAGGTGTTGAGTGGAAGAAGAAGAAGAAGAAGAAGAAGAAGAAGAAGAAAAAGAAGAAGAAGAAGAAGACATGGAAGATTTGAAGAAGAGAAAACTAGACGAAGCAGGAAACGGTGATTTTACTTCCAAGGAAGAACTTCGCTTCCTCATTGAACCTCTAGCTAAACCCCAGCTCGTTGATCTTCTAGCTAAACTGTGCGTTTCATATTCTTCATTTCACTTCTTTCCCTCTTCTACTTCTTCTTTCTGTTTTTCCTCATCCTCTCCGTGCAATCACTTTCCCCATGCTTCTTTGCTCTCTTTTTTTTCGCTTTTATCCGTTTTTTTTGCTGTTCTTTCCTTGAATTGTGTAAGGGTATTTTGATTTTGAATTGGCTCGTGTGGAACTTTTGTCTTGTAGTAGTGTCCATTGGGGACTGTAATATATAGTTTTTTTAACGTAGTTGGATTTGTGAGTATGTGATAAAGCTTGGACTTGCAGGATTTGACCTTAAAATTGTTGAAGCACGGGTCTTTATGCGTTTAGGACACAAGGCAGTGACCTTACTAGTTACTGGTGTGCCGAGGCTTCTCATCTCAGATCATCATTGTTGTTCATTGACAAATTTAGCATTATTATAATTATGACGAGATGAAACAAACAATCGGTGTTTGTACCTAAAACGTTAAAATAAAATCAATAATTGCTGGGTGAAAATAATTTTGTATACTTTGAGGCAGATATTAATTTTCTGCCTCAGTTGGTCAGAACAGAATCCTTTTTGGGCATTGCTTTATGTGTGTGCATACAATGTGCAGTTGTCAGCTTTGAATTGTTCGTACCTTCTGCTTGCTTGGTGTGCTTTGCATAAAAAGGGGCCAAAAGAAATTGCTCCCACTTGTACGCTGTGTGATTGACCGTGTGCATGTGTGTTTGTTTTCATGTTGAGGCATAAAGAGGGTCCCAATATCCTTCAATAGCAGAAGAAATAAAAAGTATTGCAAGTGCAGATCCTGCCCATCGAAAGCTTTTTGTTCGTGGCTTGGCATGGAATACCACTTCAGAAACTTTGCGTGCTGTGAGTGCATTGGTGATTGTGTTTAGTGTGTCATGCATGTGTTTGCTTCCTTGTCACATGGAATGAGCCCAACAAAATTTATTTTCTAGAGCGCCAATTTTATGCCCCTTTATTTGCCACCCAGTACCATGTCTCTGATCTCAAGCCTTCAGACAAAAATAAAATTCTTCTTTCTCAGTATGTTGTCTCTTATACATTGCTTGTTTTTCCAGGCATTTGAAGAGCATGGAGAAATTGAGGAAGGAGCCGTGATCCATGATAAAGTAACAGGGAAGTCCCGTGGCTATGGATTTATCACTTTCAAAAATATGGAATCAACTCAGCAAGCATTGAGAGCTTCTAGCAAGTTAATTGATGTATAAGCTTTACCCCATTTTGTTGCTTCGGATTCTGATCTCTTATATGCATGAATCTGCAGTTTTGCTTTTGAAACATTATGGTAACTGAGTTTGTCTCTTTTGAATTTCTTAACTTCCCAATCCCAATACACCCAAACTATGAGATGTATCAGGAAGATTATTTTGTATGTGGTTCTTTTTTGAGGGGGCTTATTTTCTGATAACAGACAACCTTTGATTAGGGTTTGAACACTTTGTTGCATGCTTATTTTGTCTCATGTTGCAGAATCCAATTGACATGTATCTACCTTATACTGTTGAGAAACACTCAGGATTAGTGATATTTTTTACCTTTGGGCCTAAGGTCGATAATACACAGGAAGGTTATTTGTAATTAGTATTTTATTTATACCTGTAGATTTTAGTAGTTTAGTTTTGTGTAGGTGCTGTCCGTCCCCAACCCCCAAAAAATGAAAAACTATTAATCTGTGAAACTGTATGCAGTCGTCATTCCGACATTCCCTGGTTGATTGTAGGAATTTGTGTTTTCAGGGAAGATTGGCTGTCTGTAATCTAGCCTGTGAGGGTCTAAGTGGAACAAGTAGTGCCCCTGATCTTTCCCTGAGGAAGCTTTACATTGGAAGCTTATCACCAGAAGTCACAAGTGAAATGCTGCTTCACTATTTTGCGAGGCATGGTGAAATAGAAGAAGGTTCAGTTGCATATGACAGGGATACCAATGAATCACGGTAAAAGTAGCAACAGTATTACTCGGATACAAAATTTTATAGTCTTTTTAATTTCCCTGAGAGAAGCTCCAATGCCTGAGAAAGATAGTTGTTAATTTGTTACAGCAGTCCACTTAAGTATGTATTCAGTGGTGGAGAGCATCCAGTATCACTTTTGAAAAAATCTATTTGTTCTCACTGTAGCAGCCCAGAAAAGGGTTGCTGCTAGGTGCGACTTTTCATTATTTTTCTTTTAAAGAAACTGGTTTATATAGAGCAACGGTCATATATAGAGCTCTGTCTATATATTTGCACAGTTACATAGAGCAAAAACTATAGTTTAATAGTTCGTTCTCTCAATATATCAATATCATGTATCTGTTTTTGTACCGATTTGTTCTATCGAAGTCTCAATTTGAAGTTCCAAAATTTTGTTCTGTAAATTATGAACTTCTAAAAGTCATGTTTATCAACCGATTTTATTATCTCTCTATCAGTAATGCTCTAAGTAGCTTCCTTTCCTGGTTTTTACTGTAACGTGTTATTATTGTTTTATTTCCAACTGCAGTGGCTTTGGCTTTGTCACGTACAAGACAGCTGAAGCTGCCAAGAAGGCCATAGATGATCTTGAAAAGGTTCTTGGGGTAAGCAAACGCATCATATTTTATATCAAGTCTGTTAGGGTGGGACCTGGTTATTTCTGGGCTTAAAACTGTCTTGGAATGTGACAAGAAGAAATGGAAGATCATTGAAAAAGCCATCTTAGATAACTTTGCGGTTTTATCTGCATATTAGACTTTAGGGTTAAATAAATTCTTTATACACCTCCAAAATTTACAAATATATGTAAAAATATAAAGCTCCTCATGTAGTTGTTTTGGAGGAGGTTCCTTTCTAATTGGTAATTATCTAAATAGACATTAAACTAGTAAGATCGATTATAATCTCATGTGTTTTTGATTGAAGTTGTTATTTCCTCAAATGGAAATTGCAATTCATATGTTTTTCATTTTAAATCAACTGCTTTGGACCTTGTAAACTGAAAACTTGTTACAGCGCCTGCTATAGCTTTAGGATTGAAGCTGCATAAATTTTGGAAGTTATGACTTATTGTACTTGTTTTCATTTCAGGGAAGGAATATAATTGTAAAATATGCTGATTCTAACAAAGGTAAAACTGGGCAGCCGCCATTTCCCTCTGGAGTGGTTCCAATGGCTTCCTTACCTATGAGCACAGGCTATATGCAGCCTGGTAAAAGCTCTGGCCCCCCAATAAATTACAATTACCCCCAAACCGTAGCACCATATTCTGCATCTTCTTATCCAAACCCTCACACAGTACCTTCTCCTTATCCAACACAAGGGCAGATTCCTTACCCTCCAGTTTCTGCAAAGAAAGACCAACATGGGTTTCCGCCTACCCAACCTGTAGGAATGAACAACTACCCTTATTACTATCCCAAGCAATGAATGAATGTATTTAACTGAATATGATTATTTTGGCACTCCTTTCTTTGCTTTTCTTTTCAAATCATTTTAGCAATTAGTTACCACCCATCTCTTAAGTCATCCCATCACCTGTTAATGAACCTCTGCCTCCTCACTTTGCAGCTTTTCATTTAGTTGAATTTTGGCATTCTTATTTATTACCTGTAATATTGACTAGAAATTTTTTATATGTATTTTTTCTGAATATCTTGAACGGGAGCAACATTTTTTTTTCTGCATATAAGTTAGCACTTCAAACTTTCAAAATTGCTAACTTTTGAGTGGTTATTTAGCCTCAGCTTACATTTCTAAAATTCCCAGCCTTACCCTTATTGACATTTGTTCACGAACCACACCACTACTGGAGGAATGTACAATGTCCATCCAGGATACATCTCGTAGCTGTTGTATAGTTTTCTTTTGGAACTTTAATGGAATATTCGGTTCAGGTTAAAAGAAATTAAGTGGAAGGAAGAAAAGTAAAGAGAAAATAGAAATGGAAATGATGTATAAATTGCCCAGTAAAAAGATACAATGACAAATATTCTGAATACAAAGAAATGAAAAAAATAAAGATCATTTTGTAATTGTAGTTGTTTCATAATTACTAAAGGAGTGATTATTAAAGTGGGATCTCACTTGAAGTTCTTCTGTCTAATATTTTAAGCAAACCAAAAGGAGAATAATAGTAAAACATACATATTTCTCACTTGTCATTTGTAAATTATTATTAGAAGAACACATGAGCATGTAAAAAAAATCAAAGAAACTTACATATCTTTTACTTCTATTTTTTTTTTCATTTGTAAATTATGATTAGAAAAGTTACACTTGAGCATATAAAAAGAAAAATAAAAATAAAAAGTAATTTATGAATGATTGAATTGATATAAAAACTTTAAAAATATATATAAAATTATCTTGTTATAAATTAGTTTAATTTAATATTAAATTATAATTTTATTAGCATTACTATTGTTTATCCTTTTATTATTATTGTTATTTTATTATATAGCATAATTAACTATATTAGGTTATACAGCGTAACATAGATAATCAATTGTTATATAAGGTAACATTTTGTCGTGGACGTTAGTAGAAAAATAAAAGTAAGGGTAAAAACATAAAACATTAAATTTAATTGGTTTTTTTCTCACAATTCCAATGTGTGGAAATCCTCCTCTCTTGCAGATTTGTCTTAACATTTCTTCATTTCTTCACATACTTGCAAATACAAACACTCATGCTTCACACTTTTCTCTGTAGAACACTACAAAGGTGGAAACAATTAAAGGCTTAGTTATTATCTTCTCTGATAGATTTTTTTTGTAATATGACATATCCATCTTGGCAGGCACCATCATATTACATGTGTGTCAATATTTGCATTGAATAAAGGAAGCAAAATTATCATTTTTTTTCTTATCTTTATGAAGGAAACCAAACTTGTAAGAGACGTATTACAATTTGGTGTTTTCATTGAGAGAAATTATCCATTGAACTCAAGGGACACCATGACTTCATAAAAAATGTTGATAAAAAGGACATCATACTTCAACTACTAGAAAACCAAAAAACCTTCGAAGAGATTAATACTTGTATGAATAATTTGGAGACACAAATAGTGGCTCGTAATGGTCGTAGGGGAGATTGGGTAGTTGTGACCAATAACTTCATCCTTCAACCATTTTGTTACACCGTAAGTTAGATATGCCCCGTTTTAATGGACTTGACTCATTGGTCTAGATTTTCAAATTCAAGTAGTTTCTTTACTATCACTTAACCACAAAAGATAAAAAAGATTTTCAAAATCAAGTAGTTTTTTTACTACCAATAAACCACAAAAGATCAAAAAGATTAAAATGGCTTCTTTCTCCATGGAAGGCAAAGCCCTCACTTAGTTCCAATGGTTGCATGAAAACAAACTTGTACCGGGATGACCGACCGGTCTATTGACCCGGTCAACCCATGCGTCAAGACCATACTTTAAGGTACGAGGTCGACCACGTGTCATATGTGGCCGACCGACATAAGGTGCTCAAGTCAAAGGTTGACCCAATTAGCAAAGGTTAACCTATGGTTAGGAAACGACCTAATCCAACCCTAATCGCTAAACAACCCCCTAATCCGGCCCAACAACAAGGGCCCATCAAGGTAATATAAATATCACGCATTCCAAGGAAGAAGGTACGTCATTATCTATAGTATTCTAACCACCCGAGTACGATACCCCACTGACTTGAGCGTTGGAGTGCCATCTGCAGGTACCCCACCAGTCGGAGGAGCCGTTCGGCGAGGAAGACAAGGAGGAACGTGAGACACGACCAACCGAGTGACATCTGAAGACAATAGTTCTCCCAGTCCCCAACCTAGTTCGAGAACAAAACTTAATTCCAACTTGGCAAATCTTCCTCCAAGCATTAGATGTTTGTTTTGCACCATCCAATTACAAGGATAAAAAAGGATGTTGTTCAAACTTTCTTAAACGTCACTTGTTCAATAATACCAAAATCAATTTGAATCATAAGGAAATCGAATTGCAGGTCTACCTCCTCCTTTCTTTCTCAGTTGTTATGTCTCAACTCTCAAACCCAAAACTTGTAAGAGGACAAACGTTCTAATTGATTTTTTCTATCTTGGATTATAAGTTTGGGGAAATTACAAGAGGAAAAGTTTACAAAAGCTTAAATAAGAAATCACTTTTTTTACTCCACTGCAAGATTCACCGTGGTCACAATCCACTTTCTTACACCACCTGACAAGCAATCACGAGCCCAAACCAAACCAACTCTTATTTTCCAGAACACAAATTGAACCTTAATTCTCTTTCCATTAAAATATTATCCCTTGCAGAACTTCAAAATTAAGAAGTACCATCTGGGTCACAAGTGCAAGCATGATTTTTTGTTGTTGATGGTACAATCACATGACCCTAAAATTAATAAGATTAATTTAACCAACCACCTACAAAATGATGACTTAACCCATAATGACTTATCACTTATCATATGCACTTGCAATACCTCGTTCAAATCAATTTACATGCACTAAGTGTCTAATTTCAGTAATATTTTATATTAAAACATAGACACTTATGAGGATTTATTGCTAATTTACATATAAAATAATTCTTAATTTATGAATATATACATTTTTTATGAGCTTTATTTGAATAAGAGCATTTTATTCCCAAATTTGGTGTTAATTGCAGATTTCTAGGGAGAATTGACGATTTGGAGTAAAGAAGAATAATTTGAGCTAAAAAGAGAAAACTGGAAGATTCCAAAATGGAAAAAGATACAAAGAAAGATTGAGTCTTTTTATGTTTTATCATTTAGCTCTTTAGCACGACACATGAAGCAACCTAACCCTAGAAAACTAGGATAAATAGAGGGCTAGAGGCTCAACCTTAGGGTGCCAGATTGAGAGGAAAATACCATAAAGTGAATTGTAACCCAATTGGGAGAATGGAAGGTGCTAGAAGTATGTGTGGCTAATTCTACCCTTTGGGATTGGGAGTAATCTGCTCAAACTCTTATGTATTGAGGTGATATCTTATATATTA
>Ga0123342_1006208_pt1 | contig 16725 bp, 13 predicted proteins | sample Turbeawhitnodule_FD_89960 | JGI IMG/M metagenome (GOLD analysis project Ga0123342, IMG submission 89960) | Root nodule microbial communities of legume samples collected from Mexico - Turtle bean Mexico white nodule | ecosystem: Host-associated > Plants > Roots > Nodule | place: Mexico: Nepantla... | reverse complement strand
AAGTTTGCCCGCCAACACCTTCGATATGACATTATAAAAAGCCCACACTAAAGATATTGGTCTATACTGCTCCAGCTTAGATGGATCCCTTACTTTTGGTACCAATGCTATAAATGATGCATTGCAGCCCTTTGGTATAGTACCTGTATCATGGAACATAGCCAAAGTTGTAATTAGCTCATCTTTGATAAAGTCCCGGCTTTTTTTAATTAAGTTGAAGTTGAACCCATCCGGTCCAGGACTCTTAGACCCTTCACATTGCCACACCGCTTCCTTGATTTCCTCCTCTGTAAACGCTGCCAGGAGAAACAAGTTTTCCTCCTGATTAATTCTTTTAAATTCAACTGCATCAAGCCGCACCCCCAGGTCCTTTGTTGCTTTAAATCTATTTTCAAACAACTTCTTTGCTTCTATTCGAACCGTGCAAGGTTCCTCACACCATTGGCCCCCAACTTCCACTCCCTTGAGTTCATTTCTAAGTCTTCTCCATTTAATGGATGAATGATAGAATTTGGTGCATGCATCCCCGAATTTCAGCCAGTTCATTCTAGCCTTTTGACTTATAAGTGAGTCAATTTTTCTATCAATCTCCCGCAGTTGACTCAACAATTCCACTCTTTCCACCCTTACACTTTCATGTTGGACATCAGTGAGATCCTGACATTCCAAGCTATCCATTTCTTGTAGAATTACTCTCCTCTTGATATGTAAGTTTCCATATACATCTCTATTTCATACCTTCAGATCTCCCTTCAGCCTTTTCAATTTGTCCTTGAGCTTTGTTATTTCATTCCCCTGAACAACATATGACTGCCACTTTTCCTTCACCATCCCATAGAGCCCCATTTCCATATGCCATGCATCAATGGTTCTAAATGGTCTAGGCCCCCAGTCCTTGTTTACCGATTTAACCACAATGGCACAATGGTCTGATACTTCCCTCCGCTGTATATACTGCTTGTTTCTTGGCCATATCTGTAGCCACTCTTCAGTTACAAGGATTCTATCCAATCTATTTTTCGTCGAGCCATTTGCCTTAAACCAAGTGTATTTTTTCCCTACTAAAGGCAGATCTAACAACAGATTTGTTTCAATGAAATTGTTGAAACCACAGATCTCCCTAGAGCAACCCACTGTACTATTTATACTCTTCCTCTCACTTTTGTTTCTTACTGCATTAAAATCCCCACAAAAACACCATAACAGATCATGTGATGCTACTTTAATGTTAGACAACTCCTCCCAAAGCTTCACCTTTTCTGTGTATGCACAAGCAGCGTAAACATTTACAATTACACATCTCAGAGCAGAGCTTATATGTTTCCCGAAAAAAACAATAAACCCCTTTCCCATGACTTGACTCTCATAACCAAACACAGACTTCTTCCACATAGTAAGCAGACTACCTCCTCCATTTTCGCCTTCATTGTGTATCCGTCCCACCTCATTATCCCCCCACAACGCAAAGCATCTGGCATCGGAAAAAACAGTGGTCTTTGTTTCTTGAATGCATACGATTTCTGCTCCCTCACACGCAATAACTTGCCTCAGGTATTTGGCTTTAGTTCCTCCCCCCAGACCTCTAACATTTAAATTAATGATCAACATAAAAACCAGTCATCTTTCCCTCCTCAAACCTCTGTATACACTCCGCGTCTCTCGCTTCCATGCACTTATATTCCTTAACTACCTCTACTTCATCCCCTCTGCAAGCAATACCCATACGTTTACCCCCTTCCCATAGCATACCTGATTCCTCCACAACTTCCGATTCGCATAATCGGGCATTACAGTTAAAGATATCTCCATCAGAGATTGCTGTTGAAGGGATTTCAGTTGTGTAGATGGAAGAACTCCTTAACCGAGTGGCTCTGTCACTTATTCTCATCGAACGCCTGGGGTGAGTGCTTGGTTCTCCCAATTCCCACAGCCCTTTTCAATCTCCTGCCAAACCAAATCTTCAATATGGCTTCTAAATAGCGTATCGCACCCAAGGTCCTCCCTCTCTAGCAGTTTACCCCCGGCACGCCCTTCCCCAGGGGTTGGCTCTGTCTCTAGATCTTGGTTTTCCTTCAACTGGGCCGACTGCTTACCCTGTTGGTCCAACAAAGGGATAGGTGTGCAAAGTAAATTTCTATGCTCCACGTCCACCACTAGCCTCGCCAATTCATCATGTTCTAGACAACTATAGCCTTCCACTTTATCAGCTACCCACGCTGGGGATTGACTAAGATCAACTCTTCTGAATCCTTATGGATCTCCATTTCCCCATTCGTGATACTCTGACACTCTTTAAGCCGACCTAGTACTCCTTTTGTCACAGACTCCCCAGATCCAGACATTTTTGTATTTTGTGAGACCTGGTCCCCACCTTCGTTCTCCTCCCCCTTCTGCCACGTAGCCCCTCTGTCGCACCGCTCCACCTCCTCCTCGCAACTATTGACCGACAACTCTGTCTCTTCTACGTAAGTGTCCATCGAAGAAGCACTATCGGAGGAGCCAAACCCATAAGCACTACACTTACACAGAATTCCTTTGGCACTTGGGTTTTCCTCTTCGATAAAAATGTTGTAGATATTATTGTTAATCCTCATGTCTTTCTTCAACCTTGCATTACAATTTTTCAATATCCTGACTTGAAGCCTAGCAAACTCTAAGTACTCCCAAATCAACGTTGAGTTATCTACAGACACCAAAGATGCCGTCTCCCCTACCACTTTGGCAAAACAATCCTCATTCCACAAAGAGAGAGGCAAGCCATAACATCTGACCCATACCAATTTATGGTCCGCCATATGATTCTCAGACCACGGTTCTATGTAATCAAAAAGGTTTTCGAACCAAACCTTGTTGAGGTTTATGAGGGCCTCCATGCTTTCCTCTACTATTGGCGTGATTAGGGCCAATCTATCTCCCATATACCTCAACTTGACCGCGCCCATACCTCCCTTCGCAAACTCCTCTTCCAGATGATCAAAGTCTAACTCTACATTAAACTGGCCAATTGAGCTTCTTTCCATCCACGGTAAGGGATGTTGGTGTGTCTTAATAACTGGTCCTTTCCAATGCTGTTGTGAGCCTCCAACTACTGCTTCAACAAAGGATTTCTTTCGAACTTTTTCCACCCAGACCTCCTTCTTTCTTGAAGTCTCGCTTACCCCCAGACCTACCGCACTCTGCTTCCTTGTTTCTTTTGGCAGCTCCAGTTGTTGCTCCATGCCTTCCTTCCTCTGCTCCCTTCCATATTCTACCTCATTTCTCCGGTACCTCGAGACATTAACATGCAGCTTCAAATTTCCTATATATATTTGGTCAAGTTCCTTCTCTAATCTCCCAACGTTTCCCACCTTACCAAATCTCACAAAACCACACCTCCTCCCCCACTTATTTTGCCTACGAGAGATAAAAACTTCTTTCACCCTTGCCCACCTCTGGAACACCTTGTGCATATCCAGTTCACCATACCCATGTGAGAAATTTGAGAAGAAGAAGGATGTTGCATTATCCACTGTTTTTCGTTTCATGTGGCCGAAACTTCCCTGTCTCTGCGAATGTCCATGTCCTCCATACCTCTGTCCATACCGCGCTTCCCTTTCTCCATACCTAGTTGTGATTCGAGCTGCCATCTTTCACTGTTCACTTTTTCGTGGGTTGATCTGCAATTGTGGTTTGGATTATTGATTCCTCCAAACCATGATCTTGAGTTTAATTTATGATTTGTGCGTTGATCTCTTCCAATGTTAAGGATGGGTTATTATATGGTTTATTATATAGGTTATTATATGGTCTAATAAAGATTATTTATCGTCTAAAACATATAATATTCATGTCTACTCATGACTATTATTAGATGATTATTCTATTAATTAGATATAGTTAGCATATACACAAATGAGTTTAACTAACTAAAGAGAGTGTGAATTAACACGTGTGTGTAGTTCATTTTTATCCTCCTTATAATTTACTCTTCCCTGCATATGCGCTTTGAATTTATTATTGTGTAAATTCTTGTATGTGTTCATCAATAATGACAACAAAAATTGATTTTACCAAAAAAACAATTTGTTGAGTGCCAAAATTTAATCGCTAAATAAAAATTACTGACAGAAAAGTGGCAATCACAAATCCATCAATAATATGTTTGCCCGTAAATTTGTCAACTGAAATTACAGACAAATAAATTCGTCGATAACTACATTAATATTATTTATTTATTAGCATTATTATTATTATTAAAATTATTATTTCAAACAATTTTTTTCATTAAATATTAACTAAATTTAAAAATGAAAAATAATTAGTCATTATATTGATTAAATTATATACTAATTTAGACACTAAAAAATTATTAATATCTTGATTTTTATTATTAATAAAATATTTTAAAACTATTTCTAAATTGGTATCTAAATTAGCTATAAAAAAGTTTTAATTATTAATATTTTAGATTTTAAATTAATATCTAAAATACTATAGACTAATTTAGAATCTATTAATAATAAAAAATATTTTAGATATAATAATTTTTAAGTTTAAAAAAAAATTAATGAAATCAATACAAAAATTAATTATTTTGGTTTTCAAAAGTTCATTTTTATTTAATAATTTTTTTATAATATTTATTCAATATTGAGTTATTATTGTCATTGAGATTTTGGTTGACCAAGAATCGAATCCAAGTCTTATGAATACACATGCGGTCCACCACTAAGTGAAAAATAACATTTGATCATCTTCTAATGTATATTATTCTTATTCTTATTATGACATCATTATTCTTAATTCTTATTATGACATCATTATTCTTAATTCTATTAATAATGTTATCAGAGCAATATTTTTATTTTAATATATTTTAATATAAAATAAATTTATTGGTATTCTATGATCATAAATTATTATTAATAAGAAAATTATTAATATTTTATTATAATTTTTATCTTCATAATTTTTGTTATTATTATTAGTATCATGATTATTTTATTAATATTATTACAATTTTTAAATTAATATTTCCATCTTAATATTTATTAATATAAAAAATTTATTACAATTGCTATTATCGTAATTGATTATTAATAAATTATTATTATTATAAGTATTATCATAATTATTTTTCATAATATTATTATTGTCATAACTATTATTATTACTATTATGTGGAATTATTAAATTAATATTTTCATTTTATTGTGCAATCATATAAAATAAAATTATTAGTATTATAATTATAAAAAAAATGAAATTAAGATTATTATTATTATTATTATTATTATTATTATTATTATTATTAGAGTTATTAAAGTTATTAGAGTTATCAATGGATATTGATTGGTGTCAAATATAACAAATATAGATTGATGACAAATTACCAAATGATATTGATTGGTATTCAATTACAAACAGATATTAGAGACATATTTTTGATTGTGCATATATGTTAATAAAATCAAATTATCAACAAAATAATATTCATTGATAATTTTTCGGCGGTAAATTTAATTTTTTTAAATGAATATTATAGAATATCACGTCCTTCTTCTATTATCATTTCGGGTTTCCTTACTCGTTAATTATGTGTTTACTATATCATTTGTTGTTTAAATTGTTTCTGCTCGTAAACTTCTTGATCTCTAATACATAACATGTATGAAAGAATCAATTGTAATCTGTTATGCATTTATTTGGTGGATATTCATTGATAAGATCAACTCCGTTTATATGTTTTCGTCATGAAGAAAAATCTTCAAAAAGACGTTCAATCTTAAGGATTATAGAATGATATCATAGAGGATTAACGTATAAAATGATAACAAAAGTTTTGTTTTAAGATGAAATTTTGTTATCCATACCATCAATACAAGAATGTTAGTAACTTAAAACATTAAATTGTGAAGCTACTTAAATGAATATTAAAACAAAAAACATTAACACAAGTCAAATTGAGTCACTTAAATTAAAAATTAATTTAAGACATAATAATGGATTATAGTCAGCTTAACCGGTGTCACCTAGAGAAAATCAACTCTTCTAAATTAGCATTCATTGTTTTAGAGTATGCTACAAATAATAAAAATATATGTACCGTTGTTTTGCTCATCCGTTCAAACGTATCAAATCTGTACCAGGGCTAGAGCGAATGCGGTTGCAGCAAAATCTTATGAAGGAGATGCGGTGGAGGAGGAGAAGAACGGTGAAGATACGTTCATCTTGAAGAAGAATGTGGACCACACGTCCGACGACCAATTTGGAGAGGGAGGGGTCCCTCGTTCTGAAGCAGGAAGGAGAAGCTTGCCAAAGGCTATTCCTTTGCTGGATTCAGTGTCCAAACAGCGTGAAACAAGGTTAGTTTCTTAGAGCCTCAGTAACTTATCAGACACTGCCGTTAGGAATTGCAACATGCTGTTTTGAATGAACAATGAGCATTTTGAATCGTTTAGAATCTGGAACATCGGAAAGGAACTGATATTTTTTTTTCGGGAGAGATGATGTTGTCATAGGCCGTATTCAAACTATGGAGATTCGAGATAAATCAGTAGTCAGGAGGGAAAGTACAAGTAGGGTGGAGAATAGTTTTTCTGATGATTAAGATTATTAGTATGAATATAAGGGGAGTGGGGGGTTCCATCAAGAAGAAGTATTTGTGTGAGTTGATTTAGAAAGAACGGGTGGATTTGGTGTGTTTACAGGAGATCAAGTATAAGGAGATCAAGTATAAGGAGAATTTCAAATTGTGGAGTTCAAATGAGGTAGAATGGATAGAGAATGCGAATGAGAATAACGTTGGAGGAGTAATTACGATGTGGAGGAGAAATTGCTTTCTTCTTAGCAAAGTAACCAATGGAAATAAATACAACATTATTGAAAGGGAGTGGAGGTTAGGAGAAGCCATACAAATTGTCGTAGTGAACATGTATAACTCTAGTTCTTTGTTAGAGAAAAGAGTTGTTTGGGAGGAGGTTCGTGAGAAGAGAAGGATGATAAATACAAAGGTGTGGTTTGTGGTAAGGGACTTCAATTCCATTAGGAGACCGATGAGAGGAGGAACACTGGTTGTGAAGGTGACCACAGAAGGGAGATGAAAATGTTTAATGATTTTATTGAAAGTTCTGAATTGGTAGACATACCGATGATGAGAATAAAGTTTACGTGGTATAAACCAAATGGTTTGATAAAGAGTAAAATAAACTAGTTTTTATTGTCGAGGGAATGGTTGGATAGGTGGCCAGACAACAAATATCATGTGTTAAACAGATCGGTGTCGGATCACTGTGTTTTGGTGTTAAATACAGTTACCACAAATTGGGGCTCGAAACCGTTTAGGAGTTTGGACGTTTGGCATAAAGATAGTAGATTCAGGGAGTTTGTTCGTAACAAATGGCTTAGTTACGAGGTTTAAGGAAGTGGGATTATTTTTTTCAAAGAAAAGTTGAAGAAGTTGAAGACTGATTTAAAAGTATGGAATAAAAAGGCCTTTGACAACATTTTTCAGCAAGGGGGAAGATATTCATAAGAGACTACAAGAGCTCGATGCAAAGGACGATGAAAGCGAGTTGGATGAGGTGGGAAGGGAAGAAAGAAAGTGGTTATTATCATATCAGAGACAAAATAATCTTAGTCAGGAGACTATCTTTCAGTAGAAGGCTCGCATCAGATGGCTCAAGCAGGGGACATGAATACTGAGTACTTCCATTCGATTATTAAATGGAGAAGAGTAAGGAATGGTTTTAACGGGTTGAGAGACAAGGGCTAGTGGTACAATGAGCAGGGTGCAGTAAAAGACAAGGTCATAGAGTTCTTTAAAGAAAGGTTCTCTGGAGAAGCATGTCAAAGTGTCAGGCTAGATAATGCAGGGTTTAACATGATAACTGAAGAAGACAATGTCTTGCTGGTAGGAAGGATTTCTGAAGAGGAAGTAAAGCTGGCAGTGTGGAGTTGTGGTAGTGATAAAAGTTTGGGTCCTGATGGCTTGAACTTCGGGTTCATTAGGTTTTGTTGGGAAGAGATTAAGGCAGACATCATAAGTGTTATACAAGGTCATAGACGCTAGGCAGTCAACGTCTTTGGAAGGCTGGGGGATTATGGATAGTCTCTTAGTAGCAAATGAAGTTCTGGAAGAAGTCAAGAGGGGAAAAAACAATTGTATTTTTTTCAAGGTAGATTATGAGAAGGCGTATGACTAAGTAGACTGGGGCTTTCTGTATTATATGCTGGAAAGGTTAGGTTTCTGTGGGAAATGGATCAGATGGATTAAAGCGTGTCTTGAGTCCTCATCGATGTTCGTGCTAGTGAATGGGAGCCCTACTCAGGTATTCAAGCCTAGGAAGGGGTTGAGACAAGGAGACCCTCTGGCACTGTTTCTTTTCCTCATAGTGGCATAAGGTTTAGCTGGGGTAGTAAGGAAGCCGGTCGAAAAGGAGTTACTAGAAAGTGTGGAGATCAGAGGCAGATTCATTAAGCTTAATATGTTGCAGTACGCGAATGACACGTTGTTTTTTTTTACAAAGCGACAACTCAAAGCGTGTTTGTTATCAAGGCTATTCTAAATTGCTTTGAATTAGCCTCAGGTTTAAAGGTCAACTTCCAGAAGAGAAGTGTTAGAGGGGTAGGATGTAGCCACCATTTGCTACAACGCTATGCGGTTGTTTTGAATTGCATTACGATGAAGACTCTGTTTAAATACCTGGGTATGCTTGTAGGTGGATGTCACAAAAGATGTAAGTTTTGGGAAGAGGTGGTGGAAAGAGTGCGAAATAGATTAAGCAGATGGAAAGGCAAGTTTATTTCTATGGCTGGGAGACTTTGTCTGATTAAGTCGTTGTTATCTGCTCTCCCCTTGTTTTACTTGTCTCTGTACAAAATGTCCGCTATCGTGATGAAGGAAATTGTGAGGTTGTAGAGGAACTTTCTGTGGGGATGGGGCTCGGCTTGTAGGAAAATAGTGTGGGCATCGTGGGAAAAGGTGTGCGAGCCTAAAGAAGCGGAGGGGGTGGGAGGCTTGGAATGATTGACATAAGGTGGTTTAATATTGCTCTGTTAGGAAAATGGATATGGCGCTTAGGTTATGAAAAGCAAGGTTTGTGGAAAGGCATGGTAGATTCTAAATATGAAGGTTGGAGGGATCTTCGGAGTCAAAGAAATAGATGCTCAGATTCTCTTTGGTGGAGGGATTTGAAGGAGGTCTGGTCTCTCGACGGATGGAAAGACAAGTTCGAGGCTAACTTTTCTTGGGAGGTAGGGAACGAGAGGGAAATCAGGTTTTAGGAAGATAGATGGGCGGGCAGTACGACCTTAATGGACCTTTTTCTGATACTTCATACCATATGTTCTATCAAGGACTCTTTTATATGGCAGGTAAGGGAGAGGTCAGAAATCTCCGATGGACATGGAAGATGGAGTGGAGAAGAAACTTGTTTGAATGGGAACGAAATCAGAAACTTCAGGATGCATATTCTGGGGGATCAGAGGGTAAGGGTGGATCAGGAGGACTCTTGGGTGTGGAAAGATAGAGAGATAATTGTGTTCACGGTTAAATCTGGATACAAAATTCTTAGGGATGTCTCTCAAGGGGCGAAAAGGGATTTGTTTGTGGGTTTCTGGAGGTTAAAGGCACAACCATCTACACATCTCATAGCATGGAGGATTTTGGAAGACAAAATAGCAACTAAAGCAAATATGGTAAGGAGGGGAAATAGGTATGACCACACAATATATGTTGCCTGTGCAGGGAGGAGGAGGAAACTACGTCTCATCTCTTTTGTACGTGTAGATTTGTCTAGCTTGTGTGGTCTATGTTGAACAAGATGCTATGATGTCTCCAAATCCAAGTGGAAAGCTTGAAGACCTTGTTGTTGTGTGTGTGTCTAGTTGTTTGAAACTTGTTAATTCACTCCTTAAGATGATCCAAGTTCATTTGAATCTTTAACCTTTTGAAAAGATGGGTATTCTAAAAGGAAGTGAAATTTCAATAGGTTGAAATTTTGAATCAACAGGTTGTTTGACACTTAGTGGATTTTAAAATGTTTTGGAAAAGCTTTGTCTTTGATATCAAACAAAAATCAATCGATTGTTTCAATAAATCAATCGATTGTTAAGTGGTTTTTCTGTTTTAAATGATTCCAACAGCTTTTGGTTTTTTTGTTTTAATTGTTTTGAATTTTGATGAATTTTTCAAGGTTTCAAAATGTGCATTTGCAAAAGAGATGTTGGACATCCTTGAGGTTACCCATGAAGGCACAATTGATGTGAAGAACAACAAGGACAAAAACCATCCATCAAACAAATGCAATAGCAAGAATGTTAATGAATTTAATTCTACAAATTACACTTGTTTTGGATGTGGCAAACAAGGACACATCAAGGTTGAATGTCCAAGCAATGTGAGCAAAGAGAAAGGAGGTTACAAGAAGTATAAGAAGAAAGGCAAAGCAAGAAGAGCATACAATGATGATTCATCTTCAAGTTCTTCATCAAAGGATGATGAGGAGGCCAATCTTTGTTTCATGGCAAAGGAAAAATCCGAATCGAGCAGTGCAAGTCCAAGCTCTACCATTAATGTTGAAAATTATAGTCAACTTCTTGAGGCCTTTAAAGAGACTCATGAAGAAGCTAATAGGTTGGCGCTTTTGAACAACCGGTTGAAATGTTTAAACAACTGGTTGGAAAATCGAGTCAAGACTTTGGAAGAAGAGTTGAACCATTCAAAAACTGATATTGAAACTTTGGAAATGATTTATCAAAACTCTTCTTACGAGTGTGTTGATTCTAGATTTTGTGAAAATTGTGAATCTCTTCAAAAGAAAGTTCATTATCTTTTAAAAACTGTGGACAAGTTTTCCAAAGGCCAATCCAATCTTGAAACTGTTATTGCTTCTCAAAAATGTGTTTTTGGCAAAGCTGGATTGGGACTTAATACAAAAAAGCAAGAACAAACCTTTTTCAAGTTTCTATGAAAAACAATCTGTTGTTTTTTCGAAACAACCGGTTGAAAATTTTCATTACTGCATGAAAAAGGGTCACACTATTAGATTTTGTAGAGTAAGAAGGTTTTCTGTTCCCAAAGGTATTTTGAAATGGGTTCCTAAGGTTTCTAAGGTTCCTACTAACATTATTGGACCCAAATTTATAAGGGTACCAAATATTGCTTCTTAACCTTTTATTGTAGGTATCCTTGAAAGCCAAGAATTATATTGGGTGTAAGGAATGAACTCTTAAGGAAAAAAGCCTTAAAGTCAGTTCTTGTGCCTGCAGTTTTCAAATGTGTACATCTAGCAAGGTTCTTTGAATGTCAAGAGACATCCTTGGCACATGCATAGTGGTTGGTCAAAAGAGAAACTTCAAGAATAAAGAGAGTATGTGTGTTTCCATTTCTCAATTTATGTAAGTGTGCCTTGTGACCATATGAACATCTCAAAGTCTTATTTTTGGGTGAATCTATTGGGGTTTTCTGTGCAAAGGTATGAACAAATTGCATACTGCATTTTTCATCAATTTAAAAGGTAATTTTTTTGGTTCTGAAAAATGTTCTCTTTGTTGTCACAGTAAAACAACTGATTGTTTTTACGAAAACATCGATTGTTTTGCCTCTGGCACCACTGCATAATGTTGTCAAATGCTTACGCATGTTTAAACCTATTTCTCTTTTTCCAATCTTGCTTTTGGACAAATATACATTGAGTGCGCCTCAGAATCTGATAATAAAATAATATATTCAGTTGTTTCCTTAAAAGCTCTATATCATTTTCCATTCTTGAAATGTCAAATTATTTGTACTGCTAAACTACTGTATTATCATTCTGGTTTATGCTTTGTACAACCCTTCTCATTGTCTATTTGTGAGAACAAATAAGGGGAGAAGTTTATGCTTGATTTGGTTGTATTGATAGCCTTAAATCTGATGCATTATGTTGTTGTTGCTCTGCACTTGAAATCACTTGAACACTTCACTTTTTTCTGGTTTTTCTGCTAATGTTGTATATGCAGAACTATGGTGCTTTATTTTGATTTATCTGTTGTTGTTATAACTCTGTGCACAAACTGATTTGCATTAATTCTGCATTGATTTACACACTACTTTTACTGGTCTTTCTACTTATGGCTTATGCAGAAAACTGGTTTATGTGTGCCTTGTTATCCTGTTGCTATACTTGCTTTGTATATGCATAAATTCTATTTTGTAGGACCTTTCAAGTTCAGGTGCTATGATGAAGACTAATCAAAGTGATGTTTACTATTATAGTTCAAGAGCATACACCTTACTCAAATTCTTGACAAGTCAAAAATTCATGACCTATGTAAAGTAAGTTGTATATGTTCATCCTATGTTTTTTGCCTCAAAAGACCAAATGAACTTCTAAACATGTTGAGGTAATGCAAAGGTACGAATGTATTTCATTATGCATTTCCCATCACTTTGAAAGATGATTTGCTTTGAAAACATTTTCTTGTTGTCTCAGAAAAACAACTGATTGTTTTCACGAAACAACCTATTGTTTTACCTTTGAAACATTTGAATAAAGTTGTTATGAATTCTTATGCATGATTACCGTTGTTTCTTTTCTTTCAAAACCCATTATGGGTAAAAAAAATGCATTTATTGTGCCTCTGAATCTGATTAATTCTCCATTGCATTTCACTCTACCTTCAAAGTTTGCGAAAATATTTCGTAAACAATTCACTTCACACCCCCCCCCCTTTCTTGTTTAAGGCCTATAATTCTAACCGTCTAAGTGCTACGAGTGGGTGGGGATGGCTTTGACGGATCATAGGGAGCTAAAAACTCACTTCTTAAGCTTTAGAATGATCGGGGTCAAGGAAAGTGTAAATCAGGTTTGGGAGGTGTGTGGATAGCAGTTGTAGGGGAATTGTGGAAACATAGAAACATGAGGGTTTTCAAAAGTGGAAGGATTGATCCCATTGAAATCTTTGCTTTGACGCAGCCGAAAGCTTGGTAATGGGTTGTGTCCAAAGCGCGAGGCGTCTGTTTTTTATACTCAGATCGGTGTCTTGAGCCAATGGTTTGTATGAGGACTGTTAACTTTTCTAGAAATTCTATTCCTTGAGTGTAGGCGTTAGTAATTTGAGTGTAAGGTAGACCTTTTGTATACGGGTTGAGGTATCCCTGAAATACCTCTTATTTATTCATTCGTTTTTTGCTGATATAAAAAAAAAACAAATGAATGTAAATCTCATCTTATAAATCAGTTTTGTTAGGTTAAGTTAGATTTAAAGTATACATATTAACATGGTAACAAAGTCAATCCTAACAAGATTTATTAGGTTTATCGTGTCACTCGCTATCAAACCGCTATCAGACCATCCATTAGTATTTAGTTTGATGCTTAAAATATTTAGTCTTCAATGTGAAGAAGTATATTGGAGATCTTATATCGACTAGAGATAAGACCAAATGTAGAAAAATATCATAATTGTAATATGATATATGTAACACTTTTGTGAAATTTATTTGAAGATATGATTGATGCTTTAAATTTTGGAAAGAAAATGGTCTGGATTGATTGTTTGATAAATCTATATCCAATGCTTTTTAACATTTCTTTCCAAAAGAATATAGAACTTGTGTCAGAAGTTGATTCCTAGAATAATGAAAATTGGAATTGGAGGTTTGAACGGAGAAAACCATGGGATGAGAAAGGGATGTGCGCTTTTGAATTATTGTTACAAAGGTGCAACTAAAATATGGAGTTTCTGACTCTTGGGTTTGTAAGGTAATACGTGGGCATGTTGATTGTCTAGATCCAACACTCTCCATTGTCATTTGGAAAGCAAAGTCTCCCTCTAAAACCATTGCCTTTGAATGGAAGGTGGTGATAAGTAAGTTCCAATCCAAACAAGAATTGCTTATAAAAGAAGGAGATAGTGTTTGGTAGAGTTGTTACTCATGGTTAGGACACGGGCAAGTGTTTCCTTCAAACTGTTTTAATCACTTCTAAAGACTCAGAAACTTTTGGACTCTTATTTGGTTGGCAACACTTTGGTCTATATGGTTAGAATGGAATACTGTGATTTTATGCAGTGGAAGAATTTATGCAGATTACCTACTGCTATTGCTTTTAATATTATCAATCTTGTACTCATGTAACTTGTTGACTGTAACTTTGTCATGCCTTGTGCTAGCTGCTGATTTAATACATTTTCCTTTCTAAAAAATAAGAAACATTGTGATCACAATGATGTCTACACAGTCCTTCTAAGAATTATATATAGAATACACATGCGTACATGTGTGAATCTTGAATCTTTGTCAAGAATGTACAGAAAGTTGGTTTATACAAGGAACTACCCACATGCATATGTGATAGTTACTGAGACTAAACAAGTATTATATTTGCTTATTTTGCACACAAATTCCTTTACTTGATCCTATTTAGTATGACATAAATTTATCCACGAGTGATACTAAAATACCAAATTGTATTTTAAAAGGGGCTGGTAAGAAAAGACATCAGCATAAAAATAATATATGGTATGTTGAAACAAGATTTAGTAGATCTAAAATAGTAACAGAGAAAGGAGCTTCTGTGATTCAGATGGGTGAATAAATTAGAGGAAGTGGTCCCCTTTACAACTCACCAATTTATAACAAACACGGCAATAGCAACAAACTATATTTCTCTTTCAAAAATATTTTTTTTACACTTCAATAAATATTAATATTTTAATTATTTATAATTTTTGTAATTATAAAAATTATTTTAATATTTTACATTTTGATTATATCTTTATTAAAAAAAATTATTTTTCTTATTACAAATATCATCACCCTTACTCTTTACTTTACTGATAGGCAATGGCTTATTACATTTTATTTGTGAAATCTTTGGGGAAATTATTGAAAAGTTTGTCTAGACATTTCAAAGATATAAAAGTTCTGCTAGATGAATTTTTGCAGTCGAGTATGTGATGTGGCATTCCAGCTTAGGTTCATATATTTGGGCTATACGGTTTTTACGCAAACTGCACCCCAACAATTTTCTTCCTAGACCCCTACAATTTTTAAAATATTGAAATTACCCTTGCCAATTCTATTTGAAAGAGCAGAAAAATGAACTTGGGAAGGAGGGAGTGATCCATAAGCCAATCTTATTCCAGAAGGAAATCCAGAAATTAAACAAAAGAATTCCAGAGTATCCTTTTCTTTTGCGAACACAATTTTTTATTTCTGGATGATGAATCAGAAAATGAAAAATGACAGTGACAAGAAGAAGAAGTGGAGGAGACAGAGAGAGCAGTAACGCACTGTTTGTTTCTAGGAAGAGATTATTTATGCAGACGAAATAGCGAAAATTCTTTGTATTTCATTCAACTGATTTGCAACTATTTGTAATGAAAGAAAGGCAAGTGAATGATTGAAAACATTCTCTCCTACTTTAATACTTTGTTTTTTTTTTAATTAGAGAGTGAGAAGTTGAGGGTGTAGAAGAATGAAAGTGTGGGGATTTGAGAAGAAAGTTAAGTGTATTTGGATTGGGATATGTTAGAGTGAGGGAGTTTCTTCTTGCACCCCTACATTTTTCTTTCTACACTCTTACATTTTTTGAACCGAAATTAGTCTTTTAGGTGATTCCAGAATAAAGGTTTCATAAGCAAAAATGTTTTCATAATAGGAGTTTCTTAAGCAAAAATATTTCCAGAATAGGAAATCCAGAAAACAAAAAATCATTCTGAAAAACTTTTTTTTTTATTTCTGGATTGGTAAATCCGAAAATTAATAAAATATGTTCAGAAAAATATGTTCCAAAAAAACAATCCATAAGTCATTTTTAAAATGGGTAAAATAGTCTTCTTTGAAAATGATGAGTGTAGGATGACATTTGTTAGGGTGCAAGAAGAAACAGTCTTAGAGTGGATGTGTGAAGAAAGTTTATTGAAATATATGAGTGATGGGATGGTTGCAAGGATATTTTAAATTATATTTAATGGTGTAAATTGTAAGATTACAAATTTATCCTTGTATATATAAAATAGAAAAATAAAATATTATTAATTTTTAACACATTTTAGTTAATTAAAATAATTGGTATTATATTATTTAATTTGTATTATATTATGTTATATTTTTTATTTTTTTTAGTTTTTAAAATAGATGCAACATGAGGACTTCCCATGAGGTCACCTATACTAGTACTACTATCGCCTAAGCACACTTAACTACAGAAATAAGAATATTAATATAAATGATGATTTTTCATGATTATTATTATTATTATGAAAAAGTTAATATATTTTAAAAAGTAAATGATTATTTAAAATTTGGGTTTGAAAAATTTTGTGTATGTTTAAAATTTAACAATATTATAATATATGAAAGGAATATTAAATAATAATTAGTAGCATGAAAATCTAAATATTAAATAGCAATTTTAACAATGTTCAACATGAAAAAGAGGGTTTTTGACCATCATGGGACCTTTCTTTTCGATTTTTACCAAAATGGAGTCGTTTTCAAAAAAATTACAAATTTGGGCAAGTCGTGCCAACTTGGCACAACTTCATATGTAGAAGTCGTGCCAAGTTGGCACGACTTTGTCACGTCAGCCTGAAGTCGTGCCAAGTTGACATGACTTCTGCCACGTCAATCCCTGAAGTTGTGCTAACTTGACACGACTTTGTTCACGTCATATATATATATATATATATATATATATATATATATATATATATATATATATTTTTTTTTTTTTTTTTTTTTTTTTTATTTTTTTT
>Ga0123342_1006207_pt1 | contig 16726 bp, 14 predicted proteins | sample Turbeawhitnodule_FD_89960 | JGI IMG/M metagenome (GOLD analysis project Ga0123342, IMG submission 89960) | Root nodule microbial communities of legume samples collected from Mexico - Turtle bean Mexico white nodule | ecosystem: Host-associated > Plants > Roots > Nodule | place: Mexico: Nepantla... | reverse complement strand
TGCTTATCATTTAAGTTGGGTTGTTTATGCTTAATTACGCGTTTAGCTTCGCCTGTTGTCGTCTAGTCGGTTTTGTCGTCTATCCGGTCTAGTCGGCCTTACGGCCATCTGGTAGTACAATAAAGATAATAAGTAAAAATCAAAATATTAACCTATATAATTTGACAAACAAATAAATTAAATATTCAAATTATTAAAACATAATTGAACAACATTCTAATATTTAAAAATATCAAATTCTCAACTTACATAATTCAGAGTAGTAAATAATTATAAGAAAAAGAGTGATAAAAAAAAGTTATTGATGGATTAAGGATCAACCTACTTCCAACTTGACTCAATTTCATATAATCTAGATATTAAGTGAATCAAGTTCAATTTTATCCACTAAATTATATTCTTTTCAACCCAAATCATAATTAACCAGGTTCGTTCAGGTTTTAAACTTATTGTGACGCTTCAATAATTATAATAAATATAATTTAAAAAAATCTCAGGAGTTTTTAATCTAATTTACTCTATATCATTTTAAATTAATACCAAAACTTTAGGATTAATTTCTTTATTGATAAATTTTGCGCGGGAAATGAATTTGGAGTTTGAAAAAACATAATCTGTTTAATGTTAAAAAAGAGGAAACAATGACCAGTAACTTACATTTATTTCTAAGACAGTGCAAGAGGACATTCCATGCAACAGTTCCTGAGGCACATATAGTAAAAAACATGTATTTATTATACACATACTCAATTACTCACAATAGTATGCAACACTTTGCACTCCAAAATTACCATTTACCTTTTTTACCCCATATATATAGTTTATTACACCATTATAATTATATAAAAAAATTATAAAATCATTTTAAATTATAGTAAAAATTGTTTCGTCAATCTACCTAGATGATAAATAATAATCGCCATAAATCATTCTTAAAAGCACTATTTTTTATACACGGGAAAAAATATCATTATTTTAATCATTAAATGAAATCAAATTTATTACAATACAACACACCATTTAATATACAAAATAAAAAAAAAACAAAAAAAAACTACCACCTACACACTTAATTGGGGCGAATGACATCTAATACCTGATATCAAAGGTTCTTTGACCGGTTAAGGTAAAAACTTTAAGAAAAAAATAAATATGCGACAAATAAGTAATTCTATTTTTATGATTATACGGATTAAATACGATAAATTAATGATATAGTCCATTACAAATTATATAAATAAATACATAAAACAAAACAAATGTATGTTATTAATATTGCAATCATTGCACCCGATACTTAAGCGTCGGAGTATCTTTTGTAGATACATTTCTTATCAAGAGCCAAAACTTGAGACTTAGGAGTAAAGAAAAGGAGAAGCAAATATGACCAAAAAGAATGAATCAATTGTTCAACCGGTAATCCTTATTATCTCAACTCCATATATACATTAGCTTATTGTTTGAGCTTCATGTACATAAACAATTACAAATTAATTTTATTAAATGATAAAAAATTGTATGATATAAATGGTGAATTAAAAAATAATGTCAATAAATGGTAAACAAATCATAAATGTCTAAACTAAACCCTTCCAAACTATTTTAATATTTTATAAATAATTTTCTCAATCATTTTTACATGAGCGACTCTTTTATTTTGTAATTATTTTGTAGTTGTGTTATTACAAGTTTTGCATAGACATGGATAAAATACTTAGGACAAATGTTTTTTTATTTCTAACATAAAATTGGAAAATATTGTGTTAAAATGACGAGGTATTCAGATAGAATGAGAGGATATAAATTGGATAATATATTAAATAGATATGACCTTGCTGATATAAAAAATAAAAAATATAGATATGACCTTGAGTAGGAAGGTGACGAAATACTTTCACAACAAGAAAATCATTATTAGAAACTAATTTTAGAACAAAAATTATTAGTTACTGTTTAACTAAATTAGAAATCATTTTATAAGCTAAAAAAATCATAATTTAAAATATAAAGTAGTAAGTAAAATCTTGGTAATTAATGATTAGATACAAATTTAAAAACTATTTTATAAAATTTTATTAATAATAGAAACCACTTTAAATATGAATAATTTTTTAATCTCTAAATTATTATTTAGTTTAGTTAATATAGTGAGTAATTATTTATTATCTTTATATTTAATTTTTATTTAATAATTTTCTTGTAATGTTTGCAATAAAATAGTGTAGATAGGTAGTGAGAAATGAAATTCTTTTACTAGATTAATTATTGAAATGAATAAAATTTTAAAAGTTTAATGAAATATATATATTGTACAAAGTTGACACATGAAAAAAATTGTATTATACTCGCTCACACGACTTAGGATAATTAACTTCAAACTTAAATTTGATTACAACTCACTCATTTCAATGATTTTTTAAAATTTTATTTATTTTATTAATTAATTTATAAAATTAACCTAGTTTGGTAAAAAAAACGAGAAATAAAGTGTTTGTGAAATTAAATGGATCGAGGCACAATAACGGCCTTCAGAGGGTTCTTCATGACAACAGTGAAAGCGAATGTCTCAGCCGGGTCGGGTGGGGAGTTTGGATTGGGCAACCAGTGGAAAGCCTGGACCATCTTAGCCAGTAACAAGTTTATATGCAAGATGCCTAAAGTCCACGCCGGACAAATCCTCCTTCCTATACCGAACGGCATCATCCTCACACCTTTTGTTCCCGTTACGTCCACGTCAACTCCATCCCCGCTCAAAAACCTCTCGGGTCGGAACTCATTCGGATCCTCCCACATATTCGGATCCTCCGACAACCACGCCGTGTAAAACTCCACACTCGCGTTCTTCGGCACCGTATACCCTCCCAGCTTAGTATCCTCAGTGGCAGCGTGGGAAAGCACGAAGTGGCTCGGCGGGTGACGCCGGAAAGTCTCTTTCACCACGGCGCTCAGGTAGGGCATCCTCTCCACGTCACTCTCCTTAACCACCCCTTCCTTCCCCACACACTCCACAATCTCTTTATACAACCTCTCCTGAATCTCTTGATCCGTCACCAAATGAAACAGCGCCCACTCCACCGCGGTTGCGCTCGTGTCCGTCCCGGCGCTGATAATCTCCGATACCAGCGTCACGAGCTCCTCCTCCCCTAACCGTCCTCGTCCAGGCACCTCCAACTCGAACAACGAGTCCACGTAAGCAGCACCCACCGGACTGGCCATCTCACTTCCCGAGAAGCTCCCCTCCACGTAGGCCTTTCTACTCCTTATCAACGGCGCCAACAGCTCCACCTGCCTTTTCCTCAACTCCCTGGCTTCCTTCACCTGGCGCCGGAACAACGGCGTGAACACGGGCAAAAAGTCTGGAAGCTTTGGAAGCGTGATGAGCATGACATCCTTCAAGATGCTTTCTATGCTCTTGATTCGTCTCTCCTCTATCTTGGCGCCGAAGCAGAGGCAGATGAGGATGCTGCAGATGGTGAGTCTGCAGTTGCTCATCACTTCCACGAAACCTTGCTCACGGGCCTCCTTTTGGATCCTACTCATATGGGCCTCCATGGCCCATTTTCTTATCCACCCGCACTGCTTAATCCTCAGCGGGGTGATCATCTCGGTCACCAAGTTCTTCCTCAGGGTGCGCCAGAGAGGGCCGTACTCGGCGGAGTTGATGGCGCACTTCCCCATGCTGAAGATGAGACGGATGGGGGAGTCTTGGGGCCGGCTCGCGAACAGTGGGCCACGCTGGATGAGCGCCTCGTGGATGAGGTCCGCGCTGGTGACGATGATCAACGTGCGCTGGCCCATCTGCATGGTGAAGATTGGGCCGTACTTTTTACGTAAGTCGCGGATGACGTAGATGAAGTGACGGCGCTGCAGGATGACTTGGAAGAGGTTCCCCACGATGGGCCAACCGGGCGGCCCCGGGGGGAGGTTCTTGGGGCCACCCCCGGTGGTGGTGCAGCGGCGCCACCACCAACAGAGGAAGAGGAAGGCGAAGGCGAGGAGAAGGAGGTCGTTTAGGTGCATTGTTGGAAGCATAGGGGTGAGGGAGAATGGTGCATATGAAGTGGTTATATAACATGAAGAAGGTGGGATGGGTGTGGTCTACCGTGTAATTGTATTGAATAATTTCAGCAAACGTAATTACTGTGAGTACGGATTGTTCAGGAAGATGACAGGTATTCGACGAGAGGCTGTGACCAGGTGGGGCCATCTTTCTCTTTTACACAAAAGTTCCCTTCAAACCATGAATAGGAAAAAAAATACATTTAAGAATGTTTGTAATAATATAATAATAATTAAATTTAAATTAAGATAATAAAATAATAATTTATTATACTGTTTAAAGTGTATGTATTTACTGTTTGCGACGGTGTTAATATATTAGGGCCCTCTCTTTTAAAACTTCCAACTTCCTTCTTTTACCCTTACTACTCTTTAATTCAACCAACTGTCACTCAACAAATTTCATCTCTACGCAACACTAACTCACATTTTCCTTCAATTCTTTTTTATACAACAAACTGTATCCACAAGTTGCAGTATTTTGTACTACTTATTTTATCTTGGTGGACAGGTGGTAGTTGAACTATTGGGTGGGATTGCAGAGCTGCAATCAATACGAACTTCATTCATTTCCGATTTCCAATTTCCAATTTCCAATTGCCCAATCGATTCACACTGCACTCTGTACCTGCCCCTATTCCACTTTTCTTTCTCTTCTGCCCATTCCATCGTCCTTCTTCTCCATGTCTCATATATCCACACTAAATATTCAATTTCTACACCTTCACACTACCTTTACCTGCTCCTACTAGGTCCACTTACCACTCTATTCCCTATTATTTTACAATATTATATCCCAATCGATTGATTTATGTAAAAATGTTTAAGGAAAAAATAATAATTAATACACAATAAATCAGATAATATTATAATGTAAACAGCACTTAAATACTCATTTAAACGATGGAATTTTTTTTATAAATGCACTTTCGACTAATAGTCAAAGTCCAAATCGTAAAAGCATGACCGAAAGAAAATAAACAACATTAAAAGAAAAATCAATTGTTTAACCATGTGTTACCTTTAGAAAAACACACACGTATATATGGTTGTGCCCCACCCTCAGCCCGATTTATTTGTAGCAAGTTATAGATAACGGCTAAGCATAACCAAACATGGTAACATTTTCTTAACATTAACATGTGCAAACAAACAAGAGGTGCACAAGAGCAATGTTCCCACACTCTCAACATATACATACATGGGTCTTCTTCTTCAACCCCATGATTTCTAATTATATTTTCTAATCTTAAAGACCGCTTTATAGCAAACATTAAATAAAAATAGTTGTTGTTATTTATTTATTTACTATTATTATTATTATTGTTATTACTGTTCCTATTTTGTGCTGGTGGCCACTGGGCATTCAATAAATGACCACTATAAATACATCCATTGAAAGTCAACAGATTAACCTATTTAAATCTCCACCTGTAATTGAACTGGATTACTTCCAATTGTGCCTCCATCAACGGTCATCATAAAATCTTGTTTCAGAGAACTTAAAATATTTCATTTTAAACGTTTTAAATTTATTAAGCCTGTTCCAAAATATTTGCTAAAATTTACAAATTCGTAACTCAGGTAATAATACATTTAAAAATTTCTGATGACATTCACACACGTCAGATTCAGATTTGTTTACTTAGTGAAAAATCAGACCTAAGCCTACCAATTTTTTTATTTTTTTTTTAAAGTTTATCCATTTTATTACATTTTTTAGGAAATTATATTAGAATAATAAGTTTTCCTCAACATAGATGAGATAAATGATTAATTTAAAAGATATGAAGGACAATTTTGAAAGACCAGTAATTTTTTTGACAAATTCAATGCCACTAACTAAATTAATCAACTTTCTTAAAGAATATAAAGTTTATAAAAATCTTATAAATAAGAATAAATGCATACTTTCTTTATACTTCAGTGCACACTCGTTATAAAATTATTAATTGATATATTCCGCTCCAAAATGATGCAATATATTTTTCATAAAGATTAACAACAATAAATTTGTTACTTATTCACATAATAATCATACTCTCACTCAATAAACACATTACTTTTATCTAATGCAAATATATTAACATTGACATAATTTATATGGTTTTTTAAAGAGAACACAAAAAATTAGATTAAAATATTAGAACTTAAGGCAATTATTTTATTTGAAATTGCAAAAGTTTGGGGAAAAAAAATTAAATTAAAGTATTCTTATTTAATCATGTTGATGGAACTACAATTAGCCATCAATGTCGGATAGTGAATAAGTCTAGAGTCTATTTAATGTGGACAACATCATGGTTCAGTTAGATATTGGCCTTGGTACTACGGATGCATAACTTTAGCACGCGAAACACATAAGATAATAATATTAGTTTATATGATTGGTATTTATAAATTAATATTTTTGTATATTACAATTTAAATTCTAAATAAAAAGTATTTTTGAACATATTATTTATATTTTAGATTTAGCATAAATATTCATATAGTAAAGTTGACAATTTATTTTAAAAAATATAAATATAAATATTTATTTAAAAGATGAAATTCAAGAAGAAAAAAAATAAATTAAATAATATAAACATACTGTCGTTGAGGAATTTCCTAAAAGTTTCTAAATGTATACATCCAAAATTGACTCCTTCCATCACTTACAACAGTTTTTTTTTTATGTAACATTTAAAATTTGAAATACGTATTAAAAAATTAGTTAAGATTTTTAATTTTATAAATAAAATTACGTAATTTTTAAAATATTATTTTATATTTTTAATTATTTATTAATTTATTTTATTATTATCTAATAGTGACAATGCATGGAATAGTAAACCTTAAAATAATATTGAGTACACCACAGTATAACCGTGACCTCCATTTCTTTTCTTTTTTTTCTGTCATTAGACGCTTCTCTTCTTACGGTAAACCTTTTTTTTTCTTTAATTATAAAATAGTTCTAAATGTTATTTTATCTTTAACATGTCTTAAATGTTTAAAATCTAAACTAAAAAAAGTTATATTTTTTTATATTAAAATTTGTTTTAAAAATTTAAACAAAGCTTGTAATGAATTAAATGCAATTTATATCCTTATATTAGTCTAAACAAGGTAATTCAAATACGAAATTAGTAAGCATCTAAATAAAAATAAGTGGATTCCGAAGTTTTAATAAGAGTTTAATGTGTCTTTCATTAAACCTAAACTATAAAAATGAGATTTAACTTTAGTAAACAATAACAATAGATATTTTAAAAAAAGAAAATAATCTTTAGTATATTCTCTAGAAAATAATTGCTTTGAACATATTTAAATTTAACTGAGATATATTGGAATTATCAAATTGAGAGAAATATGAATTTTAAACATGTTCTATTTGCCCTCATCTTTGTGTAGTTCTAAAAATGGTTTTAAGTTCATATATATTTACATATCCATTTTTACCATTTTTACGATAAGTGTATCGAGTCTGAAGTAATAATTTGTTTCGAATGATGAATATCGAACCCACAAGAAAAAGTTATTTAAAATCTTAATAGTAACATTCACTAAGTATAAGAATATTTTCAATAATTTGATATTGAAAATAGTTTGTGTGAAAAAAATGAGTAAAATAGTAGTGATCTTTGTAATTTTTTTTTTGTTGGATGCATGATGAAGGAGATCTGATGAACGAAAGCATTAACAAAACTCAAGAGAAGTTTCCATGGATTGAAGTGGAGTTAGAAATTTGTGAGAGTGAGAGGTGATGCCAATTCAATAGGAAAAAGTCTAGGCTAAGTCTTGAAGAAGACTAACCTACGGAGAACTTAAGAACAAGTAGAATGGCAAAAAATAGGCAGCATTTCATTACCAATTCCAAGTTGAAAATACATGTACAAGAAACTCATATTTGTAGGAGAAAGTTTCTCAAAACCTCTAAAATGAGAGTGTGACAAGTGTCACCACCTTATTGGTGCAAATTCTCTCAATTGAGGAGAAGACATGTGGAGCCTCATGCCTTCCTTGCCTACATTTCTATTTGCACCCCTCTTTTACTATTTTACACTTTACTTTCTTTTCTATTTACATCCTTCTCTACTTTGACCCAAAATAAAAGGCCTAAAACTTCCTAACTACTCTATACAATTTTTACATGGTTAAGAAAAAGAAAAAGACTCTACAAACTCTTCATTAAAGCTCGATCTTTGTCTATCTTCTTGGTCGAAAGTTTCGAGGCTAGACGGTTGCCATCATATTAGGTGGGTAAAATGAAAACCGGTGTAAACAAAAACGCGATGACATTTTCGTAAATATTTGACATATATTACACCGATTGGATGGACCAACCGATGTAATATGTCATGCTTAGAGTAAAAAAAGTTTTAATTTTTTTTTAATTATGAACATGACATATTACACGGGTCTCTCCATCCAACCGATGTAATTTGTCATCTCGTAATTAAAAAAATAAAGTTTTGAAAATATAAAAACATGACATATTACACCGGTTGGATGAAGAAATCGATGTAATATGTCATTCTTAGAGTTAAAAAAAAGTTTTAAATTTTTTTAACTCTAAGCATGGAATATTACATAGGTTGGATGAAACAACTAATGTAATATGTCATCTCGTAATTCAAAAAAAGTTTTGAAAATATTAAAGCATGACATATTACATTAGTTGGATAAACCAACCAGTGTAATATGTCATTTCAGAGTAAACAAAAAGTTTTAAGAAAATAATATGGATATATTACACCAGTTATTACTCATAATCGTTGTAATATATTTATTTACCCTATTTTCTTGCATCGCACTCTCACTGATCACTTCGCACTTAAACAAAATTTTCTTGCGTAGTTTCTCTTTGACTCATGTTTCCTCCACCGCTGCCCCTATCACAATTGTCGTCGCATTACAAGTACTGCGATTTTGTCATCAGAGCATCCACATCGAAGGGGTTTTGTTGCCACCGCCACATTGCCATTACCGCCACGGTTCGTTCCCACGCCAGATTAGTTTTTTTATTTTTAAATATTTTTCTTTTAATTTTAATTATTATTTGGTTTACAATTATTTATATAGAAAATTAGTTTCATTATATTGTAGTTGAAATATAATGTATTATGTTTTAAATTTTTTAATTGTTATATGTTGAACGCTTTGGTATTGGGTCCGAAGGTGATCAACCATCAATAATGTGTATTGTGTTGTATAATGTATTAAGTTTGAAATATAATGTATTATAATTTTTTTTGAATTGTTGTTTTAAGTATTATATGTTGAACGCTTTGGTATTGGGTCTAGGGGGGATCGACCCTCGACAATGTGTATTATTATAGAATCTCTTTTTGGAATATGTCTATGAATTATGTTACTCAAAATGCCTTCTTCGAAATGTTTTTTTCTTTTGTATTATAGATTTTCTTTTCTGTAATGAGATTTTGGTTTTCCAATTCTATTATAGAATTTCATTTCCAGAACACAAAAATTTTTATTATGGTTTTTTTTAGTTTCTTTTTCAATTATAAATTTCAAATTATGGAATTTCAAAAATTCATTGAGTACATTTTATAATTGATTGGGTATAGGAAGCAAAAGTTCATAAGTTTTGGTTTGCCCTATCGATGAATAAGCCAACAAATTGGTCCATTGGGCTAATAAGTCACCTAGGAATTGTCATAAAACTTAATGTTGGAGTTTAATAAGCAAATGAAAACCTTAGGGCTCTTATAACAAATTGTTATAATACTGGTCTGTATTCTATAAACCAAAGCCAACACTAAAAGGAGTTGTGTTATTAATGTTGATCCACTAACCAATGTGAGTTGTATGTTGACGACAATTCTTTCCTTGATTGATTCCTAGTGAATTGTTTCAAAGGGATCAACGTGTAACACAAGGAGTCTCTTTTTCTCATGTACTAAAGCTCATGGTGGAGAAGTGATGTGAGTTGATTTTAGATTGACACATATTTTAGGAGTTTCACTTTGTATTATGATTTTTTATTAGCAGAATATGGTGTAACTTAAAGAAAATTGCCACTGGACACGAACTTAACCAAGTGGTTAAGCAAGTGGTCAAGCCCAATTTATACTAAGTACACCATAATCTTGTGAAATAAAAAATGAAACTAGCTGGTGCTCAACTCCAATTATGTGGGCTCTGCTACTAGTAATCCTCTAAGGAATAATAGGAAATGGATTGATCCTGACCTAGCCCTGGATCCTGTGTCATGCTCCTTGTCATCCTTCTGGAAGGTTGGGTGATAAGTGTCAGATTTCTATAATATTTCATATTAAAATATAAGCACTTATAGATATTAATTGATAAAATAACTAAAATAACCCCTAATTGATGAATTAAAACCCTTTTTTAATACATATTTTGCGATTTTAATTTCAATAAGAATGATTTATTTCCAAATTTGTGTTAATTTCAGGATTTTAGGGAAGAATGGAGATGAAAGGGCAAATGAAGAATAGACAAAGCTGGAACGCACAAACACTGACTCAAGCTCACCTAAACTCGCCCAAGCCAGATGCTCCCAGAGGATCTCGCCCAGGCGAGCCCTATCTCGTCCAGGCGAGCCCTATCTCGTCCAGGCGAGATCACTCCAGTGACGTTGGGCCTATTTTCTTGCAACTCGCCCAGGTGAGCCTAATAACACCCAGGCGAGAAGTCACTTAGCCACAACCTAACTAGGTTAAATACGAGGCTTGAGGAACAACTCTAGACATCAATTGGGTGGATTGGAATCCAATTGGGAGAATAAAAGGTGTTAGAAACCCTACAGGAGGCAGTCATCAAGGAGAAACATCCTGAATCTTTTTTTCTTGTTCTCCATGCTTGTAATAGCCAACATGAGGGACTAATTCTACGCTTTGGGATTGAGAATAATTTTTTCAAACTCTTATGTACCGGTGTGATATTTAAATATAATATTTTATTCTTGTTTGATAATTGATATTGTCATTTTATTTGTAATGCTTGTTTCTATGATCTAGATCCTTAGATTTGACTATAAAGTACTTCTAAGTTTCAGACCCAAATGATAACGCTTAACATATTTGAATGCTAAGAATATATTTGAAAATGTTAATTGTTATCAATGTCTAATCGTAACGATAAGAAGTTACTTATTCACAAAATAATCATACTCTCACTCAATAAACACATTACTTTTATCTAATGCAAATACATTAGCATTGACATAATTTATATGAATTTTTTTTAAGAGAATAAAAAAAATTATATTGAAATATTAGAACTCAAGGCAATTATTTTATTTGAAATTGCAATAGTTTTCGGGAAAAGAAATTAAATTAAAGTATTCTTATTTAATCATGATGGAACTACCATTAGCCATCAATGTCGGATAGTGAATAAGTCTAGAGTCTATTTAATGTGGACAACATCATGGTTCGTTAGCAATTGGCCTTGTCTACGGATGCATAACTTTAGCACGCGAAACACATAAGATAATATTAGTTTATATGGTTGGTATTTATAAATTAATATTTTTGTATATTACAATTTAAATTCTAAATAAAAAGTATTTTTGAACATATTATTTATATTTTAGATTTAGCATAAATATTAATATAGTAAAATATAATTTTAATTGTTGACAATTTATTTAAAAAAATATAAATATAAATATTTATTAAAAAATGAAACTCAAGAAAAAAGTATTAAATTAAATAATATAAACCGGAAAGATACTGTCGTTGAGGAATTTCCTAAAAGTTTCTAAATGTATACATCCAAAATTTACTCCTTCCATCACTTACAACAGTTTTATTTTATGTAACGTTTAAAATTTGAAATATGTATTAAAAAATTAGTTAACATTTTAAATTTTATAAATAACATTACGTAATTTTTAAAATAGTATTTTATATTTTTAATTAGTTATTAATTTATTTTATTATTATCTAATAGTGACAATGCATGGAATAGTAAACCTTAAAATAATATTGAGTACATTAGAGTATAACCGTGACATCCATTTTTTTTTCTGTCATTAGACGCTTCTCTTCTTACGGTAAACATTTTTTTTCTTTAATTATAAAATAGTTATTGTTCTCGAACGAGTGTTAGGACTTAGAGAACGATTGCTTTGCTCCTTTCTTCGGTTGGTTGTTATCACTCTCAGCTTCCTACTTCACCTTCTTTCTCTCGGTTGTCTGGTAACACAGGTTGTGATGATACCTGTAGAAGGCACTCCGACGATCAAGTCAGTCAGGGTGTCGGCATTCGGTTGTTAGAGTACTGTAGATAATGACGTACCTGATTCTTGGAATATGTACTATTTATATTACCTTAATGGGCATTCGTTGGTGGACCAAATTAGGAGGTTGGTTCTTGTTTAGGGTTGCGCTAAACAACTCTTAACTATGGATTAATCTTGCTGACTTGGTCAACCCATGCCTCGTTGCCATGGATCGGTCGGTCACGTGTCGTCGTGTGACCTTTTATCATGATCGAGTGGTCAGATGGTTCAAGATTTTGACCGACTCAGTGAGTTGTCCGGTCGTGCCAGTACAATTCTAAATGTTATTTTATCTTTAGCATGTCTTAAATGTTTAATATCCAAAATAAAAAATTTATTATTTTTTATATTAATTTTTTTTTATATTAAAAAGCTTGTAATGAATTAAATACAATTTATATCTTTATATTAGTCTAAGCGTATACTTTTATATATAGATAACAATATATATTTTGTTGATTTATGTATTTTCTGCATGAAGTGTCTACATTATCATGTCTCTTAGACACTCAACTTTAATAAGAGATTCTTAAAACCGAATAAGATAATTCACATACAAAATCAGTAAGCGTCTAATAAAAAATAAGTGGATTCCACAGTTTCAATAAGAGTTTAATATCTCTTTCATTAAACCTAAACTTATAAAATGAGATTTAACTTTAGTAAACAATAACAACAGATATTTTAAGAAAGAAAATAATCTTTGGTATATTCTTTAGAAAATAATTGCTTTGAACATATTTAAATTTAACTGAGATATATTGGAATTATCAAATTTAGAGAATTCTGAAGTTCAATCATGCTCTATTTTCCCTTATCTTTGTGTAGTTCTGAAAATTGTTTCAAGTTCATATATATTTACATATCCATTTTTACGATAAATGTATTGAGTCTGAAGTAATAATTTGTTCCTAAGGATGAATATCTAACCCACAAGGAAAAGTTATTTAAAATCCTAATAGTAACATTCACTAAGTATAAGAATATTTTCAATAATTTGATATTGAAAAATGTTTGGTTCTTGAGCTTATTTTGTTTTGAGTTGATTTGACACTTTACTTTTCTCGCACCTTTAATTTATTTTCTTTACATTCAAGCACATTTAATTTCAACCCTTTACTTTCTTGCTTTTCAATTCGGCATTTATCTTGTCATTGGCTTTGTTTTCGCTTTTGGATGATAAATTGTGTCTTCTTTTGTTCTTACCTCTTTTGCTTTGAGTCATGTGTTCTTTAGTGTTTCTAGGAGTCCTTATATTTTGCTTCTACTTACTTTGCTTTTAATTTTGAAAGTTTAAAAGTAATTAGAAACTTGTTTTAGTAGAAGTAGATTTAAGTTCCAAACAAAATATTTCAAGTGATCAATTAATTTAAATCCCAAACTTTTTGTGATAATTGGAGGGCTATGAAAATATGCATGATCAAAACTATGGACATCTAATTTCCATAATAAAAAAACAAGTATAAAAAAAAGTAAGAGAAGTTGTGCAAGCTTATTGGTTCCAACCTTTTCAAATAACAACATTTCAAAATAGTGGGTTCATTTTGATTGGCAAATTGATTTCAACATTGTGGTTTTTTTATCCTTTTGCTTTAATAAATTCTTAAGAAAGGAGAATTTCATTGTTAAAAGTTTTAGCAAGTATCTTAGAGTCTTTTTGTGTGCCTTTTCCTTGCTTGTCTTTCTTTAAAAGTTTTGTCATACATATTTTCTCAAACTTGGTTTAACTTTCTTGTTTTGAGTTTTTCTTGTTTGTCTTTTAAATTTTTTTAAAGTTTTTTTGTTGTCCTATTGAGATCAAGTGATAAGGGCTTTGTTTTTTTCTTTTCATTTGAGAGATTTCAACACCAAGATAAACCTTTGTTGAGAGGAAAACTTCTTTTTAAGTGCTTTGTGTGTTCTCCTCTTTGTTTTACACAAGAGTGACTTTCTTTCACTAATTGTTTGTTCACTCTTTGTATCCTCTTCTTTCTTCAGGGGAATCATCAAAACCTCAATTTCCCCAAAAGGTTTTCCTTATGGGTGAGTTGGCGGCGGCAAAAAGGTCCTTAGCCCAAAAGGAGGAAGAAATGAGGCAATTGGAGGAGAGGCTCCAAAGGCTTGAAACCGCACAAGTAAGACAACAAAGGAGGTGGGAGAATAGGAGAGGTTCAAGGAGCTATAATCTATACGATAGCCATGAGGAAGATGAAGATTGGAGAATGAATCAATTTGATGAAAGGCACCAACATCAACACCATCCTTCTAAAATTTCTTTTCCCTATGTAAAATTGCCTAGTTTTAGTGGGGAAAATGACCCCAACATTTACTTAGGATGGGAGGCTAAGGTAGAGCAAATCTTTAATGTACATGAGGTCCAAGAGGACCAAAATGCAAATATGCCATGCAGTGGTGGCATAAGACTGTAATGGACATTGGGTTAAACAAGAGGCCAATCATGGTCTCTTGGTATGATTTGAGAGAATGCATGCGCGCGAGGTTTGTTCCTCCTTATTATAGGAAGGAACTCTTGTTGAAGCTCCAACGACTTCAACAAGGACCTAGTAGTGTATATGAGTACTTTAAAGAGCTTGAAACAATTTTAACTAAAATTGACATGCATGAGAGTGAGGAGTCCAAAATTGCTAGATTTGTAAGTGGATTGAGAAGGGAAATCCAAGATATGGTAGAACTTTATGAGTATTCATCATTGGAAAAAATTGGGTCACCTTGCCATCAAAGTTGAATCTCAACTTTCAAAGAAAACTCATTTCAAAAACTCTCATAATGTTGGCTACTACCAATCATCTTGGAAAAACAAAAAAAATCTTCTTAAAAAACTTTTCCTTCAAATTTTGTGAAAGATTCCACTTGCAATCCTAGACATTCTAAACCCTCCACTTCTACACCTAAGTCACCTACCAAAACCTCAAGTAAAAAGTGTTTTAAATGTTTAGGTTTTCGGCATATTGCATCCAATTGCCCTTCTAAGAGAAATATGATGGTTAAAAGGGAGATTGTCATGAGTGATTATAGCTCACAAAGGTTTAGGTCCCCTACCACTTCTAGATCCCTAAGTGAGGAATAAAGTGAAATTCCATGTGAAGGAGACTTATTAGTAGTGAGGTGCATGCTAGACTAAGTTTTAAAGCCTTTTGATGAAGGTCAAAGGGAAAACATTTTCCACACTAGGTGCCTCATTAATGATAAGTTGTGTTCCTTAATTGTGGATGAGGAAGTTGTACAAATGTAGCAAGCACAAGAGTGGTAGACAAACTTGGGTTACCTACCATCTCTCATGCAACACCTTATAAACTTCAATGGTTAAGTGAAGAGGGGGAAATAATAGAAACAAGCAAGTCCTCATAGCCTTTTCTATTGGTAAATATAAGGATGAGGTCTTGTGTGAAGTTGTCCCTATGGAAACTACACATATTCTCTTGGGTAGGCCATGGCAATATGATAGAAAAACCCTACATGATGGCCTTACCAACAAAATCACTTTCGCCTTCCATGGGCATAAAATCACACTAAAATCTCTCTAACCAAAAGAAGTTCATGAGGACCAACTTAAAATGAAAGAAAAGAGAGAAAAAGAAAAAGAAAAAAAAGTTATAAGAGAAGTCTTCTCGTTTCATCACAAGAGGTTAAAAAGGTAATGCTTTCACAAAAGTCTATTTTCATAGCTTTTCCAAAGAAAACCCTTAGGAGTGAGTCGGCGGTAGATAATTCTAAGTGCCTGGAAAATTTGGTAAAAGAGTTTGAAGATGTGTTTCAAGATCCCCCTAAAGGACTACATTCTCTAAGGGGAATTGAGCATCAAATCGACTTCATACCCGTGGCTTCTTTACCAAATAGGGTAGCTAGCATATAGGACCAATCCAACCGAGGCCATGGAAATTCAACAACAAGTGGAGAATTTAATAGCTAAGGGGTGGGTGCAAGATAGCATGAGTCCTTGTGCTATGCCTGTGATTCTTGTCCCTAAAAAGGATGGGAGTTGGAGGATGTGTACGAATTGCCGAGCTATAAACAACATCACCATTAAGTATAGGCATCCCATTGTTGGATGAGTTACATGAATCTCAAATGTTTACCAAAATTGATCTTAAGAGTGACTATAACCAAATCCGGATTAAACCGGGAGATGAATGGAAAACCGCCTTTAAGACCAAATTTGGTTTATATGAGTGGTTAGTCATGTCCTTTGACTTAACCAATGCCCCAAGCACCTTCATGCGACTTATGCACCATGTCCTAAGGCCTTTCATTGGCAAGTTTGTAGTGGTCTATTATGATGACATTCTTATCTATAGCTTGTCTTTAGAGGACCATAAGAAGCATGTTAGGCAAGTGTTGGAAACCCTTAGGAAGGAAAAGTTGTATGCTAATCCGGAAAAATGTGTGTTTGCAATAGATCACATAGACTTC
>Ga0123342_1006206_pt1 | contig 16732 bp, 7 predicted proteins | sample Turbeawhitnodule_FD_89960 | JGI IMG/M metagenome (GOLD analysis project Ga0123342, IMG submission 89960) | Root nodule microbial communities of legume samples collected from Mexico - Turtle bean Mexico white nodule | ecosystem: Host-associated > Plants > Roots > Nodule | place: Mexico: Nepantla... | reverse complement strand
TACATATATATTGTGTGTTAAAAAAAAAGACAGACAGAGAGAAAAATATAATTATAATATATAATTAAATTATATATATATATATATATATATATATATATATATATATATATATATATATATATATATATATATATACAGAGAGAGAGAGAGAGATAACGTAAGATCTGAAAATAAATGATGCTGAAATATGTAAACTAATATTTCTTAAGCATAGATAGACGATGAAATGAAATGTGGTTTTATTAGCATGGGGTATATCATTCAAAACCTCAAACCTCGGATTGTGTCTGCCACTGTTTCAACTATGTTAATATCTCATTCTTGCAATTTGCAAATACCATAAGACTCCCACGCCTCTAATTACATGTATGAAAGGGAATGCTAAGAGGATTTGTATGTCAAAAAGTAATGGGAAGTTGAATGCACATTAATTTGAATCATGAGTGATTATGAACAAAGAAACAGCTTGAAATTGTAATTTGCAATTCACAAACTTTGTTTATACTATAATTTGATGTATCCGCTCAGAAACCATTTAACGTCGAACTATGCTGCATTTTCGATTGTCTGAATGCACTCTAATACGCTTGCCTTCTTTGCCATTGCTTCCATTAAGGCTTCATGAAGCACCTTGTTGTTTTTTAAGAGAGAAGCAGCAAACAGAACCTGCAAACATGAGCTTTTAAGCATAAAAGTGCACGAATTTGGGGGTACATGTATTCTTAAAAATTACCAAACTGTAAATATACATATCAGAAAACATACAGCCCATCTTGTGAGATTTTGTTGCTGATCTTTGCTGAGTGGTGGCTTGGTTCTGTTAAGAAATCTCTGCAAGGAAAATATTTCTTTTGAGTACTATTATTTGAAATAATAGGGAGTTGTATAATAATATCACATCTTACAAAATGATAGAGGATTTCTAACCTGTAGAGAGAAAAGATCAGCTGATTGACCAATCACCTTGTCATATGTTAAACCTTCTGCTGCTAATCCAGCCATTGACACAACAGCTAATCTGATATGAACAAAGGGAAGTTACAACTCTCTCAATTTCTTCATGTTAAGTCTTGTGTGTTAGAGCAATTAAAGGAGCCTGATAAGTACCTATCTAGCTCTTTAGCATCAAGCTGACCGCTATAGATAAGCTTTTCAAGCCTGTCATCAATGAGATTGACATGCTCTTTCCCAATATCCAGTGAGTAGCCCAAAATGGGTAAGCCAAGGAGATAAGCAACTACAATGAAACATAATGAGTTAGAGCAAAGTCACATTCTTATGCCATGTGCATGCGTATCAGCCAAAAAAAGAGAAGGGCAGTACTCAAAAAGTGAGCTGCTTCATGTCTGGCAATCCTCTCTTGATAATCAGGAAAAAGTGATGAGAAGCTGCTAATAGCAGCTTGGAGAAGCCTACACTAACAACTTAGAGCATTAATGTAAAGCAAATTAACACTAAAGATTGGTACCTATTGCTACTTGGTAAGCACAATTCGTAATTTATTTCTTACCCTGGGGATATGCTACCCACAGCCAAAACCACTAAGGAAATACTCCCAATCAAGTATGGAACAAAAAAACCCCAGTCCTACAAGAGTCAGCATACATGATCAGAGATAGAAACAAAAGTCAAAATTCTTTTAAGGTCTGCTTGGTTGAGTGAATGGAAAGTGGTAAGATGAAAATGACCAGGAAAGTATTTTCAATCAAATTTATTTCTGTTTTCTATATATTTTTTAGCTATGCCAAGCAAGTGTAAAAGGATTTTCATTCCCACGTCTCAACCAAACACCACCATTAGCTTTTCTTTAATACACAAGGTCACAAACTAAATACATGAGTATGTCAACTTATAACAATAAAACAATTCTTATTTGAAAACCACCAAAAGCATAACTAGAGTCTTAAGAATATCTAATGAAGTAGAATATATTTTCTTTGTCCGTATTACAAAGCACATTTTAAAAGAAATTGTTGATCTTTTTATAAAATATTTTATAACTTCTGCATAATCTTAGATTTTGTTTCCTTATTTACTCATATTTTAATATGAGTATTTGTATTTTGTTGTATTAATGAATAATGAGAATATAATTAGTGTGATTGCTATCAAAAAAATATTTTTTAGGTAGTTTAAGTATTTTAAAAAAAAACTCAACTAAATTAATTGCTTGTGCTACTAATCTTTTACTGATTATGACTACAGTGTGTAGGAAAGGAAATAGTTGCTTAATCTTTCACTATGGTTTCTATAGCTTTATTATACTATATCATTAAACAGACATACAGAGCAAAACAGAAGTGTGTTATTGATACCCCGGGAAGCTGCCCAGCTAGAACAGCAAAAAATCCTGTTGTTCCAACCACAGTAAAAAGAAAAGCTGCCTGCATCATGGGAGATTTTTGTTTGGTTAAGAATGCTACAACTAACATGAAACATATGTTATGTTTTCAAGATTGAAAGAGTTTCCACATTTTCAAGTATGAGATATTTGCACATTACATATTGAAAAACACTGCTTGTTGCATTTGATACTAAAAAACAAAGGACTTCTGAAAAACTCACATCGTTTCTAACACTAGGAATTGCAAGGTTCTCTGCGTTTTTTATTCCTAGAGTTGTCAGCTCTCGCAGTGATGTCTGGTACACAAAATTGGAATGGTGAAAAGTTGTAAAAGTGATGAACTAGCTTACATATGAATGAGCAGAGGAAGCACTGGACAGGTATACATATGAATGGTTGATGAGAGCTTAATGTTTAGTTGTTGTCACTTTGCCACATTTGTAATTGGAGACTGACCGTACGACGTGAAACATATGGCTGAGAACTCCATTTCTTGGCCCAACCAATTTCACCTAGCTGATCAAGTGCCTCTTTAACAGCATCACTGTCTTTCTGCACAAAACAAGCACACACATATCTCTTTGACTACCTTATTACTCAGATATGAATAATATTCCCATGTGGCTTAAGAATTTAATTTGATCTCAATTGTTCTTAACTTGAGCTTATTGCAGTGCTCAATTACATTGTTGAGATGGTATCGAACAATTGACAAACATAGCAATTATTATGTTACTTGTTGTGACCCTTTGGAATGAAAATCATTATAGATATTTGGTGATTTGTTGATAAACTAAGACCTTGGAAATGGCAGATTGGAGTGTGTTGAGGTCGATCCCAGGGGCAGCAGAGGAAGCTCTTGTTGTCCATTTTGGGAGGTTGATCTTGAAACATCTTTGATGTTGATAATGGTAGTAAAAGGATTTGGGAAGAAGAGGTGAGTAAGCCATGGTTGTCACCCACATTATCCCTTTGCTATCTACTCTGTTTGTTTATTGGAGGGTGTAGTTTGGTGCAGATAAGCACTTGATACTTGGTAGGACCAAGCAACATAAAAAATAAATGAAAAAAAAGAGATTTTGTGTTGAGAGTGGGATTTGAACCCACGCCCTTTCGGACCAGAACCTTAATCTGGCGCCTTAGACCAACTCGGCCATCTCAACTTGGATGCTTATAACTCAATTACAATATATAAAGCAAATACTGTATTTGCTTTTAATATGTTAATGGCTTGATTGATGTAGCTAATCATGCGAATGTGTGCATTTTCATATTTTCGTATGAAGAGCTACTCTTGCATTCTATCAGGGTCCTATTTGACAGAATAGCTGTGTCTGTATGTACAAGATATATGGCAACAATATTATTAGTACTACCGAGTTTCAGTTAAATTAAATATCAAAGGATTCAAATAAACTAATTTGAATAAAACCTTATTACCGGTCAAAAGATGTAAGATAGGCTCTTGTATCTTATGAATGATAAGGTTCCAATTCTCATTCATCTCTGACGTAAGATAAGCATGTATTTGGTTTTGCAGCATAGTAAATAAACTCATTTTTCTTGTTCACACTTCTGAATTTCTCACATTTGTACTCAGTTTTTACCTCCACATCACACAATTTAAGCAAGTGTTAATTGTATATCATGTGTCTTTAGAGTCTGAAGATTCTTCTTAACTTGCTTACTCCTAAATAGGATTACTCAAATTAAGATCAGAACCACATAACCGAGGTTGTAAACTTTATTAGATTTGATCTTGGACATTATGCAATTTTATTTCGACAGGAGATATTGTGAAGAGTTGGATCCCTCAAAACTTCTTTTAACATGATATTAACCTAATGATATGAAATAAGATTTTCTTAACAGCACAAATTACAAATCTGATGCTTTCATCACTGCAATTGAATACGTAAGTTAAATACTGTGTTACAATTTCAACTGCGCAATGACTGCTTGAATAAGAAATAAGTTTTTTAGAATTGAAAAACAGAAAAAATAATAACTGACAAGTGCTTTAGAGATCTTTCGCACAAGAACAAGCATAAAACACAAAAACGCCAGTTGCACGCATGGGAGATACATGTAATACATGTAAGATAAAAGTATAGGAAACCTTGTTTTCCAGAAAACCTCGTTAGAGGATGACATACATATATTGATCAACTCAACTCAGATTACAGTACCTTGTTTTCCAGAAAATATATACATCAACAATATAGGAAACATATAAATTAAATACCGTTGCTATTGACAATCATATTATGCTAAATTGCTAACACAGATTACGTAAACAAGTGCCATGTTGTATTACTTCTCTTTTTTTCCAAAGAGATTTCCCACAACATGTACATTAAGGTCAACAACTTGACCTTAATTGCAATTGTAAATTGCATAGAAAAAAAAAATGAACAATTGAATGAAGTTTGTGACCAAAGCTGGCATTAACATTCTGCATAACTGCCACCTTCACCCTTCAAAAAGTTGTCAATTTGTTCCAGCGCCTGAAATATACAAAGGGATAACAGTAGATAAGCATCAAAATACAAAAGTTAGATTCAACTGTAGCTCCCAGGAATTTTTCAGTTTGCCTGGAGCCAACCAAATAGAGTTAGAAATTGCTCAAGACCTCAATTGCAATATCAGTTGGAGACAATTCGGACACATCTCTTTTGCCGAGTTTTATTGCTATATCTGGCCACAAAGAGAACATCAGATATTGCAGTGAAATGTTATCATCTAGGAAGAATAAAGAAAACAATAAATACAAAGCATGTTTGTTCTTTCCCAGATATTCTGGACAATTCCACACTTTGTATTTCAAAACATTAAAGAAAGATCAATTGACAAACTTTTTAACGAGACCCTGGCATTGGCGTTGGCGTATGCTTCACCCCTCTCTTCAAAAATAGCAGACAATCGCATAAAGGCCTGCATGTGAATTCCATAGGGAAAAGTTATTTGAAGGCAAATTAATTTTGATGCAAGTTTGTACGACGAAAAGTTGGTCCAGTTTGAAAGCTTGAATATCTAAATTAATATGCTGGGTTTAGAAAAGACAAAAAAAAGTCATACTATGGAACATTAGTAATTACCCGTGAATAAGGATCCCCTGCTTCATAGTGTAGAAGGGGGCGAGAATTAGTTCCTACAGCTGCAATTCTCTGTGCCAGTGCTTCCAATGGTACGTCCAACCAAACACTAACCCCTTTATGCATATATTTCCTGGAAAGCCATTCACATGCAACTCCATGTAAACATGAGAAAATATTTATTTGGAAAGATTAAAGTTTAAACTTTTCTCAGTAGTGACTTAATTCTTATACCAATTTATGGGCCTTATAACAGCTCCTCCACCAGTAGAAATAACAAGTTGATGCAACAGGGATAGCTTCCGCAATACCTCAGTCTGAAATGGTAAAGCAAGGAAAGGGAATGGCGAATGAAATAACAGGACCACAAAAATAATCCTGAACAATTCATGATAGCAAAGTGCCTACGGAATTTAGAGAGGAGTGAAGAGAGGACTAATGATAGGATATTGTAGAGAGAAAGATCTGGACAAAAAGCTTTCTTGTTTAGTACTTCGATCATGCAAAAGTCAAAACATCCATATATAAACACTCTAAGGGAGCATGTGGTACGTACAATAGAAGTTTCTTCATACTAAAATCATGATTTCTAAGAATCATGGGAATTATGATTGCTAAGAATAACTAAAATCTATTTAGTTTGTCACAAATATTCTTTGAAATATTTATACAAGTTTTTTCAGAATAGAAGAGTAATGTGATATTTTTACAAGCAATCTTAATTATATACCACTTAAATGATTTAATACGAGCAGCAAGTAAATTTTATCATAATAAAACAGTTTTAAACTCAGGAAAGTTATCCCACCTCCTCCCATGGAAACAATTTTGTGGGAGACTTAGCCAAAAAGCATTCACCGGAAACATAGTTTCCTGAAAAAGTTATTTTTTAAAACATAAACGAAAAATACAAAATAAGCACTCCCAACCCAACTTCTGATTCTCATAAAACTAAAAGCCATATATACCAAACACCCGTAAGAGTAAGCGAGTGCAATTTCCTAAATGATAATGTCTACTAATACTAAATTCCTTTTAACATGGAATACGTAAACAACACAATTCTAACACTGCCACTCAGGCTAATGCTTTCAGCGTTAAGCTTTTTACAAAAAAAGAAATCCTTAAGTGAAAGAAAAGTATTCCACTAAGCATAGTTGAAAAGGCAACATGGGGCTTCTGGAGATGGAGAAGTGAGAATTGCTGGAAAGACAAAACAGCAAGCCCTTGGAACTTCTCCAAATTCATCAAGGACTAAAACCACATCCAATCAAGTGAAGTGTGAGATAAAATAAACCAAACACGTGTCCAAACGCCAAACCACAGATGGAGGATGGTGAAGCTTTGTTGAGGTGACAGGTATTTACTCAGATGAAAATTGACTCAACTGTAGGCTGACACTGAAAGAAATTGAGATGGCTGGAAAATTGCTAGAAGGTCACCAGCTGTTGCATATCACTGGACAACATTGCCAGAAGGGCTTGACGGCATAGAAAAGGCAAATGGGAAAAAGGTGGATCATGAGAATGTTTGGTCAACTATGACTTTTTTTCATGATATGGTCATATACTAAATGTGGGCCCCTTTTCTTAGTAGGGATTTGATCGGTGATTCGCTGCTTTGTGGATTACTAACCCCTTCCACAATATCTGATCTCTATTGGATTAAAATTAAGTGCTTTTAGTCTCTAATGAAGGACTACAAACACATTGCTATATGTGAGAATTAAAAAAGAAAAATGGGGAACAAAATGAAAAGCCATATTTTCATTTTTCAAGGACTAAAAGCATATGTAAGCCTATTTTTTATTACTCCAATTAAAACAGTTCAACACCACGACCACATATAATATGAAGATAAGAGACAATGCAGATGCTGGATGAGATTAAGAAATAGGAAAATCTAAAAGTTAAAACCACTAAACTGAAGTCTGGACACTGAAGAACGACAAGTGAAAAATGGTATTTTCAAACTGACCTCCTTATTACGAAAGAAAGGCTCACCATGGTGCTTGAAAATATCAGCCACAGAGTCTCCTCCTACCTCCTCCTCCACCAATGTATCACTACAAATAACAAACCCATAAGTGCAAGAAATAGAGAAAATATTCAGCAAGACCTCTAATGTGGTCATGAAACAGGGTAATTATATCGTGATACAACATGTACATTGGATCTAACAGAAACATTGTACACAAGAGTAATAAACCACACTCCCCAGCTTAACCATGACCCACCCTGATTTCATCTATTGAATTCAATCAAACATTTATACATCTTTTACATGTCCTAAGTTCCCTCAGATATTAATTGAATATTGAAACCCGTATCAGATACTGAAATAAAATGAAATAATTGCACAAATAAATATAACAGAGCTGCTATACAGACAAAGATCATTCTTCCTGTATTCTATAGGTCCTTTGGTATTACAATTACACATGATTTACTTATTATTAAATGCAATTTCTCTCTATGGAGAAAAGATGAGGAATTAACACACTAACCTGTCACAAAATGAATAACCAAGTACTTCCGACATTATCTTCCCCACAGTTGTTTTCCCAGAGCCCATCATTCCTGCATGTCAAATTCAAAGGTTAAGTGACAAAATAATTTTGAAAGCACACCATGTAAGAACAAGAAGTCAAGCAAGAAACTGACCAACAAGATATATACAGCGTCCATTCAAATATGGCTGGATCTCTTGCGATCTATTCTGCAATTTTATTGATTCAAGTCATATAACAGCAAATAGATACTGAAAGAAGCAATAAAATTGACCAAATACTAAATATTATGTTTTTTCCTTACCTTTAGAATCAGCTTTTCGTCAAGAGGAGAACGAACGCGTCCAGATTCCAATATTGAAGCTAAGAGAACAACATGACAGCATAAGATGTAAACAATTAAAACAGATAGCACTTGCTTTATTCAGAAACAAACAAGATTCAATGCAGGCATATTACATATCTGGATACAGGTTAGAAGTGCTTTTAAGATATTCTCTATTTGGTGAGTTATTTCCAGTAGAGAAACTCTCAAAAGCCCTTCGAGCTTTGTATCCAAACAGGCTCTGCATCTAAGAAGATGTGATTCGATAATTTTCTCAACCAACCAACAGAAAAGGAAATGTAATTCAATCAGCAGATGATAAAAGCTAGCTCAAAACTGGGCAGGCGTAGTTAACGCTGGATTGAAAAATCTGGGAATGCTAGTATTATCTTTTCATATTAATCATATAAAGTTTTCAATATAGATATTGCTGGAAAAACAAAATAAAACCTTAGGAAAATCTATGTTTATGTACATAATTGGAACGAGAAAGAGAATGGACTGGACAAAACATCTAGAATTTAATCAGAATATAGTTTCAATCTAAAAGTTTTTTACACTAATGCTTAATCATACATTGACATAAAATTAAAAACTATTTTTATAGTAGTTATTTTAAAAATCATATCTATAATTATTCTAATAAGTTGATAGTATCAACTCTTTTCTCTAACAACAAAAACAAAAGCAAAAGCCTCACCAGGTTAAGTCAAATTACACGGATCACACCATACAACGCTATTCAGCAAGGTGAAAGACCAAATTTTCACATATATTATTTATCACGAGATCTCTCTCACCAACCGCCCTCAAAATCAAATTAAACTTAAGCAACTAATGGGAAGCTACTTCGGAGGCAGATTCACAATATTCCAGACAACAAGAACAGATCGTTGTTTCCAATCCATTGACAATTTACAATCACGGTTCATTATTTCGCTGTACCTTCTTAACGCAATCACTAATCCTTCATTTCAACATTCCTTTAAGCAAAAATAAATAAAAAATAAATAAAAAATAAAAAATAAAAAAGAGAGAGAGAAACGGCCCTTCAGCTCAAGAACAAAGGCGGGTAGAATGCAGCAAGAGCGCAATCCAAGAGAATTAAAAAAGAAAAATGGTGAAGAGGTCATCGGTTTGATAGTCAACCTGAAATTTTGTCGTAAGAAGAAGAAACCTCCACAGCGGTTGTTCTGCGGCGCGTCATGGTTGAAGACAACCTGGTGGAAACAAAAAGCCGAAGCCTCTGCGGTTCCCGAGACATGTCGAAACGACCAGCTCTGGGTCTTCTCCCAATCTTTTCATGCTGAACCACCGCTGAAAGTTGTAACCCGTGTGCAACTTTCACGTCCATTGTTGAAACGGCGCAGTTTTCCCCTCAATTACGACGGCAGAGAACCGAAACGACAGAACCTGAATCCAGAGGAAGTGAAGGAGAAGAAGAAGAAGAAGGTGCTGAGAGAGAGAGAGAGAGGGAGAATGGCACAAGGGAGAATGGCATAATTGGAATGAACGGTGAATGTAATACTATTAATATTAATTTATTAACTATTAATATATGAATAATCTATAATTTTAATAAAATGGAGTGGTTTGAGTCAGTGGGAAAATGGACGATTGTTCAGTGAAAAGCTTTACTTTCACATTCTTTTTCTTTCTACATAATTCCGTCACATTCTCCTTCTTATCGGTAATAACTAACAAATTAATAATTTTATCATAAGTTTTAATTAATGATTATATAATACGAATTTAAAGATAATAACGAATATATAGTTAACATGCATATATTGTGGGTGGATATATAATCGTGTAACCTTATTTTATATATATATATATTATTTATTCATTATTACAAAGCTTAATAAATTATGCGTACTATGGTTGAATGATTCAGAAAACTTATTCATTAGGAATTGGTTTGAGTATGCCGTATTCGTACTGTGTTTTTCTTTTTTTTTCCTTGACTTTGCTGTGATTGATTTGATTTTTTCTTCTAATTTTATATTATAAGCTCATTTATTTAATGAAAAAAATAATTTATATGGATGTTATTTATTTTTAACGATAACTTATACATGGAATAAAAAAAACTTCAAACATATTAAACAATTTTTACACGAGCTATTTTATTTTATTTTATTTTTACTTTTTCCTAACGACATATGGGTTGGTGGATTCGTGGTAGGTTTGGTGCATTAATACACGCGCACGTGTCTTTTTCAGAGTCACGTATGACAAAAAACATTTCGTTTTTTTTCCCTTGGTTTAATTTTTTATTTAGTAATAATAGTTTAACATACTTTATTTTTTAGTTATTATATTTTAAAAAATTAATAATATATTTAAATTTTAGTCTCCAAAAATAAAAATAGCAAGAATTAAAAAATAAAAAAATAGAACTAAGAACATTACAACAATATTAGACAAACTAAAAGTGACAAGTTTTAAGTAGGATTATAAAATAAAATTGATATGAATAAACGTGGTTGCTTGTTAAGAAAGCTTTTTTAAGTTAAATATTATTTGAGTTAAGTTTAAAACGTTTTTGATAAAGTTTATGAGTAGAACACATTCTGTAAAACTGTTGTAGAAATGTGATTGTTTAAGAAAAATTATGTTAAAAAAAATTATTATTATTATTCTGAAAAAAAAATGTAGATATGATGTGAGAGTAAGATGTGGTACAGTGTCCACCTACCATGTCAAGGTAGTTGGTCGATGGGAGTACGATAAGTGGTGTGCCGAATCTGCAGAATTCTATTCCTTTCTTTAAAACAAATAAATAAATAATCATAAACTTATGGTTTAAATTCAGTTTTTTCTTATTGCTCAAAATTTTCATATGGTATTTAGTTTTTTATTTATCATTTTCTTTTGATTCTTATTCGTGCTCATAAAGGATATAGTGATAAGTTATTCTTTAAATCATATCAACGGTTGATTTACATGTTTTTTTTTAAAAAAGTCCTATATTTTAGTTTTAGTTTTAGTTTTTAATAAAAAAAATATTTAATTTTTTTTATTTTTAATAAATATATGCAGCTTCTAAAAATAAATAAAAAATGTATTACGATAGTGTTAATTTATAATTCAAATTTTGGTAATAGTACTTTGAAGAATAATAAATAAAATTATGTTAAGATAAATGTTTAAATTTGGGAAAATCTTAACAATTATTTTTAATCATGGTTATGGACGATAATTATTACTAACACCGTGCTAAAATGGTTCCGTAATTGTAAAATTAATTATAGTTTGACTATAAGATGTTGGTTTATTAGGCAACAATTGTGCAGGAATTACTTGTTTCAATTTTATTAAATTGTTGTGTTGCTGAGAAAATGCATTATGTTTCAACAGTGATAGAGAACAAACTCCATCAATTGCTAATTGCAATGCCCATCACTATGATAAAAAAAATAAAAAATAAAACTTGTATACCAACATCTTTGCTAACACCAATAAAACACAAATCAAATAACTACTAAAATGTTTAAAAAATAAAAAACGGATCAATTAAAAAGGACAAAGAAAAAAATAAGTCTGAAATGTCTATCAAAATTAGTACTAAAATTAATTTTAATTAAAATTTTATTAAATCTAAAAAATAATATCATTAAAGTTAATCAACAATATATTTTTCGCTTTTGAATTAAATAAGTTAAAAAATCTATAAATTATCTTTAAATTTAATTTTTAAACGATTAAAACCTCATCACGATTTTATCACTGAAAAATATTTTATTATACAAATATATATATATATATATATATATATATGTATGTATGTGTGTGTGTGGACGCATTATATTATGTTATCCAAATGGAATATCCACACGCACATGTAAAGAACAATAAAAAATGGTTTGGAGTGGAAAGAGTGGGTAGGTTCAGGTCAAAAGTTAGTTTATTTGTAAAGACTATGGACTTTTAAATTAGTATTATCTTTTTAAGGTGTGGCTAATTAATCAGGTTTAAGAGATTAATAGTGGATGAAATATTTTATTAGAACAAACGTCTTACCTACCATTTATGAACCCAAACCTACCTACCACTTCTCAGTTATTATAAACTTCTTTTTATTTCCAAATTTGGTTTGCTAAATTTTTTCTTAGCTTTATTTTGTGTGTGAAGCATAAAAAAGTTATAATGAAGAGTTTAAGTCTTCAATTTTGTTAGTTAATTGTCTACTTCCTCCACCACTTATCTCATTTTCAAATGTTTATTTATTATTCATTGTAGTTATGTGTTTGTATATTTTTATTGATAACCTTATTCAAGTAAAGTATTTGATTTATGGACCACACTCACCTGAAAAATTCATAATTTTTACGAAATTCAAGTATACTCAATTTAAAGCACATTCATTTTAAATTGTTTTATATTAATTAGTGTGGAAAAATAAAGTTTAGATTACTCATATTTTTTTATCAATAATAAAAAAAATTGAATCACTTTGTGAGTGGTTCAACCCTTGTACAGAGAGATAAAAATCTTGATCTCTCAAAAAAACAGGATCTCCAAAAAAAACTCTATCTAATAACACAATAGCGCCTAACAAACCTTAGAAACCACCCACATGGTTACCCAACAAGGCAGTTTAATCAAACTATCCTTATGCAAATCAAAGAATTAAGACATCAATCAGAATAACAAAGTGTGACTTGAAAGTTAGCCAAAACCATACCTTTATCTGAGCACAACAAACATTTCCACATTATCGACCACTCCCCCTTTGAAAATAATATTGTTCATATTGTTCTAAGTCGTTTCCCAAACTTCATTCATTGTGTCAAAAGCGTTACATAGCCTAAACTGAAGAAAGAGAATATGTGTGTGGGTAAGCTGACTAACTTATGATTTATTCATAGAGATTCAGTTTGGTATAATAAGTTTCCATTTAATTTATTCTTAAAGATCTTTATAAATAGGTATAATCTACCTATGTATCGTTTTTGTTACATATGAGTTTTGGTCTAATCTGTTATATTTTTTTGTGTAGTTTTTTTTTTTCTTTTAATAATATAATTTTCATGGGATGAAAGATAATTGTTGTTATTTGAAGTATCAACCTAACTAAGTTGTGAAGTTGAATAGTGATGTCTAACATAAAAGTTTTATATAAAAAAATTATTTATTTTTTAAAATATTTTATTTAAATAAAACAATATAATTTTGTTGAATTTTAATTATCTTATTTAGACTGAGTGCATTAATTACCACAAAATACAAAAATAAAATATTTAACAATTAAAAATATCAGTCCATTATATATTTCAATCAATGTTGGTTGAGGTTACTTTTAGTCAAGGTTTACAAGATTTTTTGAGCCAATATTAATAAATAATTTTTCTTTATTACACTAGTAGATATTATTTTTAGTTGATATGAATAATTAGTATTTTAGTTAATATTAATTAGGGTAATTCTTTTGACATAATCAACTATTTTTTTGGTCACATTTTACGAATGGTGTTGTTAACAAAATTTTCCAACTAAATTTGGTTAAAATAATTTTAATTAAGATTTACGGAAAGTTTTTCCATTTGAGCAATCTCTATTAACATTGATTAAAAAACAATAACAAATCAAACAAAGTTTAACTATCATCCACCAAACAATAGTTTTGCTGCCAAACAATAGTTTTGTTGACATTGATTGATTTATGTTGACCAATAAATAACCTTAGCTTGCTTCAATGGAAAAATATTTTTAACAAAGTAACAAAAAAAACTCCTAAATTAATTGAAAACCATAACTTATGTTGGTTCATAAATAGTATCCTTCTCATCGATAATAAATGCTACAAAATATTGGTGGTCTCAATATCGATGGAGATAATCCTAATTAATGTAAAATAAAAAAATGGATTCGAGTTAATAAAAAATAACTTGGTCAATGTTAAAAAAATTAATTTACATAAACTAAAAATAACTCCAATGTCAACAAGAAAAAAAAATGTTTAACATTCGTTTAAAACACCACTAATGTAAAAAAAGACCAATCAAATATTGATAGTGATAATTAAAAAATAACCATGATCAACTATACTATAAAAGAAACTTCCACCACAGGAGTTTAACATGATTTAAGATCATAACTTTTTCAACTTTGTTTGAGTCAATAACATCTCAACCGAAGTAAAATATCTAAAATAAAATAAAATCGAATTGAAAAGAAAATTATAAAAAAATACATATATAAAAGATAAAAGAATATAAAAGTTAATTTTTTAAATTTTAGACAAAAATTAAAATTATTTTAAATAATCAAATTTCTTTCGCATAATTTTACAATTTTAATTTCTTTTAAAATTCACTACTAAACAACATAATTTTTTAATTAAACGTGATCTGAGGCTTTGCCACGTGTAGCTACATCCCATGACTCAATTCAATTTACAAGATTCAACACAACACGTGACACTGCAAATATTTAGAAAGTAATTAATTTTATAAAGACGTAATATATTTCATAATAAAATACCTGATTAGATAAAGATTTTTTTTCTCAAAACTAAAATTTTAGAAATTTATAACAATATTTTTTATTACTTAAAAATATATCATTTTAATTTTACCTAAAAATACTTTGAAATTCTTTCAATTTTGTCGTCTACACATTTTGTGTATTTTTTTTGTGCTCTTTTCAAATCTTGTATTTTTTTTTCGGGAACTAGTTAAGATTAGGGCATTGTTGACTTAATTTTTATATAATTTTTTTATTAATATTAATTGTAATTTCTTTTTGGTCCAAAGTTGATTGTGATTTTTTTGTCAGACATGAGCAAAGTTATTTTTTTTATTAATTTAAATTAGTGTTACTTTTTAATGGATGATAGTGAGGGTTTTCCGACTCAAGATCAGTAATGTTTTACAATTGATGTCAAATGGATTTTTTTTATATGAACTAAATTTATTTTCATTGAATGTTAGTTAAAGATATTTTTCAACTAACTCGATTGAAGTTTTTTTTTTTTTTGACTAATGAAAGTTGAGATTATTTATTTATTAATGTTAGTTAAGGTTTATCTGTTGTTAACTGAAGTTTTTTTTATCAACATTGATGCAACTAATTTTTAGTTTATATAAGTTAAGATTTTTGGGTTAATATTGATAACAATTGTTTTTTAGTTTATATTATTAATTTTTTTAAAGATACAAATAAAGAGTTTCCTTGATCAATAATAACGAAATTATTTTTTAATGCACGTCAATTATATCATTTTAATTGGTACTTGTTGTGATTATTTTTTAATATTTATTATTATTATTTTAATTTACGTTATTAATCATGTTTTTGGTCAAGCATCTGTGATTTTTTTAGTATTGACCGAAAAATCTTTTTTTGTAACTAATATCGATTAAGAACTCTTTTAATAAAAATAAGTCAAAAATTCAGTCAAAATAATTTGAACGATTAATCAAAATAACAGTGTCTGACTTGAACTAAATATAAAATCAACCAATTTGAAACGAAACTTAACTCATATTTGCTCAAAAAATCTGAACAGATGAAAAATAACTTCAATTTCAACTAAAAGCGCCATGAACTAATATTTAAATATTATTTAATATTAAAACACATTTTTATTTGATAATAATTGTAATAATTTATTTTAAAAAAATTGTTGGGTCACAATAAAATGTTTAAAAACAAAATAAGTTGAAACAGTAAAAAAATATTTTGGCACTTTATCCGATTATAAAAGTAGTTTGTAAAAGTGGTTTGTTTCTTGGGCAATTAAAGTTATGGCCTTAAACTAAAGTAACAAAAGTAGGTCTAAAGCTGAGAAGTCTTTTCATAATCTAAATCATTGTCTCAAAATCTTTTATTTTATTTGGATTAGGATGGTTTAGACCACCCTTAACAAAATTATACTCCAAATTAACTTTTTCTTTAATAAAAATCATATAAGACGATCATTGGCATTACATTAAAAAAAATATAAAAAAAAGGAACTAAACCAAACTAATGAAGAAAACTTCTCAATACTAGCATAAACAATTATATTGAGAATTTTAAAAAATAAAATAATCAGTAATAAAATTTTATGGTAATAAAATCTTATGATATTAATATATGTCATTATCATTATTCTTACTTTGATTGATCTATTTTAGAGTTCATCTTATTAGCTTCTACTTCAATTTTATAATAACGTTTCCATTTTTTAGAAGTTTAAACTAGTCAATCGTATTTACTTACTAATTTTTTTTAGTATTTTTTCAACTCATAATCTAAATACTAAATTGATTTGTTGTAAAAAAATATCAATCAATAGATTCAATTATATTCACCATCAAAACAATCTAAATACCAAATTGATTTTGTTCCTGCTAGGGAGATGGGACCTAGAGAACTATTGAAGTCTTCTTCTCCTTCCTTCGGTCGGGCAGGTGACTGTGTGATGAACTGTGATTCTTCTCGTCTTCTGGCTTATCCTTCGGCAC
>Ga0123342_1006205_pt1 | contig 16733 bp, 4 predicted proteins | sample Turbeawhitnodule_FD_89960 | JGI IMG/M metagenome (GOLD analysis project Ga0123342, IMG submission 89960) | Root nodule microbial communities of legume samples collected from Mexico - Turtle bean Mexico white nodule | ecosystem: Host-associated > Plants > Roots > Nodule | place: Mexico: Nepantla... | reverse complement strand
TTTTTTCAGAATGACAATTTTAATATTTTCAATTTAGATAATAAAAATGTAAAAGATTTAAACTATAAAAAAAAAAAAAAAAATTAAAAAAAACAAAAAAAAACCAAAAAAAAAAAAAAAAAAAAAAACAACTCTCCAATTAAAAACCTAAAAAACCATCAAAAGTAAAAATTTACAAGGAACAACATAAAAAAAAACCTTCTACACAAAAAAAAAATCAAAAACATTAGTTAAAATAAGAGAATGAAACAAAGTATTACTTAAAAAAATCAAAGACTAAACATTTATTTGAACCAAACAATTCATATCCATAAATTCGCGGATTATAGAAGAACTTTTAAATTAAACCTAAATTTTACACTTTACATTAAAATAGTGAAACACAAAAGTTTTTTTTTTCTGTTTAAAGAGAAATAAAAATTGAGACCACGAATCTCAATAAGAAAAGCAGAAAGTGGTTTGCAGTAGTCTCTGCCATGATAATTCTTATCAAGAGATGGTGAGAAGAAGATTTGATTTGAGCACTTTGTTGAAAGAGATATTCTTACGAAGGAGATTGGTTTGCTATTGGAATCTGAGTACGAGATTACGATTCTATACTACTTGCACATATATTAACTCCACGATTACGTGTAACCCATGTCATCTATTCAAGTTAGAAAAGACATGTAAATTTACATCACTCATATTATAATAAATTTATTGATTTTTCATCCATAAATATCCACTGATTAAAATATGTAAGTAACTTTAAATTTATATGGATCAAAACGCATAAAATAATAAACATTCTAAAAAAATATTAATTTTATTATTTTTAAATTAATTAATATTTAATTGTTTTTTTTATAGTGTAGCTTTTATTATCCTAACTTAAATATCGTATCATATTACGGGTTTTTTATATTGAGATTCAGTTTTTGTTTTATAAAGTAAATTTCATTCATAAAAAATAGTTATTAGTATAAATAATTAAAATATATAAGCAATTTTGACCAGATTTAATATTGTACAAAAAAATTAATGGAATCTTTTTGTGATATCATAGAACAAAAATTGTATATGAATATTACATGCTTATTAAAGATTTATTTTATTCTGTAAATGGATGACGATGTATTAATTAAGAAAAATAGAAATTTAGATGTAATAAAGACTAATATAATATATGTTGGTAAATATTATTAATATTATTTTGTTTAACAATAATTTTTATTATAAATAAAAAATATTGAAAGGATATTTCAATCCTTATATCAAAAGATTACATAAAATAGTTTAATAAAAAAAATCCTAACATACAATCTCAAAAAGATCTAATAAAATCCTTATATCAAAAGTTTACATAAAATAGTTTAATAAAAAAATTCCTTACATACAATCTCAAAAAGATCTAATAAAATCCTTATATCAAAAGATTATATAAAATAGTTTAATAAAAAAATTCCTTACATACAATCTCAAAAAGATCTAATAAAATTTATAGTAGGAACCAAAGATATAACTAGATGGAAGAGACTCAACTATACTAGTCATGATTATAAAGAAATATCTAAATCAAAAGATCTTTTTAAATCATGTATCATGTATACATTGTATCTTTTTAAAGTACTAATCAGGTTTGATTTCCTGATCCTTAATTTTTGTTTTTTATTTAAAAAATTTAGCTTAGATTATCTGTCATGTGGTGTTTATGTCTGTGTTAAATCATTATCTTTTTAACAACCATCAAGTTAATCTAACGAAAGAGATAAAAAAAAGTTGATTACTTTTTATTGTGACTTTTATACCTCAAATTTTGATAATAATATAATAATTTTGATAAGGTGATTACTGGGGATACGATTTCCTTTTTTTCCTTTAACAGTAAATACAAAAATAATAATATGTATTGTTATTAAACAGATATATTATTGATTGCATATTATGCATAGGAGTATAATTTTGTATGTCGAGTGAATCATATGTAAAATGTTTCATAACTTTTTCATGTTTTTATTTATGGATTAATCTATAGGTTATTACTTGCACATAAATTAGTAGGTGAATAAGTTACACATGGTTGGAAAAAAAACGCAGTAGATGAGAATAGTATATTTAAAAAATGAAAGTTTGATCCTTGTAGCATGGTTTATGATACATGGAGTGGGGTGACCTAATAAAAGCGAACAGCGATGAGTAAAGCACAGAAACAAAAAGAAGAAAAGAAAGCGAGGAAAAGCCAAAAAGCGAGCATTCAAATACTAATTCATTACTGAAAAGAGCTGCACAAAAATCAAACATGGGATCTTTGGAGCAGATAGTTAAGTGAGGTTTGCATTAACCACAGCCACGGATATTATATTGCTCTTTCCCATCTCCTGTTAACACCGCACATACTTTGCAATTTTATCACTTATCTTCTTTCTTAATCTTCTCCTTCAAATTCGGTAATTGCATACAAAAAAGTAATGGATCGTCTCTACAAATACGTGAATCAGACACAAATAAGTGTCAAGATTATGTAAAGATTTCCATTTTTTTTTCGTTCTATTTTCCGAACAGTTGTGGGCCCAGATTTATCTGATAAATTAAAATAATCAATTTCTGAAAATTACGTCAAAAATACAAATGGACTGATCGCAAAAATACTAACATAAAGAATTGTGTTTAACAGTACACTTTTTTTATCAGCAATAAAAAATAAATAAATGGGAACCATTTTCGGTGTGGTTTAACCCTTATACATAAATAGTTAGCGCCTTACCAATTTCCAACCAAAAAACACCTTCCAACTTAAATAAGGAACAATCAGAGCTACTCAAGAAAGCATTAAACAACCAGCTTCATACAATCCACTGGATTCAAAACTCAGTTGGAGTACATAAAGGGATTACAACAGGATTGTATTTAGGTTGTAAAATTGGTAGTAAAACTCTGACAACTAATTATATACTAATTAAATATTAATTTTAAAAAATATATAAATTTAGAAAGTATTTTATATATAATAAATTTTTAAAATAATATATAGTTTAACTAATGACTAATTATTTTTTATTTTTAAAATTAATTTTTATCTAATAATTTTATTTTTTTAGTAGTGAAGCTACTATTTTGGATTTAGTTGAAAGCTGTTTATGGAGCATCATGGGCATCCTACTAGGACCGGAACAACAGTTAATATTAATTTGTAGTATTTTATTGTCTGAATAGTATTTATTATCAACAAGTTTTGAATAGAGGGTGTATAGTGGCACACTGTGTTAGGGTTTAGTATGAATGAAGAAATGGCGTTTAAAATGTAGTAGATGTGGCTGGGAAGTCCCAGTCATGGCGTGTGAAGCACCACAGATAAGTGGGAGAAAAATAAAGACGATAACTGGTCAAGGATTATCCATTGCGATTCTGGAGCTGGTAGCCGCAATTGCAAAACCCTAGATTAATGCATGTGGCTATATATTATATATACACAACTTAACCAACTTTTCGCTCTTTCACTTGTTAAATTAACCACTTGTGGCTTCTGAGTGTGACTGAATCCTCATGGATAGGATGAAAATCACCAAGATCTTCACAAATATATCTCAACCCTAACATATAAACAAAACACACCATGTTTTTCTTTTTCAACTTTCTATGGAACATTCCATCTTTTTATATTGCTCTATTCATACTTAATATAATAAATTAAAATAATTATCTATCTTATATGAATGGATTTTTTACTACTGGAAGACCGAAAGGTCGAATAGTCGACAAGACCAAACGAATATGAAAGCAGATGATAAACCGTGATTAATCATAATAAACCAGTTTTTCCATAAACCATGATTAAAGCACAAATGGACCTTTGGCGCGGTCCAAAAGAAGGCCCATAACAGCTGAAGTTCAACACAAGACTATAAATATTAGAAGGGATCCTGTGCCAGAGGTAATCTTCTGATCCCTAGTTTATCCACATATTACACCCAAACTGACTTGAGCGTCGAAATACCTTCGCATGTACCTCACTCCGCTGTTCTTGGAGGACTTGTCAGACGGAGACGCCGAATACAAAAGCTGTAAAAATGAAAAAACGGAAGGTACATGAGTCATTCTAAGAGGTATCCGATCTTGTAAGAAAAAAATTAATTTTAAACACATTATATATAGTTGGCCACGGGAGAGGGGATGCAACCCTAGCAGAAATCTAGTTGTAATCCTTGGTGAAGACATAGCATGTGTTCATAAAATGGAGACTACATAATCTAACATCCTATATATTAAGTATGTTATGCATAGTGGTTATACATATGTGGTCTTCAAAAGACCATTTCCTGTGTCGGCAATTCCCTTATCTCTCTGGATGTGGGACCAGAGAAACAATAACAGTAGTAGTGAGATCCAACCCACCAAGATACGGATCAAAGTAGTGGTACTTGTAGTACTGCCAGAGCAAAAAGCAAAAGCATTTTCTTTAAAAATGCCCAACCACACTGCTCTCTCTTCCCTGCTTAATTACTGTGCACGACTCTAGTTTCTTAATCACTACAAACTATGCAAATCAAGTTCATAAAAAAAACAAAAATAAACCACTTGTCTTCTACCGTACCTCGTTAAATTTATAATAATACCTCCACCCCTGAATCAACCACTTTCCTCGTAAAAAGTAAGCTCTAGACAAATAAAATCAGATTGGAGATCAAATTTAGCTTAAACATGTTGCAATTTGATCATTTCTTATCATTAATCGATCACTGTTCTTTAGTTAGGAGCCACAACTTGTTAGATCCACGAGATTGTGATCTATGTCTACTTGCATATTGTGAAGATTGTAAAACAATTTCACGTATAGCGGAAAGGATTTGGAACCATTTTTCTATCCAAACATATATCATATGTGACATGCCAGACGAATATAACTATTAACATATTGCAAACATCGTATAATTATGTACAAGGAATGACACATCAGACATACATGAGATCAGAGCTGTACGAGGGTATACGTTGTGGCATACATGTAGAGGTGGAGTTATATATATACTAAATTTTTTTTGGAATTTTAATAACCAATAAAACAGAGCTTCAACAAGTTGCAGGACCAAATTTTTTAATTATTGATTCGAATTGGAAACTTTTATTATAATATAACCCGATTTTTTTTTATCTTGGTTCAAAGCCAGTGACCACTTTAAATTAACAAGAGACATGATTTAATGGCTAATTACTATATTAGATATTTTATATGTATCAGAGTCTCATTCAAATACAAACACAAGAAGTAACCAGCTATCGTTATGATTGTAAATGTTGGGGTAAAGTAGCACTATTCTTTGATAAAATGTAAATGTCACTAACTATCTGTCGGTTTTCTTTAATTTTTAAAAAAATATTAAAAGAAACTATCTGTCGGGTAAAGAGGCTTGAGAAAACAATATTACAGCAACTAGCAGAACTCGTTTAATGCTGTAACAAATAGATTTGCTTGTGGAGGAAAGAGGTTATATAATAATTTAATTACAATTTTGTTCACTGTAAAAAAATGTAACGGAGGTTATCGAAATAAATTAATTGTAAATTGTGATCAAAACAATGATTAATTAATATTTATCATAAATCTGTCACCAAAACATCAATAAAATAATTTGTTAATGATATCAGTTTATACAACCATACAAAATGGTTAAACTTAAATTTTAGTTGTTAAATCGACAGTTATGAAGTAAAATAAAAGTCATACTATCAATGCATCCAAAAAGAATTTTATTTTAGTGATAAATTTGATATTGGTTGCTAAATTAAATAGTTGATTTCTACTTGTATGAAGTAAAATAAAAGTTATACTATGAGCATCCAAAAATAATTTTATTTTAGTGATAAATTTGATGTTGGTTGCTAAATTAAATAGTTGATTTTTACCAAACTAATTCAAGGGATTTGTTAGTGAGAACAATGTGTCTTGCTCGTTAAACACAATTTCAATTTTTTCTCTAAATTAAAACATTATCAGTCTTGTCGTGTGTATAACATACTCTTCAGAGTTTTATGTTTAGGGTTTAGGATTTTGTGTTCAACCACTCTCTTAGCAATACCATATGTGGTCTCGTGCTTGAGTCTCACTCATTGATGAGATCTATGAGTAGCACATTTTTGTCAATGAATTCGATGACAATGATCCAAACCATTCAACCCTCTTATCTTTGACGAAGATCTCTTTATCGTCATCACCAGATGAATGACATGTCAAATTTGAGTAAGGTTGAAACAATCATTACACATGGAAGACCAATGTTGCAAAACAAAGAGTAATTAATCATTATATTGACTAAATTATAAACTATTTAATAAATTAAAAATTATTGATATTTAAAAGAGTTTTTATTATTATTAATAATTTATAGTTTAATTATATACTATACTTATAACTAGCTACCATATTATAAAAAAGTATTTGTTTATTTAAAGACAATTTGTTTAGTCTCTTGTTAAAATGTTTTTTTTTATCAGCAATAAATAATATATACATATGAATCACTTCAGGGATGATCCAACTGATATACAAATAAACAAGGACAACCTAACAATACGACACCTTCCAAACAACTACTCAAAATACTAATCCTGTTAAAAACAAACTCTGTCACCAAACTAATGTGAATAAAGACAGACTAAAGGATCAAGACATCAATTAGAAAAAGAAAAAACAAGCAGAGAAAAATTTAGAAGTGAACCAAGACCAACCTTTCAATTGAGCCAAAGAAAATATCTCAGTATAATTCAAAACTCCACCTTTAAAAATAAATTATTCCTATGACTCCAAATCTCACTAACCACTGCAATCCATATATTCTTCATTCCTAAAATGACTGACTTCGGAGCATTACACATCTTGAACAACAAAAAATGGGAGTAAACATGAATGGGGGTAACCGACGAAATGTATGATTCCACACCAACCAACTTATCCCGAAGTAAAAAAACAAATGATTTAACTCCTACTATTTTACCCCACAAAAGCAACACAAAACGTTTTTTACTGCAATCCACATCTATGTAAATTAGTCTTAATGACAATCTTATTTCCTAACACCATTCGAGTGGTAACCTAAGATAAGGGCAAAGTCTTACCTCTTATTAAAATGTAACTAAAAACTATTTATTTAGTTAATTTTGATTTATTATAGAGACTAATTTTTTGCCAATGAAAATAATAAAATTAAAAAAATATTTGTTTAGTTTCTAATTATTACATCATTTAGATACTTAAATTTTTTGTCATTATTATCTAGATTTAGATACTGATTTAACTAAATTTTATAATATTATAAATCAACTATTTAAAGTTCAATATCAATTCTCTAAAAAAGTTATCAACTTTTAGTCAGTTACCAAAAAGATGTTCTGAAAACGTTTTCTCTATTTCAAAAATTTGAAGAAGAAAAATGCACAATATATCATTTAAGAAACTATAAAACAGTGTAATTCAAAAATTTAAAGAAATATATCATTTTACTTTCACTTTTCTTCATATCTTCTACCTAACCTAAAATCAATTCTCAAAAGAAACAGTAAGTTTGGTTGACCTACAAGTACTTTTCATGTTTGAAATCAATTTTGGCTTCTCAGACATTAGTGAATTGTGTAAAATCTCCTCTTTCTTCCTTTCCACGTGTCCGTAATTGAGTCTAATGTAGACAGAAACCCGACATTCATGTTTGCCAAAAATAGTGGAGGAGTGTATACAAATGTTCTGTATCATAATCATATCTAAAAAGAATCTTCTTTTTGATATTGCACTTTTTTTTGTTATAGTGTACATGGGAGCACATATGCAAGGACGAGCCAAACTCGAGGTTTTTCCAGCATCTGCCACATTCACAATGGCACCATTGAATTAGTTGTCAGCTACACATGGAAGATTGAAGGGTTGAACCAAACCCATTTGAAACACTCAAAATCATTCCCACCATTCTTATTTTAGCTAAGCCAAACCCATGTATAATAAGATTATTAAAAGTCGTTTATAATATATTTTTTCTGTTAAATTTTTGAAGCAAAAACACATATGATTGAGGCAGAAATTTGCAGCAATAAAAACAAAAACCATTTCCGGAGGCCACTTAGTTCAACTTTTTATCACAGGGACCCAAAAGATGGGACACTGAATCAATCTTGAATGAAACCATATTTCAACTAATCCTCACGAAGCTTCACTACTCCTTCATGGCCTCACTGTGCCACTTGGCATATCCTACTTCGTGTAAAGTGGAAATAAAATAGACTCATGATAGCCATAGTCAGTGGATGTTTATATTATGCTTCTAATCTATCTCTAACAAGAAAGATAAAAAGTTTGATTTTCATTCCTTGCCAAAAACCCCTTAGGAATATTCTAAAACACCACTCACCAAACAACAATAATGTTTCATTTTCTAATAAAAGAAAAGCTACCAAGCTAGATATCATAATCATATGTTATACCCTACTGTGCTAACTTCCCCTATATATATACATAATTGCCTAAGACCTAAGATAACCAACCTAAAGCTCCAACCAACTAACTCTTCTTCAAGATCCCATCAGACATGTATGCTTCAACTTCCTTCACTACGCAATTGCTCCGTGACCTTCTCATGGACTCAAGCTCAAGAAAGCTACTCCTTCAAGAACCTCTTCATCAACAAGACTTGACCAAATCCCCAGATTCCATTAGTTACAACTCAACCGACTCGTATTTCAAAGCTCATGACTTCAACGCAAATGTTGTCATGATCCTCGCAGTCCTTCTGTGTGCTGTTATTTGCTCACTCGGCTTGAACTCCATCATAAAGTGTGTCCTGAGATGCTCAAACATAGTCATCAACGACCCTTCAATTATGAGCAACAGCCCTAGTGTGAGCTACAGCCCTTCACCACGATTGGCCAACACAGGAATCAAGAAGAAAGCCCTCAAGACTTTTCCTACTGTGAGCTACTCAACCGAGTTGAAACTCCCAGGTTTGGACACAGAGTGTGTGATATGCCTCTCAGAGTTTGTCAATGGTGATAAGGTACGCATTTTGCCAAAATGCAACCATGGTTTCCACGTTCGTTGCATTGACAAATGGCTGAGTTCACACTCATCATGCCCCAAGTGCAGACAGTGCCTCATTGAATGCAAGAAAATTGTTGGATCCCAACCACTAGTTCCAGAAACCATTATAAGGATCCAACCACTTGAACCTGAAGGTTTGGAGCGTAACTATAGGGAAGTATGCTAGCTAATTACAATGAATCCCTTCGGTTTTCGTTATAGCTGAACCAATCAACCATAATCAATGCGGCTGTTACTGGGGAAGTAATGTTTTGAAACTTTTAGTTGCTTTGTTTTGACCTCAAGTGTAAGATATACTAGTTAATTTTTTGTTACAGCATTCTTTTCAATGATATTATGAAGTTCTTAATTAGACCACAGATTTGTCGTGCTTTCATGAAATTTAATTTAAAGATATCTTTCTACGGAAGAAGATGAAAGTGAATTATTATGGAGCAAGAAAAGATAAAGGAAAACACAAGTGTGTATTTTGTATGGTCGTTTATCATTATTATTTCCACTTAACTAATATTTTTAATACTAAAACCAAGGTGATCATTTTGAATGAAACAAACTGTTCAGCACTATTTCTCAATCCAAAAGTTCACTAAGAATTGTCAAATCCAATTAAGCTAAGATCGAAATGTAGAGAACGAGTAATTTAATAATATGTTGGAGAGACATCTACCACTTAATTTTTATACCATAAAAAAATACATATTTTATTATTTTATTATTAGATACTAGATAATCTAGTCACTTTTGAAAAGTCTAACACTCCACTAGACAATCTTATATATACAAGTACTTTATGACATTTTAATGATAACAAAACAGTATAATAAAATGTTTCCAAACGAAAGAAATTTTTTTTATATGTATAGTACCATTATTATATACGGATAAAAAAATTTATCCGTAAGTAAAGTAATTTGTGGGTAAGATATTTAAAATTTAATTCAAAAAATAAAAATTATTACATACGGATGTATTCATACGTAATATATTTAAAATTTAATTAAAAAATAATAAAAAATGTTAGAAATAAATTATATCCGTATTCATACGTAATATATTTAAAATTTAATTAAAAAATAATAGAAAATGTTAGAAATAAATTATATCTACATGTAATGTATTAAAAATTCAATTAAAAACACTATTACATACAGATTCATCAGTAGATAACAAACCTCTCATACTAAATCACATTATTTTTATTTTCCGAACCATGTTTGGGAAACAACTCTTGTTGCACACTTGTTGCCAAATCTTCCCTCTAACACAAGTTGTAGTCTACCTTGTAACCCATAAGTTTTTCAAAAAAAAAACTTGTCACCATATAATGGCTTCCCAAGAGTGTTTGTTCCACTATACACCTCTTCCTACTCGGCGTAAAAAGTGAGGCGCGAAGATTTTGAAGAAAGTTCTTGAAAAATGTTAAGAGTAAAAACAAATGAGGATTAAACAGTTATATAGAGACAAAGTAAAAAACGGTAACTTTGTAACGGAATCGTAGCTTAAAACTCTGTTTTAAAAATTAATAACCTTCACTTTTATTATTTTATTTTTTTAAGTCGAAAAGCGTAATAGGTATCAATATTTTAACATGTAAATTAATATAACTTTGCTTGATAACGGGAGAGTAATCCAATTCGCCAATTGTATATTTTTAATCTATCTTCGTGTGAGAGATAAGAGAACCTCCCAAATATTTCTTGTCCCATTATTTTATCAAAGGGTTAAATTTGAAATTAATATAAAACCGTGCTTCAACATCACATTAATTTGGACAAAGAATTCAGATTATTAACTTTGTACACACAAACATAGATATCACAATTTGCTGATAAACCAAAATTAAGATACACATCACTTTGTTTTCAGATTTTAAAACATTTGATCGCAAAATGGTACAAGTGAATAATAAAACGCCCCCTGATCGTTGCTGTTAACAACTATACTCCATGATTAAAAAGAAAAGAAAAATAGAAAGTTGCATACTTTATCCAGTTCATGGAGCATGCATATAATAATAAATGGAAGCTGATGCAGAAACCACTCATCAACTTTCAATCAAATAAATGCACTAAAATGGAAATGGTGTATCATAGAACTCACACATACAAATACCACGCATCTAAGTGGCTCAACTTTGATTTGCTAAAACTTCAATGCATGATATATGTTATTATTCAACATCTCACCAACCTTCGTTAGTTTGAGAAAATTAAGGATAAGTTATATTTAAATTTACTTAAATATTTTTTTCAGATATATTTTATTTTATTGTTATTAAATTATTTATAAATATTTAATTTTACGAATAAGATGTGTACGTCTTGATGTGAATGTGAAGATATATATTAATCGATGTAAGATCTTTATAATGCGTCAGATAATATGATAATGAGTCAAATTAAAATAGATAATGTTATTAGATTTAATTTCTTAAGGTATGTTTATATCCAATTTGTTATCTAAGTGAGGTTGTCCAAAGTAATTAGGACCAGATCAAATTAATTGGTTAAGATCACAGTGCGTTTAATTTAAATTATAGTTACTTTAACTTTTTGCTTTTTTGAAAAATGGGTTTAAAGTAGTTTTTAAAATAGATATAGTCTAGGATTATGTTTCCTTTAACCTTGTTCTATTTCACTTTATAGGAGAAATAGTAATTATTATTATGGCCGAACATATTTTATTTATTGCCTGATTTGGATTACGCTGAGGTAAAGTTGTTTATTAAAAATATTAGATCAAGCTTTTTAAAATTCATTTAAATAAAAAGGTTAAGTTTTATACTATCTCTTTTTAATCTTTAAAAAATATTATCTGTCTTTGGTTAAAAAGGATTTATGTAAATAAATATAAACAATATAATAGTATCGTTTTTCTATTACTTTTTTTATATTTCAATTTCAGTTATATATTTAGATTTATTTGTCAATTTCAAAAATCATAATATAAAATTTAATTTTAATAAATAAGTTTTTATTTTAACCGACAAATAAACAAATTCAATTCAAATTTTAAAAAAACTACGTTAAAAATAGATCAAACTTGGCACTTCTTATAATCTAGGTTTAAAATTATTTTAATTATAAAAAAATAGTTTATAAGATAGCTACTCATGATATAATTTAGTAAACGTAGAATATACTTTTAACAAAAAAAATAAATTTTAAACTACTGTATATATTAGTTTAAATTTATTAAAACTAAAAAAAGTTATGTTTTACTTTTTTTTCATAATTTTAAATTATAATTTTATGATTTTACTAGCACGTATTTTTTTTTAATGGCAAATAAAAAATTATAATAAAAAATTATAATAAAAAATATAATTAAAAAGTAATTAATAAAATAATAAAAATATTGAAGTTATACAAAATAATCATAAAATTAAATATTTTTTATTAATTTTGATAATGTTATAATTGTGTAATATGTTTATTGTAAATTTCCATCCAACTAAAAAGTAAAGTTAATAATAAAATATGTATAAAAATAGTTTTGAAATATTTTAGTTTTTAATTATACAATAAAAATACTTCCCATCTTTTCTCACAACTGTTTATCATAGATATTTTTTTTATATCGGGCAGCTACAAATTTTATCAACAAGTATCGATAGAGGTAAAAAAAAGTGTATAGATAAAAAATATCCAATTTCAGTAGGAAAAGACGAAAATTTCCTTTAAAAATGGGTACATATAAAAATACTATCACAGGAGTGCAAAAGCAATTTGCCAAAAATGGGTCGGGAATCTTTTTTGTTTGTCCACATCATGAATTTCTTTGGGCTCGTCTTGGGCTTCTAAGCAGGATTTTAAGCCCCACGCTGTCTAAAAATGAAAAGGAACCCGTTCTTTATGGGTGTTTCTTCCTGCATCCAACAAATTTCTCTATGCACCCATTATTTTTGGAAAAGACTGTTTTACCTTTTTTAAAAATGATTTTTGGATTATTTTTTTTAGAGTATTTCTGAAACATAATTTTTGAACTATAATTTATAAATTCTAGATTATCATTCTAGAAATAAATAAATAAAAAAAGAAATTCTGGAATGAGGAACAGAGGAAGTAACACCATTCTTGATACATCTGCAATACAATCTTCCCCCATACACGCTTTTAAAAATACATTAAGATTTTAAAATTAATTAATGTAAGAGTTAATTTACATATAAAAAAGGTTATTGAAATATATGTAGAGTAGATAAGAAGTGGGGATTTTGATGTGGGACCTATGATACGAACCAGAAGAGGGTGAAGTGTGGCAAAAGCAACATGTTTGCAAGATATGCCAATAAGGAGTGAGGCAATCCCACCTTATCCACACTCCAACCACAACCTTCAATTACGTTACACTTATCGTATCCACTCCTTATCACAGCCTCAAACAACACAAGAAAAATACAATAAAAAACAAAACACAAAATAGAACCACTGGGATTAAGAAGCACACAATCTGAGTTGGCCTTTGGTCCTTGCAAAACAAGCTAGTTTTCTTTTCAGCTTGGATCAAAACCACAAAACTTGCATCCACCATCATGTCTGCCATGAACTCTACTGTCTTGGCTTGTAACTATGCCAGATCTGGATGCTCCGACCTCAATGCCAAGCTCACTTCCATGCCTTCGGTTGCATCTCCACAACTCTCTGCTCTCAAGTTGCCTCTCATCAAGGCTCACCAAGCAAAAGTTACTGAATCTAAATCAGACCAAGGAAGGAGAAGTGCCCTTGTCTACTTAGCAGCTACCCTTTTCACTGCTGCAGCTGCTGCTTCCAACTCTTCAGCCAATGCAGGAGTCATTGAAGAATACCTTGAAAAGAGCAAGACCAACAAGGTTTCTTCAAACCCTTCTCTCTTTACCTTACAATCACGGTTACCCTTAATTTTAGTTTCAATTTCACTTTTTCATGCCATCGTAATTTAACTTCTCCATAATGGATCATTGCTACAGGAACTTAATGACAAGAAAAGGTTAGCCACAACTGGAGCCAATTTTGCAAGAGCATACACTGTGGAATTTGGCAGTTGCAAGTTCCCTGAAAACTTCACTGGTTGCCAGGATCTAGCTAAGCAAAAGGTATATATGCTATAGTAGTTTTTAACTTTATTTTTATAAGTTTTTAAATAATTTATGTAAAAACAAGTTATTGATTCTTTTCAACTGTAGTGTTTATCAAACTTGCGTAACACTGATTCAAAAACTTTACTTTGGTTTCTTTTAATGAACGCAGAAAGTGCCTTTTCTTTCTGATGATTTGGAGCTAGAATGTGAAGGAAAGGACAAATACAAGTGTGGTTCTAATGTTTTCTGGAAATGGTGAAATGGACAACATTTTCCCGTGTCAAAGTTCTCCTTGATAATGTGCCATAATTCTCTGTATTATTCTTATTATCATTATTGCTGCAGTTTATGATAATCTGTGTTGGTTGTAAAAACATTAGAAACTAAATCTTACTCGCCTCTTTCGTTTACATGAAGCCACTCCAAATGCCTTGTTTCTTCTTTTGAAATTCACAACTTTACTCATTATTTTGTTATCTTGTTTCCTACTCAGAACTCGAGAACACCCTTGTGATTTTTTATAGAGTTTAAAAGTATACATTTTACTGAATCATACGTTAAAACTTCCGATTAAAAAATAAGTTACATTCATGTCTGAAAATTCGTAATTTTGCCTTTGATGATGCATGATGCAAGAGTTAACGTGGAAAGCGTAAGACAAGTATATCCTAAGAAGAGAATTGTATATTTACAATATTTATGAGGAATACATTTATCTCCTCAACTCCTTTCTTATATTTATATTTAATAATCTTTTTAATTAAGATATTATATTATTATAACGCATGTGGATCAAATAAGTATCAAACATTAATTAATTTATTTACTCTTTCTTGTTATGTTTAAGATAAACTTCTTGCATTAAACACAGACAATTCCAAAAAAAAAAAAAATTAAGAAAAAAACAATTAAAATTATTATCTTTTGGAATTTTATTTTTTTTCCATTGGTGAATTTAGTCTGGATTTTGGATTAAAAATATTCATACTGAATTGGATAATTTCTGATTTCGGATTGAAAATATTCTTACCGTAATGAGTTAAACGACTTATTGTATTAAAATAAAATATTATGTATTTAGAATTAATTAATAATTAATAAATATATGTAAATATATTTCATAGTTGATTGTGTTGCACTTACAATATTTTTAGAATTTTCCAAATATAAAAGTATTTTAGAGTACTATTATATGATTTATTTATTAATATGAGATAAAATAATTATATAAAAAATAATATGTTTCGTTCTTTGACAATTCAATCATTTATGATTTATTTGATTGATGGGAGAAAGTATTTTTTAATTGATATATTTTAGAAAATTATTATAATATTTTATGTTAAAATAAATATGATTAAATGTTAAAAAATGATTAAATATGTGTAAAAACATGTCAACAACACAAAAAAAAAAAGGTGTTGAATTGTGTTTTAGAAAATTTAAAAACTTTTCATAAAGTTTTTGCCTAATAGATGTAAACAGACGAGGTTTAATATTGAACAAACGTGTTGTCAAACAAGTTTGTTTATAACTCTGTTATCTAAAAAGCTTTTTAAAAGTATTACCTTATATTAGTTGCAAATAGATAATATGTAATGTAAAACTATTACAAAGAATAGGGATTTATTTTTTATCTCTAAAATGCAAACTACATTAAGTTCTTTAATGATTTTCACTAATCACGTTAATGTTACAAAGATACAAGTGAGTATTTTTTGTACCTTAGTCACCCATGACTAAAACAATTTGAGTATTATTTGGACACACAACTACTATTGACTAAACCTAATTATTATTTGGAATGCAACCACTTTTCCTAATAAATTAAAGTATTGTTTAAAATGTATTAACTTCTAACTAAAACCTAATTATTGTTTGGATAATAGTCACTCTTGGTTAAAAACTCTTACTATTGTTTGCAACGCATTCCACTATTGGCTAAACAATGAGTATTGTTTGAACAATAGCTACATTTGGTTAAAACTTGAGTATTATTAAGAATGTAGTTACTCCTCACCAAAACACTTTTATTTTAGAGGTTATGATTTCAAAGATCATAAATTTTTAATTAAAAGAAGGTAACGTTCTATGACAAATACAGGATAGAAAAACACATGTTATCTTGAACTCAAATAGTGTTATTCCTCATAAATACAGAGGTAAAGATTTCTTATGATTACAATATATTGTTCTCGGTCATGTTGATAGAGTTTCATCGATCTTCCTTTTTCATAAAGATCTTCTTTGTATATAATTTAGAAGAAAACAATTTTTATAAGTCCTTTGGAATCGTTGTGAGACCAAATGAAGTTTTTCTTTTTCAATTGTTTAATGTGCACATTTGAAACTTAAAGACACATTAAATGTGTTACTTTTTTACGCAACTCCTTTAATACATGTCATAACTTATCTGACTTACGATATGCAATTTTTCACTGATAGTTGTCGTTTTGCTATCAAATTAATATGATTCTAGCGTAGACTTGTCTGACACTAGAGAGATGATAGTATAATTGTGGACAAATGTCTCCAAGTCGTCTCCCAACGAATCCAATAGTAAAATCAGTTGATCAGGGTTTAAAATCTATCTGCAAGCAATAAAAGTTAGCAATA
>Ga0123342_1006204_pt1 | contig 16735 bp, 10 predicted proteins | sample Turbeawhitnodule_FD_89960 | JGI IMG/M metagenome (GOLD analysis project Ga0123342, IMG submission 89960) | Root nodule microbial communities of legume samples collected from Mexico - Turtle bean Mexico white nodule | ecosystem: Host-associated > Plants > Roots > Nodule | place: Mexico: Nepantla... | reverse complement strand
TTATGAAACATAATTGTGTAGTGAAATTTAATTATAATATCAAATTAATTAATATTATAAAATCAAATTATAAAATAGAATTAAATAAATTATTATAAATGTTAAAAATAAAATTAAAGTTTAATTATAATAAGAAATTAAAAAATATTATGAAATCAAATTATAAAATAGAATTAAATAAATTATTATAAATATTAAAAATAAAATTAAATATTTAATATTCAAATTATGATAATTATAAAGTGTATTATAAATGTCATACTATACTGTATCAAGTGACGGTTAAAAATGTCATTATTTACGTTAGAATTGGTTTACCCAATTTTAAAATTACGACATTTATAACTAACGTCAATTACACGCTTAAAACTGTCATTTTATACAATGCATAATATGACGTCTGCTACAACGGTTCTCAATTGACTGCCACATTAAACTTTGTGGCGGCAAGAATTCTAGTGGTACGCGGTACCGCCACAGACGTATAATGCGGCGGTTAAAACCGTCAGTTTTTGCAAAAATAACTACCGCATTATACATGTTTTTTTGTAGTGACTAGGGTAACATCAAAATTCTTTGTCCTTCATTACTGATAAATTCAATCCTTTTTTTTTATCAGCAAAGAATAAATAAAATAAAAAGAGACACTTCAGGGGTGTCCCAACCCTTATACAAAACCCCAAATACAAGTATTCTAGTACCCTACCAACTAATGATCCAACAATACACAATCCCGGTACAAAATATAAGAACCCAACAAACACAGTTACATCAACCCACAAAAAAGGTCACACCCTCAAACAAAGATATACAAGAGGTTTTTGCCATCAGGCTGAATTACCATAACCAAGTGTCAAACTCGATAATAAAAGACACATCACCCAACAATTAAGCCAAATCTTAGTAACAGACAAACTGTACCAAAAATCCAAAAACTAACATCAACAAACCGATCCTTCGAGGATAGTACATAGACCAGATATTGCCTGCAAGAAAAACGTAACAGCTTCCAATCGCAGTTCTGAGCAAAGAACTCAGTCCGGCCCAGCCAAACAAAATGTCCAAGACAACCGCAATACAGAGCAGAATCATCCGTCTGACCCTGCCAGATAGGAAATACCAAAACAACTTGCACAACCACTTAAAGCTTTCCAAGCCTCAGTCTAGCCATTCATATAGGAGTTACCGAAGGAACCTGCGCAAACCACACCACAACTACCAAAACTAGGAAAGAACGTTAGTTAATAGCACAAAAAATCAGACTTTCAAATACCTCATACAACAAATAGGATCCAAACACCAGTCTGAGTAAGAGAACACAACCGATTTTTCTTTTACTGTGACCCAAGACCAAGTCTTCCTTTGTGCCACGGTAAAAACCTCCACTGGATCCACCCGCCCATTCTCAAACACAACCTTATTCCTGGGATTCCAAATTTCACTCACAAAACCTACCCAAATACCCCCCAACACTTGGTACCTACGTGGTTTAGACCAAGAGGTTTGAACATCCTAAAATGCATTTGTGCATCACAATGTAAAACCAAGTAAGCCTTACATTGTTTCATAATATTTCTAAAAGCATATAGTTGATTACATAATGTAATCTTCCATTCATTTGTACTTAGTAGTCTTGTTGTTAGATTTGAACTTAGTAATCTGAGTTTAGGTCTATTGTTGTTAGAGCAAGTTGTAACATATGCACTTCTCCTTTTATTTATTTTTCACAATCTCTCTTCCTAATTCAAATAAAATGTTTTAATATTCATTTCCATTATTTAAAGCTTTGACGGTGTGAAATTGATGTGATTTATCAATTGAATATTAACGTTTGTTTCGATCGAGATTGGAGTGAAAGGATAAGAAAGAAGGGAAAAAGAGAATAGAGAAATGCTAGTTTTTGCAGGAAAGTAGAGATTTTTTTTTCCAGAAATTACGGATTAAATTATTATTTAAAAATAAGAGTTAAGTTGGTTATTTTGTTTATTGATTTTAAGGAAAAAGGTTGTAAATTTTATAAAAGAATTTTTTAATTAAATTATAATTTGTATTGTTTAAAATGGAGAAAGAAAATAATATTAACTACATTACATTGAAATTGTAGCGAGGTAGGACTTCTATTTTATAGTACACGACTTTTATTCTGTATTACTCGAGTACGATTTTCATGTTGATTCAATCTTAAAATTATATTATGATAACTTTTATCTTTAAATCATATTTTATATACGACTTATTTATTTTTATAATTTTTATTTAAATTCATAATTTCTGAAAAAAAATACACTGTTTTGATGATACTCAACCACTTGAATAAGAGACAAAATCATCTTTAATATATTCTTTGTCTTCTTTTTATTAAATGACTTTGATAACCTTTTAAACAAAAAAAATCTATTTACGAACCCTTTTAAATAGTATAATAATATATATTAGTATTTTTAATTATATATAAAAGAGAGATGAGATGACTATCAAAATATCACCACTTTTTCTTATTTTATGATGTTCTCTATCAAAATATCACCAGTCTTTCTTATTTTATGATGTTCTCTATTATCCCATCGATATTATCGATGTAAAGTAGTAAATTTCATGTGGATGAGTTCAGAATTTGAGTTCATAACAATTTTTTTATTTATTTAAATACTTTTGATCAAATTTATGATATAAAATATATAGTAACTTAGTTTATTTAATAAAAACAATAATAATCATAAATTAACAAATGTTATTCTAGCTTTCGTTATAATAAATTCATTAGAATAATATCTTATTTATAATAAATTAAAATATGAATGGTGATAATTATTTGAAATACATATAATTTTTAAATTTCCGGTTACAGTTAAATAATATTTATCAATTAATTTTATGAAATATAATTTTCATTTAAATAAATTAATTTTAAAATTTTAAAATTAAACTAACATGTAAGTATTTAGGGTTTAGTATATTCAAACAATTTGATAGATTTAATTTGAATAGGATATTCTTCACATAAGGATTGCTTAATCGATTTTGTTATGCAAGCTCACATAATTATAACTTTTAATGAATATAACTATTTTTATACATCATTATTTTGTAGTATATATATATATATATATATTTAAATTAATATACTAAAAATCTGTACATAATGTACAGTCAATTATTAAAACAAGTTAAATTCTAATATTTTAAATAACTTATTTAATATTAATTTTAATTTTATAAAATAATTATTCAGTTTATAACTTTAATTCATATTAGTTTTTTAAAATTTTAATCGATACAATTTTAGTAATTCATTATATTATGTAATTAATTTAATTTTTTATATTATCATATCAAATACAATTAATTATAAACTTTATACCTTTTTTCTCTCTTAAATCCAAACGAATTTATTTGTTTTTATTTTATTTTCTTGAGTGCCCTATTTCAAATTAATGCACATGATGGTCACACACACCAAAGGAATTTTGACGGTGGAAAGAGAATATATATATGTATAAGAATGAAGTAGTTATTGTACAGTTGTGGTAGCTGTGAAATACAGTGCCCTAGGTGGTGGCAAGTAAGAGAGATAATGTTATCAGAAAAGACTGAGAAGTGTGGTACATATGAGATGCATGGAGTGCAGTGTATTTAGTCAAAAGTGTATGAGAAAACTGGTGTGAATCTACTGCAAACAAACAAAGTAGTAATATCAGTGTTGCTTCGTACACTTCCAATTTGCATCTCCACACTGTTTTAGATCTGATCTCCAAACTATGTGTCTTTCAAATTTGACTTTTTAAGGCTTCCATCCTCTCATAATCTAATAAATTTGACTAAAACCAACATGACGGTGGTGGTGGGGCTAATTTTTTTTTTTTTTTTTTATTGTTTTGGTATGTTTGAATTGGAAGGAGAATTGAAGGAGAAGATTTTGAAAAATTTGTGAGAAAATGTAAAGAGTATGAAATTGTTTGGATTGGAGCATATTAAAGTAGATTTGTGAGACAAATTTATTGAAGTTGGTGAGTTATGTGATGATTGTGTGAAATTTTTTAATTTTTTTAAAAAGTATAAAATGTAAGTTTATACATTTATTTTTATTTTTTAAAATATTTTAATAATAAAAAATAAATAAATAATTTATATATTTATTTTTTATGAGTAATAATAATAATATTATTATATAAATAACCATATTATTTTTATTAATAATATTATTAAATATTTGATACAAATAAAATTAAGGATATTTTTACTTTTTAATAGTATTATGTAAAATAATTTAAGGTTTCATTGTGTTTTTTTTGCATGTTCACTCATATGCAAGAACACAAGTCTCTCTTTTGATTCAACCTTAGGGAGGTTTAAAAGGATAGGAGAACTTACTTTGTTTTAAATGAGGTGATGTACTTTACATAGATAAATGAAAAAGAGTAGAAAAAGTTGTGATTCTTCATGAATGGATACCATAATTTGTAAAGAAATGCAGACAGAAATATCCCCTCCCTTGTGTGATGAAAGAGGAAGAAAGAGAGGTATCAACCAAAATTTCACTCATTTTGTCCTTCAACATTCACACAACTTTAACAAGTGATGATATTCAAAATGATGCATGTGGTCAAAATTAGTGTTTTTGTTGGAGGAGGCATAATCATTTAACAAGGGACATAATCAATATATCTAATTTCGATATTGTTTCAGTTATGGAATGAAACCAAATTAACTTTATAATGTTTTCAAATTAGTGTACAACTTTTTTTTATTGATGTAATTACATTGATTGCATTTATTAATAGTGTGAAAAGAGGTGTATAATATATTATACTTGAAGACATAATTTCTTATGCATCCTTTTTACATTAGTAAAATAATTAATATTTTTCTTTTATTTTAAAGTAAAAAAAAAATATTTTGGGTATTATTCAAGATTAGTTAAGAAAATATTACTACTTTGTTGTTTTAAAAAAAAAGTGCGTAAATAATTACTTTTTTGTAGATGAAGATATATTTTTAAAAAAAATTAAGTGCAAGCAAAAAGGTTGGCTATAGGATAAAATCATGTGTAAGATTGTTAATTACAAATGAAAAGTTATTATTTATTGTTATCTTTTCACACCCAAAGATATTAACATATTGATAGAATGAAAAGACATAATTAATTATGGTTGGTTGCATAATTGCTAGACATATAATCAATCATGAATGAATTATGTGTCTCGTGTTTTCACATATTTCTATTACATTCTTTATTATCCTCAAATCATATTTTATAATATCCATAATGTATGATCACCTATATTAATATTAATGATGTGATTGCTTACAAAAACAAAGACAAAAAATAATTAATACAGTACCAATTCATAAACCTTGACAATATTAAAAACAAATTATATAAAAAAGATTGTTATTTTATTTATTTATTCTTATAAAAACTTTAACTTAATTATAATATTTGGTTTCACTCATTCTATATTAACTCCAATTGCATATTCTGATTTTATTAAAAAATGTTAAACTTTTTTTTCTCCAAATCCAATTTTAAATATTACAATTTTTTTTAATATAGTTTTACCTTTGTAAATCTGGAAGTAAAAAAAAAAAACATTTCAATATCATTTTCAAAATATCATTTATATGTATTTAATTTTAATTTTTTTTCAGCTTTTATGTTTAAAACTCAAGTTGAGTGTCACTGGAAATGTTAACATATCAGCTAAGATAACTCAAAGTTCTAGCAATCATAATATGTAAAATTATATATAAAAAAGAAAAATAAATACAAAAGTATGGAATAATCAAACTAAACCCGTTAAGAAACCTACAAAACACATTCTCTAAAAGAGAATTAAACAAATGAAAATTAGAGTTTTGATACCTATTTAAAAAAAACTCTAAACTAGTAATAAGAGGTCAAACTTTAAATAACTTAAAATTAAGTCTATTATCAACTCTCAAATTAATTAGTTTGTTAATATAGTGATTGTATACACGATAAACTTTTGAGATATCTTAGACTCCATGTAAACACAATTTTTAGCACTTTCTTCATCTACCTCTAATAGTTGAAAGAGCATTATAAGAAGAAGAAAATTTTGGTAGATAAAGGATGAATCACACACACATCTAACCACACATATCTAACCACAAGTCCACTAAATCTCAATAACCAAAATAACACTCATAAACTACACAATAACTTTTTAACACTAAGGTAAGCTTAGAAACTATACCATATTCACCACAACTTTCTCTAAAAATGCATCACAACAACTTTCTCTAAAAATGCATCACAAGTAGCATAATCCGAATATTCTCTAGTTTCATCAATATTAATTTTAATCAATCACACATTAAGCATCTTCCAAATAATTCAAACAAACCTAATTTCTTTAAAAAAATTTCAAAATAAAAAAGTCAATAATATAATTATATATATTCTTTTTGAAGAATTATTTGAGATTTAATATACTAATGAATTATATACGACTATATCCAAATTCCTACTCTCTTAAAACCTAGCATGATTTCTCATTTTCCAAAACATTCAAAAACAAATATAAGTAATAGTAACAAGATGAATTTCCTTCACGAGAAGACTACTTGTAAAAAAATTGCTAAATTTCATTAGAATTTTTTCCATTTCATACATTAATTTATAATTAATTATTTTTATAAATTAATTTATACTCTTTCTTCATCATTTATAATCAAGGACATTTTGATAAATTTTTATACAACAGAATTAATTAATATTTTAAAAAATTTCAATCATATCTATTACCAACTTTTCACTCATTTATACTTTTTCACTCATTTTTTTCTCCAATCAAACATAACTTTTCATTCACTTTTTCTTCCATTTTTTTCTTTTCACCCCCAATCCAAACAAACAAAGTGTTACTATGTATGGAGTTTGAACATTTTGTAAATTATCAGGTCTAAGGTTTGCTTAAGGACTATAAATTGTTCAATCACAATTGAGCAGTTTCTACACCTTTCTAGTGTTTTGAGAAACTATAGACTATATGAAATCATGGATCATTTGTGTAAGAAGCACTTTTATTCTTAGATTATTCTTTGATACTAAGCATATGATCTCTGGACTTTATATTGGTCAACTAAATAAATAGACATGGTTTTAATTGATCACATCACACATAACAGAGTTCATTCAAATTTTGAGTTATTTATCAGCTTTGTGACGTTTGTTTTCTAATGTTAAACATTTATATTAGTGTGTAGAAATAATTAACTTCTCTTTCTGTTTGATTACATAAAAAATCATTTTTATTTTACAAATAACCTATATATAAATTATTTATTTTCATTTAAATTAAAAGTGTCTTTGTTTATAGATTTGGTCTCATATTATATACTAGTCTCGTATTTGTTAAACATTTTAAATAGTATTTTCTATCTTTTGAATATATTACAATTATCCTCCTCTATTATTTAATTTTTTCTTAAAATATTTATCATTTAAATATTAATATTTTTAAAGTTTATTCCCTTGTAAGTATTTATTGATATGTGTTTACAGTAAAAGGGAGTTTTATATGTTTTTTTAAAGAAAGTTTTGATATAATGTTTTAAGAAATAGAGGACATTTTACGGTCAAAATATGTAATAAGGAAACTTTTGTTAATTTCATTAAAAAATTAATTTCATGTGCATTATCCACAAAAAACAGGAGAGAGTTTGTGAAAAAAAAAACTGAAGAAAGTTGGAATATTTTACTTAGAAACATAATATGACATTTTTAAAAGTAAAATAAGACTGTGAAAAGATACATGTTCTATGATACTGTGATCTTCAATGCAGATTTCTCTTCTCAATTATGTTTTGATATTTAATACTTGATGGTGGAGATATGTGAGGATCTTCACCTATCTAGAAGATAGATTGGTTGCTTTCAAGCCAATGTATATTCAGGTTTTGTACGTATTCGTATATAGTAGTATATGTGAAAGACCATGTGAGTTTGTCTGTTATAAATAGGGTCCTTGTAACATCAATTAAACATTAATTAGAAGGTTCTAAAAGAATCAGAGTTTGATAATTTAAAAGAAGCATAAGAAATAATGTGTTTTACCACTTGCTGCAATGTTTTTGGAAATGCCGTAATGGTAACAGCAATATCTGTTCACGATCTGTGATCTTCAATGGATTTGTTTACCATAACATTATGTATTTGTGTTTATCTAGTATATTCAAAACATGCTGCTCATGTGCATATTTTATGTCGAGCTGAATATTCTTCTTAATCGGATCATATATCCAAGTAAGTAACATGTGCAAACGCCTGAGTTCAAGGACAACATAGGACGGGAAACAAAGTAATATTAACTATTGCCTAATTCATAATGTGAATGTGTTCCAAGAGAACACTAAAACAAATTCATTTTGAGGTTGGTTTTATGCATGCTTGGGAGAAATTCTGATGGGCATTCCTAGGGAAGGGAAAGGCAAGGGATCCATTGTCACAGGCTCATCTGGATGGAGTAAGAACCACTCATATTGGGTGACAACATAGTGAACAAATATAAGGATGTTTAACTTGGCTAATTGGTACCCTGCACAAACTCTTGGCCCTCCTCCAAAGGGAACAAATGCATATTGTGCTACTCCTTCCTCAAACCTACTTGGCTTGAAACTCATAGGATCCTTGAAATACTCTTCATTGTAATGTGTCCCGTATGTAGTCCATAGCACCTGAAAGAACCAAGAAAACCACCCCTTTTGCCAATTACATCATTTACTTCACAAATTCACAATCTTTAGATATGCATGCAAGGATTCAATCTGTACAAGAAGGAAAGAAGGAAAGAACAAAGTAGTATTCACCTTCCATCCTCTAGGAATAATGAACCCTTCATATTCAATATCAGTAATAGCCTTCCTGAAAGAACCGAAGATAGGAGGGAACAATCTCATGCTTTCTCTCGCAACTTGCCATGTATACTTCATCTTCTTTATATCCTCCATTGTCAGATTCTCACCCCGGGTTTTGTTGCTCATTATGCCAACATGTTCTGCATAAAATTAAGTACTTTCAAAATCAACTTTAACTACTTTGTTGATAATTTAGAGAGAAAATAATCTATACACTTCTAAGTATGACTTTTTATTGATTAAAAGGTACAGACATAAAAACTAAACACTGATTTAAATATGTTGTTGACATTAGTTTACCTTGAAGAATTTTTCCATAGCAATCAGGATGCTGAGACAACATCTTGAATGTCATAGCAACAGCAAAAGATGTGGTATCATGAGCTGCAAAAACTAGTAGCACCACATTGTCTATGACCTCTTTTTCACTTATCTCCCCTTGGATCATCCCAGAGACCAATTTGGACAGCAGCATTCCATCTTGTTCTCTTTCTAAGCTTCTTTCCATTTCCTCTCTCTTCTCTCTCACCACTTTGACCAACATCTTTTCTATCTCCACCCTGGCCTTCTTTGCTCTCCAAAATTTAGAACCTGGAAACATAACTGCAGGGGAAAACACTCCTTCCAACACTCTTTCAAAGGTATCTAACATACCTGGCTCCACTTTGATCCCCAACAAACACTCAAACACTATGCTAAAACTGAGGACTTTTGTTGAACGGTGAATCCTAAGATTTTTTTTGCCCTTCCAGTTTGTAGCTAAATGAAACTGAACAGAGTTGCACAATTTTGGAACTAGTAGCTCAAGTCCAGCATAACCAAGGCTTGTGCCAATAACACCACGGAGGAACCGGTGCCTTTCACCATCTTTCTCCATGATAGAGTCCCTTCCCATGAGCTCAACTGATGAAGAAGGCCAAGAGCTTTTCACCAACTTGAACTCATTGGACAATAAGAATTTATTGGCCTCAGCTCCATTCACAACCACAGTTGGAGACCCCATGATCCTTGTTCTGAAGATCTTCCCATGCTTCAGAATGCGAGGATGGAAAAACTCTTCATATAATTTGTTTCTCCTTTGAGCATTGAAGAATTCCATGGTCTCCCCTATCAATGGAAGCCCCATTTCCCCTGGTGGCAGCTTTCTTTTGTCTTTGCAGCGGTGCTCGTGCCTCAAGAAGTGGAAAGAAACTAGCAAAAGTAGCAGGGGAAACAAACCCCACAAAGTAAAATAGATAATGTCCCCAAACATTGGTGAACTTGTAAGGATTGTACAATTCTGAGCTCGTATCTATATATGTCTTGTAAACTCAAATAATGATTGTTTGGTTCAGCACATCTTTGTATATATAGGAATCTGTAGTTTGTGGAATAAGTCAAACCCAAATGAAATTTATGATAATTATAATGTTGATCATCCTTGAAGTCAACCCCTTCCTAATAAAATTCTCATTTGCAAGCCTGTGATCCTGGTCAAATTAACAGAAAAAAAGAGCAAAGCAATACTATAGCACCAGAGCTAGTGTAAAGAAATACAAAGTATAGGATCCTTGTACTAGTGATAGATTCATTCGTTGTCCCAAAAGAATGACACGTAATCATCATTACATACCTGAGAAATCCATGATGGAAAATAAGAGTAGTTTTCTCTTCATGGTCAACGCTAGAAGCTTTGTAGTTAACCAAGAATCCCTAAAAATCTGGCGAAAGTCTCGTTATTTTATGTGACTATGCATCGTGTTTTAGTATGAAAATTGCTCATGATTGCAGCAATGTAAATACTGATTGATGTCTGATGGTGCAGAATCACCGTCTTTGAATCTCTACTTTACAATATCTGTTTAAAGTAATTAGAAAGGTAGGCTGATCATGTTGGAGATAATGTTGTTTGGAACCGCCTATGCAATGAATCCTTTTAAACAAAGTTTTTGGAGGTGGTTTAAATTAAATCAGCATCATTCTCACGTTAGAAAGCTGGATTTTGCGAATTTAATTGCTTGCTGGGGAATGTTTAGCAGAGAAGGTTCATCATTGCATGTGTAAAACGAACTAAACACAAGCTGTGAATGAATTGTAAACGGTTGTTCCTTTTCAAGAAATTTGCGTTTACATTTATAACAAGACTTGCATTTGCTCAATGCCACCAAATTTTTTACTCATTGTTAGATTCCATCCATCCGAGATTAATTAATTGCTTACACCTTTTGATTTGATGTTTAAGAGATACTTATTGTTTGATTTGAATTAATAAACCGTTTTTTTTATGTTCAGTGTCTAACTTTGTTTAAATTAAGATTTGAGAAATTTATGTGCATCACCTCAGGTTGAGACTTGCAATGTATAGATAGTTCGTATGGGTAGTTTACAAGTTTATAGTCATTAGTGGAAAAAAAAATCATTTATGACATCAATTACATATTGTTTTGATTTTACTGTCAAATGTTGTTCATTAAAATGTGATGATATTTTTGAAATTAAAACGAGTGTAAAATGACAGTTGTGGGAGAAACCACATCGCTTTAGTATAAAATGATGGTTGACTGTTTTAGATCAAGGCGTTTTGGTGTAAAATGACAATTTTATCTAAATCGCCGTTTTACACACATTTTACTATTCTAATTCGAAGTATGTCGCTTACGCTTTCGTTTTTTTGTTTATCTTTTCGCTTGTTCTTACTTTTGTACTCCCTGCTTCTTCATCTTCGTTGCGACATTCACTCATTGTGAGTTTCTTTCCCTTCACATTCACTCATTACATTCTCCTCCCATGCTTATTATTTTTGTCTCTCTTATTGGTTTTTCTTATTGGTTTATCTTCTCCATTGGTAAAGGTTTTCTTAGATGGCATCACTATTTCATTGGCTGCCACCACTGTTTTTTTTTTTTGCTTCCACTGGTTTTGTTGCTGCTAGTCGTCGTTGTCACTGCCCTTCACCACCGTTTTGCTTCACGCACAAGGTTGATGGTGTTTTAAAGTTTTTCTTAATATTTTTTTAATATTATTAATTTTTATATTTATTATTAATTTATATTTATATTATGTTAGTTGTTAGGTTAGAATAGAATTATTAAATTGTTAGATTATAAATAGATTTATATTATTTAATATTTATAATTAATTTAATGATTTTTAATTTGTATATTTAGTATTTATTATAATTTGTATTTACTATTAATTTAAATTTACATTATGTTAGTTGTTAGGTTAGAATAGAATTAATAAATGGTTAGATTGTAAATAGATTTATATTATTTAGTATTTATAATTAATTTAATAATTTTTAATTAGATTTTGTAATTAGATTATAAATAATTTATTGATTTTTAATTGATATTCTTTATTATTTATAAATGTAATTAAATTTGTTAATTTTATATTGCATGTATATTTATAATTCTTTGATATGTGTTGGTATTGAGTCTGGGGGTGTTCGACCGTCGGTAATTGATACGTGTTGGTATTGAGTCCATGATCCTTGACAAACGTGAGATTTCACACACATTAGTAACACCTGAATGACCATTATAGAAGATAATGGATCAAGATCGGATTAACTTTGTTTGCATAAGTAATGAGTACGAAAGAGGATTAAAAGAATTTATACAATTTGCACAACGTAACGCTAATAATAGTGGTCATGATGGAGTAAAGTTTAGGTATCCGTGCATTAATTGTTTGAATAGAAGGACATTGTATATTAAAAAAAATAAAGGAGCACCTTCTATGTGATAAGCTTCGTCGATCTTATACAACATAGACATGACATGGTGAATTATTAAACTTATCAAGTGTTTCCGTATCCGAAGAATATATGTGGTCCACCATGGATTATGCAGTGTTTGTTTGTCAAGGTTGTGTGGTATCTTCTCATTATTCCAAGGATGAAGTGTTTGTTTGCAAACACAAATGATGCTAAGAATCTTAGATGGCACGCAAATGAAAGGAAATGTGATGGCATGTACCCACATCTAGTTGATTCTATTCAATGAAAGAAATTTGATGACGAGTTTCCAGAGTTTGGTAAAGAATCAAGAAATATTTGACTTGGTGTAGCTATAAACGGAATGAATTTGTTTGGTAATATGAGTGTAATTCATAGTTCATGGCCTGTTTTACTAGTTATTGACAACTTACCTTTTGGATTGTGCATGAAGAGAAAATACATGATATTGTCTATGATGATATCTGGTCCAAGACAGTCAAGAAATGACATACATGTTTATCTAAGTCCCCTAATAGAAGATTTAAAGTTAATATGGGATCACAGGGTGTTGAAGTGTTTGACAGATTTGCTAATGAAACTTTCAAGATGCATGCCATGTTATTTCGCACCATCAATTACTTTCCGACATATGGTAACTTATCAGGGTATAGTGTTAAGGGTCATAAAGCATGTCTAATATGCGAAGAAGACACCGCTTCTAAAAGATTGAAACATGGAAGGAAGAAAGTATATCTTTGGCATCAGAGGTTTCTTAGAAGTCATCTCCTTACCGGAGGTTGAAAAAAGCCTTTAATGAACTTCAAGAGACTGGAAGTCCACCAACTCCATTAACTGGTGTTGAGGTTTACTAAAAGGTAAATAACATAAACCACGCCTTTGGTAACTCTAAAAAGAAGTCATTTGTGACAAACATATGGAAGAAAAAATCAATCTTCTTTGATCTTCTGAATTGGTTGAGGTTAGAAGTCAGACATTGTATAGATGTAATGCATGTTAAAAAGAATGTTTGTGATAGTTTAATTGGTACACTTCTTAACATTAACGAAAAGATGAAGGATGGTTTAAATGCTCGTTTAGATTTGATTGAAATGAACATATGAGATGAGTTGACACCAATACAAATGGGTAAGCGTGCATATTTGACCTCAACCTGTTACACCATGTCAAAAGATGAAAAAATAAGTTTTTGTTAATGTCTAAAGGGTGTTAAAGTGCCACAAGGACATTTCTCAAATGTAAAGAGCCTAATGTCAATGCAAGATTTGAAGCTAATTGGGTTGAAGTCTCATGATTGTCACATCTTGATGCAATAGTTGTTGTCGGTAGTTATTCGCGAGATCTTACCAAAAAATATTAGACATACCATAACCTGTTTGTGCTCATTCTTCACTCCCATCTGTTGTAAAGTCATTGATCTAGTAAAGTTTGATGAACTTGAAGATGAAATTGTTGTTATCTTGTGTGAATTAGAGATGTTTTTTCCTCCATCCTTTTTTGACGTCATGGTTCATCTAGATGGTGTGGATAAGTGTACTTGAGATGGATGTATCCTGTTGAGTGGTATATGAAAATTTTGAAAGGGTATGTCAAAAATCATTATCATCCAGAAGTTTCAATGATTGAAAGGTACATAACTGAAGAAAGTATTGAACTTTGTTCAGAGTACATGTCAAAATCAAATCCAATAGGTTTTCCAGCCAACTCATGGCACCACAAGCGTTCTATAAGTAAATGTTTACATGGAGTACATGTGGTAAGAAAATATCGATCAGAAGTCTTGCAAACACATTTGTATATATTGAATAACATAGATGGGGTTATACTTTACATAGATGCTCATAAGGCCATTGTGAAGGTAAATAACCCAAGACAACCAGAGAAATGGGTCTTAATGGAACATGATAGAACTTTCATGCATTGGTTTAAAGATGAGGTCTTAAAGGCTTAAACGACATTGGGGACCTTGACCTAGTTGGTTGCTGAATTGAAGTTTGATGTCATTTCTTGTACAGGTTACGAAGTGAACAATTGTATATTTTACACGAAGTCTATGGATGAAAAGAGTACAGTTCAAAATTGTGGTGTTACTCTCTAAGTTGAGTCAATGTAGTTTTCCACTTCAAAAGATACAACTCCTCAATGACATACTATGGTATTATAGAAGAGATATGGGAGGTTGACTATACTAAGTTTTATGTTCCAATTTTCAAGTGAAAATGGGTTGATAATAAGAGTAAGATTAAAATTGATGAATCATGATTTACATTAGTGGATTTTCAAAAGATAGGTTATCGGGATGAGCCATTTATAATGGTTCAACAAGTATCTCAGGTTTTCTACGTCAAAGATCCTACGTCAGAACATTGGTATGTCATTTTACATGGAAAAAAACAAGGGAAGACTATTGATGATATTGAAAATGGTGACCCTCATTCATTCACACCAATGATAATAAATAAATATGACAATGTAGTTAATGATGTACATACAACCCGTAAAGACCACATTGATGGAATTTACGTATGAACATTCAACCCAATGTACAAATTTAGAAATGTTTTTGATAATACAAATTTAGAATTTTATGTATTTATTTTATATGATTTTCTTTCGATGCAATTTAACTAATGTTTGTTACCTAATTTTTTAACACAGATATGGCTGACGATCAAACTCTGATTTCTTCTACCCCCTTCCAAAAGATCCACAGAGACTGAGGCGTCTCTCTTTGAATCGTGCCAATGGTGAGAAGACACCTCTCAACATTGACGTCAACACCGAAGTGGCTTTTGGTCCTAATGACACTTTTAACAGCTATATTTGAGTCGTTGCTCATGAGAGGCTCTCCATATTGATAAATTCATGGGATGATATGTCTGAGGTCAACTAGAACATGCTTTGGGAGGATGTCCTTGTAATGTATATATTATTATTGTTATCATATTTTTTTTAATATTAATTGATCAATTTTAATTTCATGATATTTTTTAGCAGATGCATTTTGAGATCCCTAACATGGAACCGTTGAGATCAAAGATTATATCTAATATCGCCATTAAATTTCGTCAGTTTAAGTCACAGCTGATGACGAATTATGTTTTTGGACGTTATAAAGGCTAAAATCTTTGTTTAAAGTGCACTAATATTGATGAGAAGACATGACATATTTTTGTTCAAAGCCGTGAATCTGAAGCGTGATTGGTAAATGAAGTTACTTAACTATTTTATTTGTGGATCACAACATTAATTACTTAATATTATTTTTATTCACTTTGTATATTTCATTTATGACAGGATCGTCGAAAGAAAGCTCAAGACATAACAATAAAGAATGTGACCCCGCACCTAATGTCTCGTTCGGGGTATAATAAGTTTGAACAATCATTGATGATGGAAAAGGAGCAATCAAGAGTGGGGACTGCTTCTGAGATTGATACAGGGGTCAGTGAACCTCCATCACCATCTTCCTGCCACGAAAAATGGAAGATGATTTGAATTAAAAAGTCGGGTACATATAGTTATGAGCAATCATAGATAGTCTCAAAAAAATTATAATTTATTTTTACCCTCTTTTGTATTTATTTTAAATCATTAATTATATTAAAAACTTATATGATTTTGTTCTCTTGCAGGATTCCTTGGTTGAGCAAAGCTCGCAGGGTAATTTTGTACCTCAAAATCGTCAAGATATCCTGGTTGAAGCAGTTGGACGACCTGAGGACCCTGGTTGTGTACGTACAGTTGCAAAAGGGGTTGGAGTTAAACATTATTTCGGAGTTTCACCACGACATTCATCCTCATCCCCGCCTCAGAGACCAAAGCAGAAATGACAAGTAAGATACGTCAAGACTTAATGGAGGAGATGAGAAAGGAGACTGAGCGTGTGAGGCTAGAGTTTAAGGAGCAAAATTGTAAGTTGCAACAAGAGTTTCTATTGTTGAATCAAGAGTAATCAAAGGCTTTGAAGAATCCAAATCCAAGTGTTTGATGCAAGGCTGAAGTTGTTGTTGTGTTTAGGATAGGATCTGGGTAGTTTATCTGTGTAATCCACTCTTTGTTGAATCTAAAGCTAAAGTGTTTTTAAATCTTTTAAGATTAAAGTGTTTTTCAAACTAAGTGAAAAACAACCTG
>Ga0123342_1006203_pt1 | contig 16737 bp, 3 predicted proteins | sample Turbeawhitnodule_FD_89960 | JGI IMG/M metagenome (GOLD analysis project Ga0123342, IMG submission 89960) | Root nodule microbial communities of legume samples collected from Mexico - Turtle bean Mexico white nodule | ecosystem: Host-associated > Plants > Roots > Nodule | place: Mexico: Nepantla... | reverse complement strand
GGGTGTTGTTTTTGTTGTTGTTTTGGGTTTTTATTTGTAAGTATTTGGTGGTTAGGGGTGGGGGGGTGGTTGGGGAGGGAAAAAAGGGAGAAAAAGGGGGGGGGGGGGGGGGGGGGGGGTGAATTGTTTATAAAAGCTTTTCACGGATATTTGCTTAAGAATGAAACTTTATCAATCAATCACAGATAAACAACTAAGGAAGACAATTAAACAAGGATTCAAAAAATTGTTTCAAAATTTTAATCGGTTAAAAATACGTTTTAACCGGTTGTTTATAACAGCAACATAAAATGAATTTACACAAACAATTATGAGAGTTAAGAGATAGAGAGATACGCACAAACAAATTATACTGGTTCACTCAATCCTGAGCTACATCCAGTCCTCAGAACAACCTCTGAGTATTCCATTATGTAATCAATCACAAATTACAACAACACACCACAAAGAGGTGACTTTGAATCCCACAAAGCCTACTCACCCTCTTTGCACCAGCACACACCTCAAGCCAGACTCACACTGACTTTACAGGATTTTACAAACATGTTTACAATATTAGAATACAATTACAAGAAACTAAGTAAGGGTAGAAAACACCTGGAATTTTAGAAACCAAAGGCCCTATGATCAGTTCTTGAATCACAATAAAGCTTAAAAACAATCTTGCTAATCTTGGAAAACTTCTTTCACAAACAGATTGTAATCTCTCTTTTTTATCTCAAATCAGAGTGTAAAACTCCTCTTTAAAACATTTGAAAGAAGGCTATATTTATAGCATTTTGAAATCTAGCCGTTTAAGACAACACAACAAAGTCAAATCAGTTTTGTTCTCATTTAAAACAATTGAAACAGGATTTCAAAAAGCTATTAGCACATCACTCATTTAACCGGTTGAAACCACGATTTAACCAGTTGAAGGGGTTAGGTAGTTGCAAAACCAATTCAAAAAAAGTTTCAAAACCTTATTGCCAGCTAAGTGACAAACAACCGATTGTCTCGACAATTGAACCGGTTGTTTTCCCTTTGCATGGAAAAACACTTTGTTTCTTTTAAAACTGATTGATCAAGCTTTGTATAAGAATTAGAACTGATCTTACAAATATTCTAAACACCCTAATCTAAACCCAAACCCAGAAACCGGCACAGCTTCAGGCTTCATGTGGATTTGATGCATCAAAGCTCCTATCTTCAACATTGTATTCATTTTGAATGCATTGGAAGAACTTCCTGATTCATTGTATGAGTGTGTTGGATGCATATATTGCATATAATCATTAGCAGGAGGTGGTGTATTTAGATTCACTCCAAACAAGTTAGATACGAAATCAATTGAAGTAGACGCAAATGATTGTCTTTTATCGTCCATTACAGGTTGTGGTTGAGGTGTATTGAATTCTTCAATTGTGAACGAATGTCGGTAAGGTTCTTGTTGGGCTGATAATAATCTATTGCAGCTACAAATGAATGTCAATAAGGATCATGTTGTAATTAGTTGTAACTGGGAATATGGGCTCTGGTGGTGGTTTTTGTTGTGTGTGTGGATCATCTAGTAATTGTGACACTGACAAGAAATATATTGAATTGGTCATGTACCATCCTATGTATTCTCTATTGTGGAACAAAGGTCCAGGCATTGGATGACTAATTAACGTTAGTTCGCGACAGTTGTTCCACAATTTTGATCCACTTTACATGTTTAGTGATGGAATGTGCCTTCATGAACGAATTCTTTTCTTGGATTTTGGATAGGATTGGCAGAAGCTTCAATGGAAGAGATGAACAAGGATTGGTTCATATAGAGTTATGGATTCCTTGAAGGTGCATGATAGGTAGGGAGAGTGATTAGTTGGGCCATATCACTTGAGCTAGGTGAAGAAGAAGATTAAAATGTCTATCCTAGAGAGGCAAGACAAGGGAGTGAGAAAGGCTAGCAACTTTGGCAGCAATTTCACTCATTCATTAATCTTAGAAAAATGAGAGACAAAAACCTCAATTTATAGGAAAGAGGGGCTGAACATTTTGGAGCCAAAATTTGAAAATTCAATGAGGTGTCATGTGGAGTCATGCTTTCCATGTTTAGCTCACACCTTTCATGCTAAATCCTCTCCACTCCTAGGTTTCCATGTGGGCGTCCATGTGCTCCATGCCAAGATGATTTTCGTCCTCCAATATACCCTAGACATTTTAGGGTTACATTAGGCTCAAAGAAGCCCAATTGTTACCCTAACTAGTCACTTTTAACCCTAACTAGACCTATTTTACTATTGACCCAAATACAAGCCCAAAAACCTATGCTACTTGGCCCAAATATTTAGTCAAATTATTTTATGCTACTAGGCCCAATACATGGCCCATGAAATCCTAAACAACTTTATACAATTTATTTAAGCTAAAGCTTGGCCCATAAATAATGTTGATTAGTCAGAGAAACTTAGTCTTCTTGTGTTCTTCTAACCAAAGTTCTAGTTTATGTTTTGATGAGTTGGAGGTCTTCTTGGATATGTTTGTACATTCCTTCACCCTAGAGTTGTCTTCTTGATTAGACCTACAAAAATAAACAAAAGCTCAATTAGACCCATATTTGCAATTAAATCAATAAACAACCTCTAGGTCTTTATCCTCCTTATTACGTGGTTGTGTGTGGCTGGAGGCTCTGACATCATTTAGTTTGCCAATTTTCGTCAGATCGTCCCCGCATATCAATTTTGTGTAGTTTATATACATGGACAATATTTTAATTAGTCTGCACAAATGGTTTTGTTCTAAGAACACCTTGTCACTTCACTCTTAAATGTTAATGGACACAATAAAGGAGTGTCACAAGATGGCGATAATTTTGCATCCTTAGCATTGTGTTTGGATTCGTTGTTCCGTTGTTGAAGCGGACAAGCGGGTGCGTTGTATGTTTCTATTACGTCATTTGAGTGCATTGTGTAGAGAAATAAATCAATTTTTTCATATAGGAAATGCTAAGGAAAATTGATTTTGAAAATTTTGTACTGAAGGGTGAATCGATTATTGTTTAGCTGTTGGTCATAAAAATCGATTTTGGAGAATTTGTACTCAAGGGAAAATTGATTCTTGTTTATCTGTTGATCATGAAATCAATTCACATGCTTGTTGTATAGAAGGCTAAATTAATTTTGTTTTTTCTTGGTACAAGCCAAAATCGATTCTCATGTGCCTACATATAAGGAATAATGTATTCTCTTCTTTTTATTACTATTATCATTATTAATATATATATATATATATATATATATATATTATACAACATACAATATACAAAATTAATATATTAAATATTACATACTATAAATTATAATATAAAAAAACATATATAGTTATATAAAATAAAAAAATGTATATAATAATCATTATTATTTTCGTAAATTTTAATATATTTAATAATATTATTTCAATTAAATACAAAACTATTTTGTATTATATTTTTTTAATTTTTCATAAAAATACTAACAATTATGGATATTATATATTAAAAAATTTAATTAACTCAAATCTACAAAACAAATATTATAATGTATTATTCAAATATTCTTTAATAACATGGATAAATTTGGAAACATACATTTTATATATTTTAAATAATTTTTAAATTTTCTCTAAACCATCACATCACTCATAAATTTTAATAAATTATCTTCACAAATCCACTATAAATTCCCTCAATCCAAACAACAACCTCACATATCCTCTAAAATCTTCATATATCCACTTCATCAAATTTCCACAAAACTTCTCCCCAATTCAAACACATGAGATTTTGGAAGTGAGTGAAGTGAGAATTCAAATAATAATGATGTAAAGGAAATGATACTAATGGAAACATTTTGCAAAATAAAAAACTAAAAATGGAAACCTCTAATTAAAAAATATACTTCATTTAGAGAAATAAAAATATATTTAGTTTTTTAATAAAATTTAAATAAATTTATATCAATTAATTAAATTCACATAATATACTTAAAAAATGCTAAATAGACCATATATTATATCATTTTAATATTATTAACATTTGTTTTAATCTCATAAACTAAAAATGTCATTTCACAAAATTTAAAATTTAATTTTTTTAATTAAATAACAAAAAAATATTATTACCTATTAATAAGTGGATTTTAAGCCTAACTCAATCCTATAAATTCGGTTGGGATGAGGTTTGCATCCACTTATATAATATGAGAGACTCTAATCTCTACACCCGCTCACGTCGAGATTGTCAACTCGTGCGTGAGACTATATATTATGGGTGGTCTGATAGCGGTTCGCTAGCGGGTGACACGATAGACCCAACATAAACACTTGCTAGGATAGACTCAAAATGGCTCTGATACCATATTAAGAAGTAGACTTTAAACTACTATTTTCTTATATTACCATTTTATAATACTAAAAAACATATTTAACTCTAATCAAAATATTAAATATTGTCATCATCTGTGAATCTTCTCCCGCTACTTAAAATATCAGGTACTTTTATCCAGTGAAGTCTGAAAAAGAAATTATTTTCATCACGAATGAACTTGTACAATTTTTAAACTATTAATTCAACTTTTTATCCAACATATTAATCACTATTAGGACCATTAGTTTTCGATAATTTTATCATTTATAATTAAGAAATCTAATCTACATTTTATAAAACTAGTTAAACAAAAACGTTAATAACATAATTTTAATATTTATATGAACATGGTGCACGTTAGATGCATTTTCAGCACTAATTTTAGGATTTAAATTAAAGAAATAACATTGTAGATACAATTTTGAATAGTGAGAAATATTTTAATATTTCTGAAAGCATTATCTTTTTTATAATTTTTTTATTATGGAATCACTGTATCATGACAATCACAAGTCTTGAAGACAAAGCAAAACAATAGCTTTTTTCTCAAGGTTGCAACAACGACGTTTTTTTACAATTAATAAAAGAACCTGAGTGGCAAAAGTGCAAAAGTTAACTTTTGCACCATCATAGAACTTTTCTTTAAAGGGAACTTCGTTGGATGTTGAATATAATTTATATTCAATTCTTTCTCCATTTCTAAAATATGGTGCTATTAGTTTTTTATATGCAATAATTAAAATATATAAAAGAAATTTACAATGATTTATAAAATCTATTTAGATAGGCTTTTTTTTTTGGCATACATATAATATGTAATATGGTTGATATGATATCTGATTTAATATTAATATTCTCAGATCATTTAAAAAATTGAAGTTAAAGATATTTTAAATATATATTGTTTTTATTAAGACTTATTTTTAAAATAAAATTGTGATGAAATTTTAAATTTTTAAATAAATTATACTTACGGTGATTGATTTTAATGATATTATTTTAATAAATTATTAAATTTATTGAAATAATAATCAAATAAAATTAAAAAATATTAATATTAATATAAATAAAACTTTAACATAAATGATAATATTTTACTAGTTATTTTGATCTTTAGTTAAGTTTAGAGAATAAATACTTTTAATCATTATTATAGGATAGAAAGGTTTATGCATTTATTTCAAAATTGATATGGTTATTAGAGTAGTTGAAAGTTCCACTTTTTCATGTCTATTCAAAATTGACTTTGAAAACTCTCTATCTAATGTCAATTGTCATTGAAGTTTGCTATGATAAAACTAAAGTAGAAAATAATTTTTTTTAAAATAATTGTTTTTTGAAGAATTCTCCAATATGTAAAATGAAAATCACGGCACTCAAACAAACAATTCTATATTTAAAATTAAATATGCTCATAAATAAACAGATAGATGTATAAATATATTATCCAAACCTAAATAAAAGTTATAATCAAATATAAACTTCTATAAGATTTATCTAATTCTAACTTCTAAAAATTTGGTTGCCCACCTTATCCTAAGATCTTTCTTTATAAAAAGCTTTTTTTCTTTCTAAATACTTATCCATCTAAACTGAATTATGAATTTTATGTAGTTTCTATTCATTAATACATTGCTGATAAATATATATATATATATATATATATAATTTATTAAATAAATAATAAAACTTATCTTATTTGACACCAAAAATTTCTAATGTTGCTTACAATTATAATTATAAGTGTACATAATATAATAGTCACATCATAACTATCAAATTATCTATGGTACTAAAATCAAGTATTCTATATATATATATATATATATATATATTAATTAACTTTATACTACCCATTAAATTTAAAATAATGTACATAATAGAAATTAATTATTTTTATCATAATTTAATATGTGTTTCTGTTTTAATTTGTGTGTTTTTTATCTAATGTATTGTAAATATTTAAGATATGGTTGACAAGAGTATATTAGTGTAATTGAAGATAAATAGTTAGAAATATAATTAAAAAATATGTAATATAAATCCATTTATTATGTGTTTTAAGTCCATGTCCAACTTATAACTTGTTTTTACTAAAAAAGAGTATTGGCCTCAATGTGGTTTGCCTAGCAAGTCGAGTTGTAATTCCGAGATATGATCATCGAGTTTGTCAAAGACGATAAGGGGAGCGCCATCTACAAAAGATTTCCAATGCTTAAGTTAGTAAGAGCATAAGGAATTATAAGTATATAAGTGAGTATGAGAATTGGGTGAGTACTCCCTATTTGATTGATCTATATTTATAAACCTTTTTGGGCCTATGCTGAGGTGTGCGAAAGATATTTAAAATAAATAATAGATATGATTGATTATAAAATATTTTTCCTTCAATCAATTATTATTATATAAATATCTCAGTTATATGGTTGCATCTGGTTTGAATTGATTGTATCCAATTTTATTGGATTGTACTTTATTTGATTATATTTTATATTATTATTTGTATCTCCATATAACTGGAATACAGGTAGATACATAAGCCACCTAAGCTTGGAATCTGTAAAGAGGTATAAGTGAACTGATTTAAGGGATGAACGAGTTGTAATGTAACCCGTTTTGGTGTCTTATCATAGACAACTGCTGAGGTTGACGTTTGCACAACTCTCATAAAGTTGAGTTTGTTTAGCTTGACATTCTTTTCTAATAATAATTGGTAGAGAAAGAGATGTCAATCATATCACCTAATTCATCTTCATTTTCATTTGCAACATTGATGATTGTTTCTTGGAGAACCACAAACCACCGATCATTACACGATTCAATGACACAAAAGACTTTGTTTTGTTTGGTATGACATGATTAATGGTTCTTGCTTGTGACCTATATGATCAAATTGAACACTATTGTTGTTATTGACCCACTCATACTTTAATACAAGAACTTTAAAATTAGTATAATCTACCTCATATTTCTTAATTGACTCCAAACTTATGTATCACATTATTGTGTTTTTAGCCTTTGAACCAAAGAAATTCATAGATGTGTAGAAGGAGTACTTATTAATATCGTATTCACTGCAAGTGATCACGTTATGCTTTGGTCAATGTGCCAGTCACTTTAATGTATCAAAAGCTTGGTCATTATCAAAGATTTCTTCTTTAAATCAATTCAAAAGTTGTTGTTATGCTCTCCAAGCAACAATTATTTACTCATTTTTGGGTTAATAGTTTTCCACAAAGACTTTGTGAGCTTCTAAAGGAGAACCTAACCTTTGTTATTCATAATGAATAAATGTGGTTTTTACAAATCAACAACATCCTTATTTGCACTCTTATACCACAAGTAACCTTTACATGTATTATCATGACAACAAGGGAGCTTTCCTATTGGATGTGCTTTTGTTAGATACTCTACACAAAAGTCTATAATCTCTTCTGTAATATACCTTTCAACTATTGATGCTTAAGGTTGATATGAATTGTTTGCACATCCTTTCAAATTTTTTAGGTCTCACTCAATTAAGTACATCCATCTCAAATAAATGGGACCACACACAATCATATCTCTCTCATCAGATGGACATCAATGAACCATGATATCAAGAAATAAATGACCGAAAAAATCTCTTATTGGCTTAATAAGACTCCAGTGAACCTTTATTTGCGTTAGGTTTTAAAAAAAAAAACTAAGTTTTCCCCTAATGTAGTATATGATCAACCAATGTTGAATCTCAAAGATGCATATTGTTCGTTATATTTTCATTGCTCATGTTCTCTTTAAACAATTTAAAACTAGGAAAAGAGAAAAGAATTAAAAGTGAAATAAAGAGAACAAGTTGGGAATGTAAAACATAGTGAAGAATAGACCTTTTATAGACAACGTCTAGTAGATCATCTATCAACACATGAAAGAAAAAGAGCGTCTAAAAATATATTGTAGAAAAGAAAAATGGTTAAAATGTAAAGTGTGATAAAAGTAAATGACTAAAAATTAAAGTAAAAAAAAGTAAATCGTTGGAATGTAAATGACAGGAAATGTATCTTACAGGAAAAAAAAGTACAGAAACTTATAAATTGAGAATTTAAAACAAAGCATTGGAGGAAAAGTAAATTGCAATGGAGTTAAACTGAAATTAAAACAAATTGAATACATAAACTGGAAAAAAAAAGTGAATAAGCATAAACAAACGAAACTTGATATTAATTACAAAAGACAAAAGTGAAATTCAGTATTGGAACGAAAAATAGATGACAAAAATAATGGTTTAGTAATCTTCAACTTCAATTGCAAGAGACTAAAATTTAGATTCCTTATTATTGAATAAAATACAACCACTTGGTTTGTATGTTCATAGAAAACTACTTTCGATAAAATATATAGTTCCTAAAAGATTTTGAAGAAGAAAATACTAAAACAAAACATCCTTGTACATGATTTTTGATTCGCTATTACCCAATTCTAGAACTAAATTCATTTTGAAAGATAAAGTGCAAAATCTAAAAGGGTAGAGAGAATAAGAATAACTCGAAGAACTTGAATAAAACTCAAAACTTCAAAAGCTTAAATGAACTAAAAACAGAGAAAACTAAAAGCTAAACTAACTAAACTGCTTGTTATATAAGTATCTCTCGTTATATCCTCTTGTCTTATTATGCCTTAGCTAATATCTATTTGTAGAAGTTTTAAAGTTTTACAAATGGGTGGGTCTTGAATCAGGCCCACAATATCACTTCTAAAACTATATTAACTAACTTCAGCTTCCTCTTTAAGTGTTCTGTTGATCGTCTAATGTTAGTTGACAAAAGAACTTTGATCGTCTATTGCTTATTTTGCAAATTTTTGCTCTTTAAACTCAATTTCTTTTACTTTTCATAGTATAAATGTCTTCCTTCAAGCTCTTTATGTCAAAGTCCAGCTCAAAAATAATTTCTTCAATTGATCAAAGTACTTGTTAGACCGTTCAAGCAAAATATCAGTTGTTATGTCAAAATCCAGTTCAAAAATTGTTCGTACAATTGATCAAAGCACTTGTTTGGTTCAAGCAAAATATAAGTTATAAATATGATTTTTATGATGTTTTTGTGAAAATTCTAATATTTTAAAAAAAATACAAATTTGAACCCCGAAATACAATTAGCCTAGAAAAATATAACAATAAAAAATTATCACACTCGAACTTCATCTTCCAACTAACTTAGTCACTTATCTTATAATGACCTTGACACATATAGTATTAAAAAAAAATAGGAATGACAATGACATGTCTAATATGTTATGTCACTATATCATATGTAGTCATGGATAAGTTTGAATCACAATAAAACTTTAATCCAACTAACATAAATTTTTTATTAACCCAATACTCTTAAGATTAAAATTTTAAAAATATTTCTATATAACTTCAATATTCCATAAACACTAATATAAACTTTTTTTCAAAAAATATAACATGTAAGAGATAAATATATATTCTCTTACCTTCATGCTTTAAATGTAATTATATAGATATTTTTCTAACAAAGATATTGGGAAGCATTGATCTTATTATTTTATCTTGCTTTTACTGTAGAACAACGTGTCAATCGAACTATCACATGCATATATTCTCTCTATTTTTCGTAACTCAATCACATGCAGCTACAAACTAAAACAATAAAATAAAAATATACAATCTCAAAATTTGATAACTCTCCCCCCCAAATCTCTGGTTCATTAACCTTTACCATTTCTTATTCTAAAACATTCTACAGCATTACTAAAAAACTATTATCTTTTCAAATCTGTTGCTATTTTGGTACATATTAATTATAGTTTGGGACAAATCCTATTTCATTTTGAAAAATTGTCCCAAAAGCCTAATTTTCTCCTAGTCCAACGTAATGATTTTCCTCAAACTAAGCAAACAATGAAACATAAACTTTGTGGGCCTCTCATGTTCAACATGATTTCTGATTAATCTAAATAATGTCAGTTTACCTGTCCTCTCATGTCTTTTGAAAAAGTGATAGAGCTTTCACTTAATGCCATCGATGTGAACAGTGGCATGAATGCAGAAAGTTAGACAAATTATCCAAAACTACAAGTTTCATTAACTCACCGAAAGCTATGTTGTAGTATATAACAAGGTCCATGCAATGTTCATTAAGACAAAGTAAAATCGATTAGTCATTTTGCTTCTCAGAAAATTGCCTTTAGTTGTTCTCTTCCATCTTTACATCACAAATATATATATCACTTCTTTTTATGATAATTAATCATTACAAGATATATTAAATTTATAAATGATTAATTTTGATTGCAAAACTTGATTATTGATGAGTTTTTGAAAATTATCTTATCAACCCAACTAACTAGTTCAATCCAATTTGAAATTCAGTTTGATTTTGAAAGTAAACTCAGCATGTTTTCTAGTACATGTTTTCGACTAGAGATAAAAACAATCTATTGTATATAAGTAAGTGCAAACCTCAATCTCATGAGCCGAGTTTATGGGGTTGAGTTAAGTTTAAAGTCCAATTTGTAATATGGTATTAGAGTTATTTCGAGTCTATTCTAACGAGTGTTTGTGTTCAATGAGGTGAGATATGCACTCACTTATATACTATGAAAGACTCTAATCTCTAGTCGATGTGAGATCTCTAACATTAATAATTACATTTTTATAATAGAGGTATAATATGAAAATTTATCTAAAAAATTTATGATAAAATATAATTTTTTTTTAAAAGTTTGATACTTAATATTATACGTTTGATGCATATCAGGTACTCAAGAATAAGTTAATGTTATACTAACTACTAAGTTATATCTTATGATTGAATAGCACACCTTAATATATATATATATATATATATATATATAACATATATCAACCACTTATTTTATTATGTATGTTTTATTATCGTAACTATCTTAATTGACTTGAATATCAAATATCCTCATAACTAAACTTAAACATTTATTTCAAATCAAAACCAATAATAAACGAAGACTATTCAAACTTTAAAAGAATAAAAATCATAGATAAAGTTTAACTACGATTTTGTGGAACTTGTACCATCTTTATAAGAACAATACTTGATTTATTATGTTAAAATGTATATATTTTATTATAAAGTCAATATTTTGTAAGAATTTTTTTTATGAATTTATTTAATAAATGAACACGATCTGACCCAACTTATTAATTCTATTCCATTTAAAATAAATTTGAACGAAATTGAGTTGAATATAAATTCAATATATCGTTTAAGATACATTTGAGTTAGATTTTTGTTCATTTTAATCAGCGTTGAGATTATTTTAAAAGTATAAATTATGTATTAGTAACATAACTTTTAATAGACAACATTTTACATAGCATAAAAATGTATTTCTTTTAAAATATATATTATTAAATACAGCTTAATTCAAATTGTATAGTTACTTTATTTTTCAATTTCATTATATATGCTATATATATATATATATATATATATTTACCAACTCATGTAAAATTATTTAAGGTTTTGAACAAATGGGGACAATAATGAGCTTGGTTCTTATCCTTTCCTAATCATGTTTTTCTTTATAAAATTTGAATATAAGAACATGTTTAAAAGAATGAGACTAGGGTATGTTGGTATTAAACTTTGTTGGTTAAATATACATGACTTGTTTGTTTCTATTTGCATCCATTATAGAAGCAAATGGGTTATAGAAAGATCCACCACATTGTACTACTTAAAGGAGATTGATTTTGAATTGGACACTATTTTTAATCTCTTTAACAAGCATGACTAAGCTCTTCTACCAAACTTATGAACTAGAATAAGAATAAAAGAAGCAACACCAACCAAAAGAGCATAGCAATTTAGTGGAGAGTGGTGGTTGTGAAGTAATCTTAAGATTTATAAATAATGCTTTTGCTGCTTTTATATACAAACATGAGATTAAGGTAACAACTATGTGGGCTCTAATAAAGTTGTCCAATTCTTATAGTGGTGTCACAAATTTATGTCAAATAGTGCTCAATCATCCATGCACATAGTTTTGACTCCACAAACCCTAATATAATACCAAAATTTGGAGTAGGTCAACCCAATAATAGTGATGGTGTGTGCATGTCCTTATCCACATATTATTTGTATCATAATAGTATGTCATTAAAATTGTTTAGATAAAAATGATAATAAAAGATTTAAATAATAATAATAATAAATAAATAATTTAAAAATTACATTTTTTTCATTTGTACTCAATAAACGAAAACCTTAGTTATTCCTATCACTTTCTCTCTAATTTTTCATCAACCAAAAGAAAGAAAATTGCTTCTCTCCAGCCATGTTTAAACCACAGGGCATAATGGTTTTTTATTATGAGTAAGAGGAAGAAAATAATAGTATTATCACAATACTCGAAATAGATGCTTTGTTAGTTCAATGAACTTTCCCTTGTTAGAACCTTATCAGTGGAGTATGTGCCTTTCATTAATTAATTAACTAATTAAGAGAGTAAGCTAATATTATATTTTGCTTATCAGAGAAAAAAAAAAGTTCCACAGAAACACCGTGTAAGGAAAACTAGACAGATCTTTATAATTAAAAATGTCATCTTCATATATTTAATTAATAAAGAAAGTTGGTGTTTTAGAGAATTTTGCTAGAAAATAACTGAAGTGGATGAGGGAGAATCCAATAAGTGTACACATAATTATTAATTATATTATATTATAATTTAAATTATATATTAATTATGTTTTCATCAAAAGTATATTGAAATGTTTTCTTTCTTAGTTAATTTTGTGTGTGTCAAATAAATTTTCAGTGTGAAATAAGATGGTAAAATATTTCAAGTTCACTTATATCTTACGTGAATAAATATTATAAAATTATAATATAATTTATGTTAGAAAATTTATTTGTTACGTAAAAAAATAGACAACTCATTCTAATAGTTTCTTTTAAGTTTTTTAATAAATTTAAAGTTTGAATTAGAAAAAAAATTAATTTTATATTATAGTACAGTGACGAAAATAGATTTAATCCTAAAAAACTAATGATAACAAAGATTTTTAAAATAATTTGTTAAGAATTAAATTGAGTTTCTAGTTAATATGTCATTGTTAAGGTTGACATTATGAGGAGTGGAAGTTAGGAAGAAGAAATGAAGATGAAGATCTCAAAAAATCATGTGAAGACATTTTAAGGAACTTGTTTTGAAAAGGGACAAAACAAGGAAACCACGGGTCAAGTTATTACATCATGTGCTTGTGTAGCCCTGTTGACAAACTAAAACCTACTCACAATTTTCCAATCGTTACGTAATTTTAGCCTACAACTTCAAAGTGCTTACAAATTGGAATCAAAAGGCACTCTTCATGGTTACATGTAGAAGAAACCAATTATTATATTTGTATAAGAAATACACAAAATCAGATACTTAATTGTGATTTTCTTTTAGGTTTTAATAAAAATGGATTGTAAGACTATAATCATGTCTCTTTTGTATTTATAAAAGGGATAGTTGTATTAACATGTAACAATATGAAATAAGATATTCTTCTAACCATGTATATGGTCTCATTTACCAAATGCAACCTCACTTGTTATCCCATATTTACTAAAAAAAAATCAATAAAAAAATTAATTTTAGAAATAAAAAATAATTAGTTACTATATTGACTAAAACTAGTGTAGAAAACGCATATAACACTGGTTTTAGGAAACATATAACACTAGTTCTATTATCGATGTAGATCTCAACGATGTAAAATGTCAACGACATCTAACACCGATTCTAAAAAATAGTGTAACATATACCAAAATTTGAATAAAATATTAAAAAATATGTACTTCAGAAGGCACAAATAACATCGATTGTGGCTCCCAACCGGTGTTATATGTGGTCCAGAGTCACATACTAAACCCTAAACCCTAAACCCAATACCAAAGCGTCCAGCATATAAAAATTAAAACAACAATTCAAAAATTAAAATATAATACATTACATTTCAAACATAATACATTATAAAACACAATACACATTGCCGAGGGTCGATCACCCCCAAACTCAATACCAAGACGTTCAACATATAACAATTACCCAATTTAAAACATAATACATTATATTCTAAATACAATATAATAAAACTAATTATCTATATAAATAATTATAAACTAAATAATAATTAAAATTAAAATTAAACTTAAAATATTTAAAAGTAGAAAACTACCCTGGAGCGTGAATGTGAACGAAGTTGTGGCGACAAGGCAATGTGGCGGCGACAGAGGCAGCGACAACGGTGGCAAGAGCAGCAACAAGAGTGGCAACAAAATAGCATAGAAGTGTGAATGGAAGAATCCCATTCGGTGTGGATGCTCTCATGATGAAGAGAACGAAATAAGAGAGAAGCGTTGGGGGATATTTGGAGGCAGCGGCAGTGGCAGAAGCAAAATGACCTCTTGAGCAAGAAAACATAGAATATCGCCAATGAAGAGTGAGGGCGCGAGCCAAGAAAATAGGGTAAAAACATATATTACGTTGTTTATGAATAATAACTAATATAATATATCATTTTATTGACTTAAACTTTTTTTTTACTCTAAAATGACATATAACACTGGTTGGGGCAACCGGTGTTATATGTAATTTTTAAAACTTTTAAAACTCTTTTTTAATCTAGAAGTTACACATAACATCAGTTCCTCTATCTAACCGGTGTTATATGTAGTGCCTAGAGTTAAAATTTTCAATTTTTTAAACTCTGGGTCATATAGCACCGATTGTATAGAGGAACCAGTGTTATATGTCATTTGTACAAAAAAATAATTGTTTTTAATATGAAAATGACATATAACACCAATTCCTTTGTCCAAAGTTAAAATTTTTAAAAATCTTTTTTTTCTTTGAGCATGACATATTACACCAGTTGGATAACTCAACCGGTGTAATATGTACCAAATATTTACAAAAATGTCACCGCATTTTTGTTTACACTCATTCTCATTTAACCGACCTAATATGTCGTTGTAAAAAACGTTATTTGCACTAGTGTAAATTAGATATTAGTTTAGAGACTAAATAAATTATTGGTATCTAAAGTAGTTTCTATTGATAGTAAAATTTTAAATTAACAAACACAATGTCAAAATATTTTCTTAAATCTTGTTTTAGAAAATTTCTCATTAATTGGTTAAAGGTGACAAAATAATATGCAATTTAAAGATATTTAAGAAGAGAAATAATTAAACTTAAGGTTTTTATACTCGTTCTTCTATAAAAACAGACTGCGTCTAGTTTTTTTATCAACATAATCAAGCTTCATTAACTTGACTAGAGCTGCAAAATACAAGGCATACATTATTTTGACCTCAACCACTCTTGGTTCAAACTGAGTATTATTTGGACCATAACCATTCCTTCGTAAGATTTAGTATTATTTGGATTACCATCACTCTTGGCTAAAACGGATTAATATTTGGAATGCAAATAATACTTGTTAAGACCAATTATTATTTGGAACACAACCACTTATGATTAAGACTAGATATTCTTTGGAACACAGTCATTCCTTATTGAACAACTTTGGTTTTACAAAGAGTGTGATCTAGACGATCATAGGTTTGCTGACTAAAAATAGGGTGACACCAATTTTAGGTTGTTAAGGAACACAAACAATGTTCTTGCTTCACGTCTTACGCATAACAATTGCTTACAGAAGTGTTAAAAACATTAGCGTTGTTGTTGTGGTCGTCAACCTTTTTCTCTTTAAGGGTATCTCTTATATATAAAGTGTGAAAAATAGGTCAAAACACAACAAGATAAGGTTGAATTGGGTTTTGAGAAATTTGAAAAAATTTCACAAAGCTTCATATGATAGATGCTAACAAATGAAGTTTATACATGACACATGATTTCTCAAGCAGTTTTATGAAGGATTGCTTCTAATGAGGGGTCAAATGTTGTTAGAATGGATGACTTTAAACTAGAGGGGGTGAATTGTTTAAAGAAGATTTTCGCAAACTTTGGAATCAAGAATGAATTTATCTCAGGAAACAATTGATAAGAAATTCAGTTTACCAAAAAACAGCAAACAAAATAACAGTACCAGAAAAACAATCAATTGTTTCACAGAAACAATCGGTTGTTTATACCAGTAAACAACAAACAAAACTGAATTTAAAGAGATATGGATAGAGAGATTGCACATAGATGTTTATACTGGTTCACTCCAAACCCAGAGCTACATCCAGTCTTCTTAGAAACCTTGAGGAAATCCACTAAGCAATCACAACTTGATCACTTACACAACAACCAAGAGAATGACCTTGAACACCTCAAGACACACACTCTCCTTGGCCAACACACCAACACCAAGATTGCTGATCTTG
>Ga0123342_1006202_pt1 | contig 16741 bp, 9 predicted proteins | sample Turbeawhitnodule_FD_89960 | JGI IMG/M metagenome (GOLD analysis project Ga0123342, IMG submission 89960) | Root nodule microbial communities of legume samples collected from Mexico - Turtle bean Mexico white nodule | ecosystem: Host-associated > Plants > Roots > Nodule | place: Mexico: Nepantla... | reverse complement strand
TATTCCTAGTTTATAGCTTCCAGTAATTGTAATTATTATATATATGATTGAGTGAATCAAAATGAATAAGATCAGTTTTGCAATTTTGTGCAATTACGTTCAATCAGTTGCTACAACCTTTTGCCTTCTCTTATTTCCTTCAATTAGTTCCTACAATAACCTCATGGTCGCCTTCCGTGCGAAGGCCCTCGAGAGAGGCCGAGGCAGGGGCAGCCTCGAGACGATTGCGGCTGGCAACCCGTTCGACCTCTGATGTTGGCCCTTCCACCGCTGTTGACAGGGACAGGAAAAGGAGAAGGGATGCGAGCAACATCGCGACCACCACCCGATCCACATGCGGCATTCGACTCCTCCGCAACCTCCTTCTCCAATTAGAGTTCTCTTCACCGGTCAGTGACATTGTCGATCCTTCTGTTGTTGTCGTTTAAGCCCTAGACTTCGATGGTCCCCTTATCTCTACTAAGGGGTGATTTACAATTCTCGAGGGCGTATAAGTTAGTATGCCTCCTACCACCAATTTAACACTATTTTTATTTTTTATTTTTTATTTTTTAATTAAAAAACTATTTTATTATTTCTTAAATGAATCAACTAATTATTTCTTAAAACAATTGTTAAATATTTCACAACTCGCTCAAATTATTCCATGTTTCAAATTAAAAAAGATAACTATTTTTTCTACATATTATTTTCTTAATCAACTAAACATCTTAATAAGAATAACAAAAATACTAATTAAGTTGAAGTCGTACACACAAAGCTTAGTGTAAAACTTCTATAATTATAATCATCACTACATGCACAACTTTAACTGTATAAATTTTATATTAATGTCGTACTATGTATGTATGAAAACATTGTATAAATTTTACATTCAAATCTTACTTTACATTTATTCAGCTTTCTTGGTTTTGCATAGTCATTCTAGGAGTGAAAAACTTTATGACTATTGCATGGTTTCATGTTACACCAAAGTTGTGGTATGAGAATAAGATTTCAGTTCAAAAGAATTTCTAAATCGAAAATTGTAGAGTTAGAACACGACTTCTATTTTATGAAATTATTTTAGTAAAATACGACTTATCCAAATAATTAAAATTTAAATGTTTTTTTGTCCATTTCAATAAATAAAGGGTAAAATTAAGCCTAAATTCCTTTTAGGAAAAAATTCATGATATATAGAAAATAATAATATTCTCATATTTTCATATTAACCCCTTTACTACACACGTTCTAAATTAGGGTTTTTAATGTTTTCTACCATATATTTTTAACTAGAATATTGTCAAGTATGTATTCGTTAATTTCATTCAAAGATTAATATGTAGCAGACAGTGAAGATAATTGTTTTATATTTTCAATATTTCTTGCTCAAGACAAAACTTTAAAATCTGAAAATATTTTTTAATTAAAATAAAAGTAAAACGTGAAAACATAAAACATGTTTAATGTTTAGAGGCATGAGTTCCTAAACTTTTAAACTAAATTTTGGGTGGAAGATTCACATTCTTAAAATAACAGATGTATTTTTTATTTGATTAAAATTTATTTACTTTTCTTTGTTCGATCACCATTCATCACCTTTAACTATTGACCATCTAGACAAAATGCAACTTTGTTTAAAAGTCAAGCTTTATCATCTTTTACCAACCCTAGAATGCTTGGTGGTTAATCCAATGGCTGAAACAGAAGATTGATGCTTCACAAACAAAGCACCATTGTTTTACCCTTTAATCAAAGATGACAAAACTATGTTCACCCACCCATTAGATGGAAACATATCTTTTATATTTACCAACTATGAAATACCAACTTCATATAATTTTTCTTAGTTTTAAAGTTTTCTTATATAATTAACTAACTTAAAAATAAAATTCTAAAAAACCATGTCCCTTAATAGTTAAAACAACTAATTAAGTTGTATGGAAACTAATAATCTCACAAAAAAGTGTCATCAATTATGATATTTATAATTTAAGTTTCTTTTCTATTTCGTTTTAAACGTGGTGAAAAGTCTTGTAACATTTATAATATCTTAATTTAATAGTGCTTTAATATATTTTTAAAATTGAAAATTGAACAAAATTCCAGATAATTAAAAACCAAGATTAAATGTGTAAACAATTCAAGGGTTTATAAAATGTTGAATAGTTAGAATTAAAGGAATGAAACTGTGGAAAATTGAAGAGAAGAAAATTATAAGAACTAAAACTATGACTGATAAGAAACATGGTGGTATTTCTGAGGTGTGAGTATAAATAAGAATGAATCATAGCAATGTTTAAACAAGACCCTTCACAGTGATAGTAAGAGAAGTCTGAAAAAAGAAGAAAGAAGGTAAGAATGGGGCACAAGAACAGAGTTTTCTTGGCACTGATTGCTGCCATGATTGCAAAGGAGGTGTTTGCAGCACAACATGTAGTTGGTGGAAGCCAAGGCTGGGATCAATCCACAGACTTTAATTCATGGACTTCAGGCCAAACATTCAAGGTTGGAGATAAACTTGGTATGTTCCTTTTACATTACTACTAGGGTTTCATCCATGAGATGCATGAGTTTCTTTACATTTACACAACTTTAATATTTATAATCATCATTTAAATATGTGTTTACTTAAATAAAATTAAGTTTTTGTAAAATATTTATATTATTAAGTATCATTGTTTTAAAATTTGAGATATTGTCTTTAAAATTGGAATAGATTATGAGTTAGTTAATTAAAATAAAAGTAGACTTTAAATTTTCTGATGAAATAAATTTTGAAAATACATTAAGCATACTCTATGTTAAATATGGATGTACTTTTAATTATCTATAACATATGTTAAATTTTGTTATGAATTTTATATATTTTTTGTTTGTTATTTTGAGAGAAGAATAAATTTATAGTACTATAACTACGAATAAGACGATTTATTAAAAAAAATTATTAAATAAAAATTAATTTTTAGAGACCGAAAGAAAATTATTAGTGGATTGTGTTATTTGTTTTTTAAGTTTTATAAACAGCTTTCATGATTTATTTATTGGTAAGCATTTATGTAATAAAAAAATGTTTTATTATTTTTAACTTTTTATTTTTTAATTAGTTAATTTATGTATTTTAATATTATTATTCAACGACTGAATTTAAGAAAAAAAAAGTATAAATTTTTGAATGCATCAATGTTGAGATTTTGCTTCAGTTTTATAATTTTTAAAAATAATACCAAATCGAGGTATTCACAGGTCATAATTAATAGGTTACCTAGAATTTATTTTGCATTTTTTTATTAACATATACAAAATAGATTTATTTTTTTTACATTTCATTAAAATTAATTTCATGTTCGATATTAGAATAGAGTGCCATATTATTATGATAATTTACTTTTAAATAATAAAAATTATTAATAGCATAATAAGCCACTCTTATTTATAGTCAAATTGTATGGATTCTCATAAGAACATAAATGAAGTTCAATTTGATACCTTCGTATTCAAAACCATTAATTAATTATAATAAGTAATAACATCAACACTAAAATTATAGGAATTACAATGAAAGACCAAATAATATTTGAGTAAATTAAAATTTTCATCATTGATTAATAACTTCAACAACAAAAATTCTTCTTTGGCACAATATTCTTCTTCATTTGATTGTATGGAAAAGTAAAAGATTACTTTTCATATTTTGTGGCTTGAAAGTATATTAAAAATTTGTTTCTTCCTTAGTTAGAGAGCCACTGGATGAAAAATTTAAATTTCCTTCCTTATTTTATATACGTGCAACATTTCTTATAGTAATAATATAATTGATTTTTAATGAAAAATATAAAATATTACAAAATAAAAATATTTTGCGTGATTGTACCATAGTTAAAAAAATATAGACCACTTCAATTTACCTTTACTAATTAAATATTTTATTTCCTTGAATATTAATTTATAATATTACCTTAGGATATTTTAATTTCTAATTACCTTTCTTCTTTGCTTATTTACAGCTTGGTGTATCCAAATTGAACAAATAAATAATTATATTTTAACAATTTATTTCTTTAAATTTAAATTATTCATTTATTATTCTTAAAAAAGTCTATACAACATAACTTAAATAGGAGATAAATTATATAATATATATATATATAAATATTTATACAATATTCTATCTCTTATACAAGAATTATCACAATTTTAAAAAAATTGTTAATTATATGAAATTAAAATCAGCCTTAAACCCTGTATATAGTATCAAAATTGTTAAAATACTTTACTTATAAAAAATATATATTAATAACATTGATATGGGTAATTTAAGTCTCGATTAATTACAATTAAAATTATTAATTCATTCTTTCTTTGGTGCTAAAAAAAATTCTATTATGTTTACTACCATATGATATAAAGTTGAAATTTCAAAATATATTTTAATTTTTTTTTTATATTTACATATACAATTATAATTGAAATGCGGACATTGAATTATCATTAAAATAACTATTATAACGATCACTATTATAATTATACTTCTTACAATAATTTTTATTATTATTGTTATAATTACTACTACTAACATGATTATATTCTCAATGACAATAATTATATAAGGTGACTGTAATAACCACTGTAATCACAATAGCAATAATAATAAATTATAATCCTAGTAATAATTTGATAACAACTATAATAATGATTATAATAATAATGATGATATCATAATTATGATTACTATTTGATCTTATCCATAAATCATTGTCCAAAGCCTATATCAGTACCTTTTTGTTAAATAATATATTTTCATTACATTAAAGATTTCCTCTTCTCAAATCAAGGTTTCTTAGAAAATGGGTAATGGCTTCCACAATATGAAGATTTTTAAAAAAAATGATATTGTAATTGTAGTTATATCAACCCATTTATCCACAATTTTCAGATATATTAATTATTGCAACAAAATTGTGATTGCCACTACTGTCATAATTTAAAATTTGGTCTAAAAGCTACAATTGACAAAATTGAAAATCTTGAAGTTGTGTTGATAAAATTGATGAATATGGCATTGCAATTATTATTATAATTTTTTATTTCTTTTTGCAGTTTTCAAGTACAGTTCTTTGCATAGTGTGGTTGAACTGGGAAAAGAGAGTGCCTACAAGAATTGTGATATTAGCAGTCCAATCCAATCCTTGAGTAATGGCAATGATGTTGTGAAATTGGACAAACCAGGTACAAGGTACTTCACTTGTGGTACCTTGGGCCACTGTAGTCAAGGGATGAAGATGAAAATTACCATTGTTAAAGGGAATGCTCCTTCTCCTGCATCATCACCATCATCATTAACATCACCATCTCCCTCATCATCATCATCTTCCTTATCATCACCATCTTCTTCTTCTGCTACCACTGACACTGATACATCTTCAGGCTCACACTGCTTCACCTCTTTTATGTTCATTGTTGCATTATCTCTCACTGTAATGGTATCCTTGTTCTAATTGATTAAAATAAAGTTAGGTTTATGAATGTGACAAGTATGTCACTTGGGGGTATGATGTCATGGAAATTTCAATTCACCTCCTTGTATTCACCTAATTTGAATCAAAATTAGTCCCTTGTGGAAACATAAAATGGGACATGCATATGCCTTCTATGTAGTATTAAAAGTACACCCATATGAATAATATTTTTCCTTGTGTCTTATAATCACTTTTCTTAATTTTGTATAATGTAAATTCCACTTTCTTTTCATAAAATATGGAAAATTATAATGTAAACAAGATTATTAAAGACAATTTTTTATACATCATCAAATTAATCTCATCCACAAAGTTTTGATATATCATTGACTCACTACCAGAAAACAAAGATTTAGCGTGTGTCAGAAACGAACGCAAAATGCAAAAAATGGACGCATAAACGTTGGATTTTCGTTGGCCACAGTTCCGATAAAAAAATCTTGGAAGCAAATGAAAAATAGTGTGGACCAACGAATTGGATGCATGTTGCATGGGCCAAACCTACACAAAATGGATACAAATTGCATAATCTTAGTGAACAAATATGCGACTACTTATGCGTTCACATAAAGGATGAAATAAAAACTTGGACAAACTTTTCTTCTAGACTCGAGCCGCTGAAGATAATTTTTCTTGGGTCTTCGAATCTTGATTTTTTAGACAATCCCAAGAAATCTTAAATCTCACCCTAAATTTGAGCCCATTCAGCAAAGGAAAGAAAAAGAAAAAAAAAGTGTCAGAAAATGCAAAAGAAGCAAAAGAAACAAAAAGTAAAAAAATATCAAACACTTGCGAATCACTCAACACGAAGCGTATGCACTAAGCACAACGAAGAAACACCAACACGCTAGAGCACAAACCAACAACACCCAACAAAACAACCTGCAATAAATAAAAACCAAAAAAAGAAAAAAACCAACCACAGAGAAATCAGACTAGGATGGTAGAGAACAAAGAAAAATAACCAACAACACTCAAAGGAAGCAAATCAAAACCGAACAACCACTAAGGAGATCTTGGAGAGAATCTTGAAGTACTTTTTCAAAAACTTTCTAAACTTTCAATTCAAATCATTTAATTATATTTGTATAAAAGAAGGGTTAACAAAACTTTATAAATGTAGTTATTTATATATTTTAAACTAGTAATAATAGTTAATAAAATAAAAACATTGTGAAAAGTAAATATGTTTTTCCAAAACAAAATTCTTTTTTATAATAAAACTATAAAATAGAAAAAATATTTAAGAAAACAAAAAAAATGGTATTATTTTTATAATAAGAATTATAAAAAATCTGTGAAAAACAAAATAATATTATCTAATTATAAAATTTAAATAATTTTCTTAATAATTTTTTAATTATATATATATATACATACATATATATATATATATATATATATATATGTGTGTGTGTGTGAAAGAAAACGAAGGCTATGCCTGTAGACCACTTAATAATTCCGTCTCTAACAAATATTGCTTGGTTTGATGATTGACAGAAAACAAAAAATACTAAAATTTCCAATTCTTAGTATAAAAAAAAGTAAATAACCTTTGGCCTTACTTATCATCACAAAACAGACTGGACAAATCTTGTTTGAATATAGTGATTTTAAGTTTAATTTAAAGTGTTCACTTGTATATTATAAATTTATTTTATCTTTCATTATTATATAAGATGTAAATAAATAAATAAAGGAAAGTGGAAAAATCTTATTACAGTATCTGAATTGGAAAAAGAAAAATTACCATTAATATTACCATTAATGTTATTTAACAAGGGAAGACGATTTGATTTGATTACTAAATAAAAACCTGTGGGGGCAAAAATAGGAAAATTTGAATATGGTTTACATCAATGTTGTATCTTGTCCTTCTCCACGCATGACCAAATAAGGCAAAAATGAGGCTTCTTGCTGAATAGAGAGAATTGTCCCAATAAAGCTGCTTGTCCATTCATTGATATTTGATAAGAAAGCTTCACTTTCTCTTTGATTTTGTCAAGTGAGGAAACACTGTCAGAATGTTGTATGCCAGCAGATCCTGCCTTGTCAAGATCCCAATCACAGGAGACACCTATAAGGAGAACAAGTTTAAGGTTAATCACATATGACTATTTTACATAACTACACATTAATCTTAGATTCTCTTTTTGGTTAAATATGTGTTCTTCTATGTAAAATGAAGTATAAACTTTTGTGAAAAACAAAGAACAAGGTTAACACAATCCCATTTCAGAGGCAAAAAGAGAATTTATGTTGAAGGTCTAAACACTAACATTGTCATACTTAAACTTTAATGTTAGAATGGAAGTAATGTTCATTATGTGATTAATAAACTCACCCCAGATGCTTGATACTTTGGCACAACAAGCATATGGCGAAGTCCTACTTGTCTGAAGAGAACCAAGGCTTTTGCTACTGACATACTCTCCAGCACTGTAAAGGGAGTTGTATTGGTGAGAGGGTGAAGATCAACAAACATCTCCATTTCTTCTTTAGTCACGGCCACATCTTCAATGTTCCCTTCTCTCTCAGCCAGCTCTACCCATGTAAATTTCTCTCTCACTTCCCAGTCCTCAGTTCTCCTTTTCTCCTTCAAGAACCACTTCTTCTTAAGCACTTGAATAAGGTGTGCTCTCAGAATGATTCCATGCAGTTCTGTAGCCTCACTGGCCACTCCTATTGTTGGCACCACTCCACAATCCATGACAGGAAAACCATTATGTGTAGTGTTTTTCAAGGCATTGACTATATTGGCTACCTTTTCTACTCCTTTGAAGCTAATCACTGCTGGCTTCACATCAACAAGCTCTCCCACAGTGAGGTTTCTCATCCATGGCTCAGGGTTTGCATCCATGAAAGGGAGGCCTTTCAAGTGCAGTATGATGTCATAGATGCTTGGGTTGAAGCTGTCTCCAACAGTTTTAGCTATGAGGAGAACAATCATGGTTATTGGTAGTAGGAGAAGGTTGTTGGTTAGTTCAAGGAAGATCACACAAAGGGACACAGTCATTCTCATAGATCCAGCCATTAGTGAGGCTGCACCAAGGACTGCAAACAGCCCTTGATCAATGTTTGTATAAGGTCTCATGAGGATTCCAAGAAGCCTGCCATAGCCGGACCCCATGAGAATGATTGGTAGGAAGAGCCCTGATGGCACAGCAATTCCAAAGGTGATTAGTCCTAGTATGCAATAGAGAGCAAAGAAAATTAGGATGGAGGATGGTTGGTACTCAAGAGGAGTGTTGGTTGAGAATATGTTTCTCACAGCATCATCATTGGTGGTCAGAAGCAGAGTAGCAAGATCATTGTAGTAGCCATTTGGGCAGTTGAATTGTTTGAAGTTTCCAGAACGCCCGTTGGTGGGGCACACTTCTGAAAGGGAAGAATCACAAGGGGTGCATTTTGCTAGGAATGGGAGACAATATTGGCATATTGATGTGACCATTGCAACTGAAAGACTGAGGAGAAGCTTGTATATTTTTCCTTTCCTGCAAAAATCCAAAGTGCTTGACTCACTACTATTTAACAGTCAAATAATCTGATACTAAATTTGGATTCTGCTAATTGGAAGTTTCATCTTAATTGGTAGATTACTTAACGTTCTAAGTTTTCTTAACACTTTATTTCACTAAAAAGAGATGAACTCAAGATTTACAAGGAGATTAAGGAGACTAATCTCCTTGTAACTCAAACCATCAAACTACTTCTAAGTTATAGCTTTGTTAATTTTATTTACAGCTGCTTTATATTCTTTTGGATTATATGGTGTACTATTTGACAGAAACAAGAGGACAGATTGAGATTAGAGAAGGTTGCTTACTGGTTGATGAGATTGTAGAGACGGAGGACTTTATGCAGAAGGTAGTTGTAAAGGCTTCCCAATACCCCACCAAGTACTCCAATGATAACAACAGGGATGACATCCATTACATTGTAGGTCACAGAGACATCACTCACATCAAACATGATTAGCCCCCCTTCACCAAAAAGACCACATTTTCCTTTATGGCAAAGTTCAATGGTGGCCCTTAGCACTACCACAACCACAGCTGTGCTGAAGAAAGTTCTCCAGAGGAGAGCACTTCTCCACCAAGTTGCCACCTCCTCAAGAGAAAATAGAACTCCACCCACAGGTGCCCTGAAAGCTGCACACACCCCTGAAGAAGCACCACAGGTGATGAGATCGCGACGGTCACGATCATTGTTGAAATACCTCAGCCAGCGCCATTTGATCCTATAATTGTCAGGGCCACCTTGGCCAAGTATGGAAGCAATGCAGCTACCAATGTGTACCAAGGGCCCCTCTTTTCCTAAATCTAGGCCTGCAGATACAGCTCCAATGCTTCCAATTATCTACACCAGCAAATATATTGGTTATGCAATGACAATTTTTATGTGAAAAGATCTATATTATTTGCAGCTCTGCATTATAGCAGTGCAATTGAGATCATATGATGCCATGTTCTTCTATCAATAATGATACATTTGTTTTTGTTGGATGAGACATACTAACTTGACTTGGCATATCTATAAGTTGTAAAGAGAATACTATTATTGACCCAACAACATCATTATTAAATTCATTCATCTTAGAAAATTCCAAGTGGTAAGGTTTGAAATCCATAATGCTTTGCTATTATAAGAAACAATTCCAGAATTCAGTGGTGCCATTAAGGAAATATTAAATTGTACTCATCTCTTTGTTTTTCAGATTTCACTAGATACTCCTCCTCTTTTGGACCTATAGAAAACTTTATAGAGAACACTACAGTAACATAATGGTAATCATTGAAAAATTAACGATGAAAGAAAGTAATCCAAGATCAAGTAGGGACAGTTGAAGTAGCTTTATTTTTTTTCCCTGATGAGCCTATTTCCTAACCCTCCAAAAAAAAACTGTCAAAACAAGGAAGCCTTGTATATAAATTTTCACCTTCTTTGATGTGATGAGTTAATCAGAAGTAAAATGGTTGAGGCAGTGCAGCATTTAACATAAACAAACTTTTACCTTAACAAACAATGTTGTGGCACCATACATGTTGGGAGTATCAACCCCATTAAGATAAGCTTTGATTTCGGGTATTCCAGGTCCAGCAGCTGTGGGTGCAAAACACACACACAGAATAGAAGCAACAAATGTCAAAATGAAATTAGCTCCAGTGAAATATAGGAAACCTGTCAAGTACCTGCACCATATATCATATATTCATAGTCATTCACAGTTTTCACACAATTCATATAACAAAAATCTCACACGCAATTCTTTAATGCAAAACTTTGTTAAGAAAATTGTCAAAATAAACTTCTTGATTAAAGAACAATTTTGTAACTTTTATCTTATCCTGTTCTTTGTTTCAAACTATAAAACCTGTAAGATACCAAGGAAGCTGGATATATTGCAAATTTTTTTCTCTTCAGGGAAAAGGAAAGATATTTTTTTATTACTAGAGAGAATAGAAGGTGAGACAGGGTTGATCTGACCTTTCGTTTTGGATAAAGTTGACAACAGCAAGAAGCTTGTACCCTGCAATGTTCTCAACAGACAGATTGATCAAAGTGGCTATGATACCAGTGAGAAGTCCAACAAGGAAGGCAAGACTCCATTTCCAGAATATGTACTGCAACACTTGAGCTCTTGATCTGCTCCTCCAATCTTGTTTGAACAGGTCATTCTCATTGATCCTGCATAGAGAGCCCCTCTTCAAAATGAGTAAACTTTTTGGTGGGAAGACACAAATTAACATTTATACATGATAATTGAGCATGATGGTGTCTTATTCTGGTTTCTTACTCATAGTCCAAGCTTTCTATGTAGGAAACTTTTGCTCCAACAAGAGCAAGTGGATTGGAAGACAATGTCCTGTTCCTCTTGAGCAGTGGCTCATTCAGTGGATTGCTTTCTGGATCCCTTTCTTCAACCTCTTCCACCATGGTGTCATTCATTGATGTGCTTCCTTTAAGCAGACTAGATTCCTCACTCATTGGAACAACACACCAAACAGTTGAGGTACAGAAACTGATCAATATCTAGAGTTGACACCCTTAGAGAAAGATGTTTTGGATTGGAACAAAGTGCTCCAACTAGCCTTTAAATGTAAAAACAATTCAAAGTATTGATCATTTGTTTAAACTATGACATATATTATGCAAGATTGACAAAGTAAAACTAGTGGACCCCTCATTAGATAAGGTTATTATTTTTGCTGTGGTTAGCATGTATGATTATCTTTTAACTTTCTAAACACACAAAAATGTCAAACTTAATAAGAAATTGTCACATGATAAATCTGTTAATTTTTAGTGATAATTAAGATAAAGATTTTGTTATTAATTTAGAGTTGGCAAACCATACTTGCAAATTTAACTTCAATAATTGTAGGAGTAACTGTTACTACACATGTTTACAAAATTGTTCTTAAATCATAGGAATGGAAAGCGGGGACTCGTGGCTGTTATCTTTCTGTGTGTTGTCTATTTATGTCTTTGTCTCACCAATAATTCATTGTGCAATGAGAACATGACATATTTTTTATAATATGATTTTCTATTTATTTAGGACCAGTTGGCATGAGTTAATGGCACATGGTAGGCATGGATTTAAGGTATGATTGAGACTGATATTTAGGTACCTAAAGAAGCTTTCACATTTCATGTTACTTTAGATTTATTTCACAAACATTAAGAACTTTTTCTAACAAAATATAAGAAATAAAATTGACTTTTTCATGAAAGGTTAAATTTGTTTTTTTTCTAATTATGACACCCAACATCAACAATAAATGATACATCATGTTAAAATTAATTTATTAACAAAAATAAATTTTTTTATCAACAATAAAAAATGAATAAATATAAGTCACTTTAAGGTTGTCCAACCCTTATACATAATTACAACCTTAACTATTCCGAGTAGACATTGTCCCATGTATGCCTATCCAGAACACTCCTAGCTTAATCCAAAGAAAGTCACTTGAAACAAACAATCATATGTCTTAAATGAATACATCGTATGATCATCTCCATACAAACTATCGGATCTATGCATCAATCAGAAAATGAGAAATGCGTAGACTGTGACTTGGATGTAACTCAATATTAAGTTTTTAATTGGACCAATTTAAAAGCTTCCAATACATCTACTACTCTCCCTTTAAAGATTACTCTATTTTTGTATTTCCAAATCTCGTTAACTATTGCAATCCAAATCCCTCCCCAAACTTCATTCAAAGAAGTTGGTGTGTTGCTCATTATTTAACCTAATTTAAAATTAAAAAGAATAATTTTGAAGTAAACAATTTAATATACAGTTTTTAATATCCTGAAAGTTAAATTTTTTTCAAAGATTTTAATGTAGAAGGTCCTCCATAGGGTTTGAATGTAAAAGTTTGTTAAAGTGTAACTGCTCCAAAAGAAAACTGTTCTCAAACCTACTTCATAATTGTTAATTAAGTAACCATGTTTTGTACGTAAAGACTCACAATTCATGGCTAATTAATTATGTATATATTTTCTGTCAAAAAATCAATTGGATCATCAAATATATTTTTGATGTTTGCAATTAATATTGAAATAGTTATAACTTCTTAGTTTTTCTTTAAAAATAAATCTATTTTCTAAGTAATCAAATTTCATATTTTCATTCCAACTTTCATTTGATTAAAACTATAATATATAATTTGTTGTGAGAATTTTGGGAAACTTCTACGACATCCCAGCGAATCATCTTTACAAGTCAGCGAAATTATGATCACGTGACGCACGTGTGATAATCTTTTAGTTATTAGGTTTGGTTGATGTTATGTTTTTCAATTTTTATGCTATCCATAAAGCCTTTAACATTTCATCACACTTTTTGTTAAGAGTCCTCAAATCGCCACCTTACATATCATTTTTTTTAAAATAATTTTCGTATCTTCTTTTCAACTAATCGAATTCAAAAATATTAAGTACAAGTACTTTTTTTTTCATTTGCTTTTATCGTGTTTCTTATTATATGTTTCTTTATTTTTATCACATTATTTATTATATATTTTCATTTTTTTTTATATTTATTCTTCTCTATATCTCTTATCTCGACTCTTATGTAAGATTATATTGAAGATACCAGACATACCAATAAACATTTAAATAGATGAGTTATTATTATCATAAAAAAAAAATATTATTATTAAATTCAATATATTTATTAAAATCAATGAAGATGAATATTTCTTGTCTGATATGGTGCATCAAATGAAGCACACGTAATCGCACATAATCACAATGAAGAAATGGAGGTTCTGATGAACCCTAATTGCAAATGATAAAAAAACAATTACTTAAGCATAAAAGAGAGAAAAACATAAAAAAGAAAATACAAAAGAAATTCTTATTTACTTGTGTATTAGAGAGTAAAATACATATTGTATATATAAGAAAAAAGACTAAGACCTAACTGAAAAAAAAAGGAAAATTGAGCTAAACAAACAAATCCCAATAACTTAAAACAGAAAAACTAAATATGTTAACAAATTTTATTAAAATTAGTTTTACATTTTGAAACTTAACTATAATTTATTTCACGAATTTTATTATTATTGTTTCTCTTGTTTTTAAATTTTTACGTATTTTATTATTAATAGAAAATATATATTATTTTGCAAACGTTTGACATAAAATGTCGGTCAAGTTATAAAGACACATCAACACTTTGTTACCCGTATAAAATATGTGAAAACTAAAAAAGAATAATAAAATATATAGGAAAAAAAGTTTAAGGGATAAAATTTGTAAAGTAATCAATTACATATGAAAATTAAAACATATAATTAAACATTGTAGTACTTGTTACCATTTATTGACAACTATAATTTCTCACACTTTCACATTCTATTCAATAAATCCTTTATTTTTTTTATTTTGATAAATTTATTAATTAATAAAATATCACATCAATTAACTATAAATATAAATGATCGTTCACATATAATCTCATATTATAAATTGATTTTATAAAGTTGATTTAAATTTAAAATTTAATTTCTAATACATGTTTATGAGAGTAATTAGTGTAGAGATGACTAATGAGAAAAATCAAAGAGACAAACTCATGAAAACATGTTACATGAGCCAACTAATTTATTGGTTGTGGGGTATATACATATATTGGGGTGGCAAAAAGCTTGAGAAAAGTCAAAAGAAGCTAAGTAGGGAACGTAGTGGGTTAAGACAAGAAAACTAAAGAAACGTGAGCACCTAGATAAAGGAAAAGGTAATTGATCCCTTTTTTAATTAATAAAATAGATGCAAATTCCTTTTGTGTGTTTCTGGTTTATTGGAAAAGAAAAAAAGAAAAAAAAACTATTATTTATTGAATTTTGGAAATTAATATATTCTCTTTGGTACATCCGTGTGATTTATCGCATTCTTTTTAAGAACATTGAAAACATCAATTTTTTCCACTATAAGTTAAAATTCTTTCTTAGATTTGGATTCATCGTAGAAGTTACGTTCACTAGGGGTTATGAATAGTTTGACGACTAGTTGTGCAAAGAAAAATATTTGGAGTTGTGGATTCTTAATGATAAAGCTTGAATAATTGATGCATGATTACTTCTTGAAGATTTTTCATACTTAAATTAGTAAAATCACAATAATAATAATAATAATAATAATAGGAGAGTGAAAATCTTTTTACCTTTTCAAGTGATTGTGCTTTATTTAATATTAAGTGGTTGAGTTGGTTTTGGTTTTGATAATATCGTAATAATTAGAATTTCTATTTCAAGATACTTAAAATGGGTAGGTACACAAGTTTTTTAAACTTAGAAGTTAATTAGACAATTATTTGAGCACGAAGATAATTAGTTTTTCTTGTTATGGCATTAACGTATTTTGTATTAAGTTTTTGCAATAGTTATTAATTAGACAATTTATGTTATATGGGGTTGCAACAATTTTGTATGTTTAATGTGTTTTAAACATAAGGATTTTATTTTGTTGAGAATATAATTAATGATAAACCTTTGTATTTATGGATAATAATTATAAAAATTATTTTTAATCCTTGTCTTTAAAAGTAATCAAGAACATGATGATGTTATTTAGAGTCCTTTAAAAATGATTTTCAGAAATATAATAACATCATAATACTTGGATAGTAAATGCTTGATTTCTCTAAACATGTTCTTTAAGATGTGATGTTTGGGTAGAGATCTATTGTTTTACATTAAATACAATGAATGCTCTTATTTAAAGGCGTAATGTCTTCCATTTTTGTACGTTGTCCTTTTGTCTCAAAATTTATACTAGAATTTGAGTTTTTCTCTTCTTTGTATTTTTTATTATTACATTTTTTTCAAGGTATATTTCTTTCCATCATGTCTTTCCTTCTTCATTTTCTAATTTTTCTCATAGTGACAACCACCTCATTGATATGGAGGTCCTCAACATCAATAGATATTCTTTCTCTAAGGGTAATCAGCCTTAGAAGAAGAATTCATGGAGGTTTTGGTTCTCCTCCTCCTTCAAACATTGTAGTTGGTATGGAGGCTCCTCCATGGTTATGGTTGAATCTCCCTTCATTTAGATTTAAACCTAATGAAAGTGTAAACAAAAATATTTTCAATCAAGATGGTACAAGTCAAGTAAGTTCAAGTACTCTTAAAGAGAAACAAAATGACAAGTTTTCTCGATCTTGAGTTTTGAGTACCGTTAAGTACTTGTGGAGTCAATTCTTATGCCTCTGATTATGATTTGAAGGGATCTTATAAAGGCATAAAAAAAATTCATATAATTAGACACAAGTCTAAGTTTGGGATTCTCCCCAAAGACATCCTGTTGAAGATGGATGAAGCTCATCTCTACCTAGTCTTAGTGTGTTTGATGTAGATGTTAGCTAGGTTGCTTTGTAGGTTGCTATAAGGCTTAGATGATCTTGTTCTTTAGGGTTGTGTGTATTCAAGGTTGCCTTTTGCTGCATGACCCATCCTAGATGCCAAATCAAGGTAGTAAGATCAAGCTCATGATGTGGTTACACGGTTTTGGAAAAGCTTTTTAAGTTTTCTTAAATGGTTTGATTCAGTACAAAAATAAATCTGTTTTATTGAGAAGCAATCGGTTTATTTCTTCTTTGTTAAAGGCTTTTCGAAATTCTGTTAAGGCACCAAAGGTACAGCTCAGTCTGTTATTTCAGTTAAGCTGAGCTGGCAGCTTTATCATCTTTTAACCTGTTGTTTTTCAGAATCAATCTGTTG